>RRZU011453675.1_pt1 | contig 12128 bp, 8 predicted proteins | sample 2165561 | NCBI WGS metagenome assembly RRZU01 (sample SAMN10456909, study PRJNA506462) | wastewater metagenome | isolation source: wastewater sludge | place: USA: Moscow, Idaho | reverse complement strand
CAGGCGCGAGTTGCTGCGCTGGGGCGGCGCCATCGAGGCGGGCAGCAGCCCCTGGGATTGCAGCCGCAACGCCCCAGCCACCACCCCCAGCACGGCGCCATCACTTCGCAACAAGGGCATGGTGAACAGGACACGCGCCTCGCTGGCACGCCCGGCGACCAGCTCGGACACCATGGGCTTGCCGCTCACCAACGTGCGGCGCAAGGCATCGCGCTCGACGGGCTCCACCCCAGCCAGCGACTCAAAACGGCCATTGCGCAGGTTCACGCGCAACTGGCCGTCTTGGCGCGCCACCTGTACCGCATCAAAAAATGGCACTGCGGGCAGGCCTTGTTGCAGCAGCCCCTGCAATAGCGCAGGCGAGTCCAGCATGGCTGGTGTGATGCCTGCGGCCAGCGTGCGCAGCACTTTCTGGCTTTGTTCTATTTTGCTGGCCAGCAGCCGCGCCACCATTTCCACTTCATCGGTTTGCTGCGATTGCAGTTGCTCCAGGGCTTGCTGGCCTGCGGAGCGGGCCAGCAGCCACGCCGAAACCACACCCGAGAGCACCATCGCCAGCAAGGCCAGGCACACCAGTTGCCACACCAAAGGGCCGGGCAGTGGCCAGCGCTGCACATCGCCCTCGGATCGCACGGGCCCATGCGCACTCATGCGTACCCCGCGCAGGGGGCCTTGCGCCTGGAGCGAACGGGCAGTGGACGGGGCGGACAGCACAGGCGACAGCAAACACGCCAGCGCCTGGCATCCAGAACGGAAAAAATGGACATGGTGGCAGCGACTTACCGGAGGCAAGAAGCCAATATACGCAGCCATTGGCACCCCGACCTTGGGTGGAACCCTCGCTTGAACCGGGGTAAAAACCCTGAGAAGGGGTATGGCCTTCAGTCCGCCAGACCCATCAACCGCCCACCATGTTCTGCAAGACGCCCGGCTGCGGCAAGCGCAGCACGTTGCCGGTTCCTGCAATCAACCCATGTTCGCGCAGACTGCGCAGTACGCGCGAGAACGTCTCCGGAGCGATGCCCAGCTGCGCCGCGATCAGGCGCTTGCGCTGTTGCAAGGTGACGCTCAGGGCGCCACTGCCATCTTGCTGAGCGTGGTGCAGCAACCACTGGGCACAGCGCGCCTCTGCGTCCTGGGCCAAGCGGCTGATGGCCAGTTCGGTTTGCTGGCGGTAGCCACTGGCCATATCGCGCAACAACCCCTGCATGGCTGGTGCCATGGCCTGCACCTCGCGCAGAAAAACCTCCAGAGGCTGGCTCCGCAATTGCACCCGGGTTTCAGCGACCATGTCCACGGGACAGGGCAGCCCCAACAAGGCCGAAGCGGCATCCAGCCAGGACGGCCCTTCGACGCTGCCCAATTGGTGGCGCATCTGGCCACCTTCACGCACGCCCATGACCACCCGCCCACTGTCCAGGTACAGCACAGAGGTCAGCCGCTGCTGGCGCAGCCGCAACACGGTACCGGCAGCGGCTTCATCGCTCACCATGGAGAGGCCAGAATCGAAGTGGTTCAACATGACGGCGACTGTGCAGGGGTGGTTGCAATTGTGTTTTGCGCAATATCAAAAGTGCGATGTGCGGCGGCAACCAAACTGCCGTGCAAAACACCCGGCCACAGGATGCCCCGCGCAGCACCTGCGGGGCCACACACGCACTGCTGTAATACGACTGTCACCGCGGATCGCTACGCTGCCAGCAATGACCATGCTCCGCACCAGACGCCCGCTGCCCTTCGTGCGCCCACCCTGTCCACGGGTGCTGGCGGCGCTGTCGCCCGCGCTACAGCAAGGGCAAGGGCCACTGGCCCAGTTGGTGCGGTCGGGGCAGTTGTATTGCGTTTTTCAGCCGCTGGCCGATCTGCGCGAGGGCACGGTATACGCCCACGAGGCACTCATCCGGGGGCCGCAGGGATCGCCCTGGCACACACCCGATGTCTTGCTGGACATGGCACGCCAGGAGCACCTGCTGCAAGACTTTGAGCTGGTATGTGCCTACACCGCACTGCAAGGCTGGGGCGCCGCCCGCGCAGCGGGTCGGATATTCATCAATATCAGCGCCGATGCGCTGGTACAGGCCGTGGCATTGTGTGGTGCCGATACGCTGGCGCGTACAGTGCGCACCTTCGGCGTACAACCGCGCATGGTGGTGCTGGAGATCACAGAACACGAGCGCGTGAGCGACATGGCCCGGCTGCGCCAAGCCGTACAGTGCGTGCATGGTGCAGGCATGCGACTGGCACTGGACGATTTTGGCGATGGGCGCTCCAGCCTGCGGGTGTGGTCTGAGGTCAAACCCGACTTCGTCAAAATCGACAAATACTTCGTGCGCAACATCAGTGCGCAGCCCCAGAACCTGCAAATGGTGCAAGCCATCAAGAGCATTGCCCAGGTGTTTGGCACCACCTTGGTGGCAGAGGGCATTGAAACACCCGCTGATTTGCGTGCATTGCGCGACCTGGACATCGCCTACGGCCAGGGCTGGCTGCTGGGCTATCCAGACATCCAGCCGGTCGGTGTATTGCCTGCCGAGGCGCTCACAGCACTGCAAGATCGCCGTGTGGCGGTGCTGCCGCAACTGGCGCACCAGAGTGCGCGCCCCGGCATCCTGCGCCATGTGCCGGTGCTACAGGCGCCCACGCTCACCCCCGACACCGTCAACGACACCGTAGCCGCCTGCTTTCAAAACCATGAAAACCTGCATGCGCTGGCCATTGTGGAAGATGGACGCCCGGTCGCACTGATCAATCGCCAGCAGTTCATGACGCACTACGCCACGCTGTACTTTCGGGAGGTGCATGGCCGCAAACCCTGCCTGGGCTTTGCGAATGTGCAGCCGCGCGTGGTGGAGCGCGATTGCGACGTTGAGCAGTTGCTGGGCATCTTGACGTCACAAGACCAGCGCTACCTGAGCGATGGCTTCATCGTCACGGCCAATGGCCGCTACATAGGCTTGGGCACAGGCGAGCAATTGGTGCGCACTGTGACCGAGGCACGCATCGAAGCAGCCCGCCACGCCAACCCCCTGACCTTTTTGCCGGGCAATATCCCTATCAGCCTGCACATCACGCGCTTGTTGGAAAACCAGGTGAGCTTTGTCGCCTGCTATGCCGACTTGAACCATTTCAAACCATTCAACGACCAGTACGGCTATTGGCGCGGCGATGAAATGATCCGGCTGCTGGCGCGCGTCATCACCACCCACGCCAACGCGGAGCGCGATTTTGTCGGCCATGTGGGAGGGGATGATTTTCTGGTGCTGTTCCAAAGCCAGGACTGGCTGCCACGCTGCCAGGCCATCGTCGAGGAGTTTGGCCAGCAGGCGCGGCTGCTGTTTGATGCAGATGCCCAAGCCGCAGGGGGCATCCACGCTGAGGACCGGTATGGCGTGGAGCGATTTTTTCCGTGCACCACGGTGTCGGTGGGCGCTGCCTGCATTGCCCCAGGTCAGACACTACAGGCCGAAGACGTGGCGAACCTGGCGGCGCTGGCCAAGCACGATGCCAAACACCGCGCACTGCCCATCGTGGTGCACGAGAGCGCACCGGCGCCAACGCCCCAGAGCATTGCCACCCGCAGTCCTGCACACCTTCACTGCCATGGCCACGCACACGGTCATGCACATGCGCACAGCCCGATTGCGCCAGTGCTGACTGCCTATTGAACAGCCTACCCGGAGAGCCGAAGCCCCCCGGCTTTTGCTTACAGCTGCGGCGCCTGCGCGCTCCAACCGCCTCCCAGCGCCTTGTACAACGCCACCCGGTTTTGCTGCTGCGCCAGCTGTGTCTGGGCCAGCGCTTGCTGGGTAGCAAACAGGGCGCGCTGCGCATCCAACACATCCAGGTAGCTGGCTACGCCGTTGCGGTAACGCAGATCGGCCAGGCGAAAACGGTCAGCTTCAGCATCGGCCTGGGCTTGCTGAGCGCGCACCTGCTCGCCCAACGTGGCTTGGCCTGCCAGGGCATCGGCCACTTCACGGAACGCACCCTGGATGGCTTTCTCATATTGGGCCAGCGCCATACCGCGCCCGGCCTGTGCTGACTCCAGCGGCGCCTGGTTGCGCCCGGCATCAAAAATGGGCAGTACCGCCTGGGGCGCCAACGTCCAACCCCAAGCGCCGCTTTGGAACAAGCCCGAGAGCGCGCCACTGGCCGTTCCGGCGCTGGCCGTGAGCGCAATGCGCGGGAAAAATGCGGCCCGCGCGGCGCCGATGTTGGCGTTGGCAGCGATCAGCTGTTGCTCGGCCTGGCGGATGTCGGGGCGGCGCTCCAGCAAATCCGACGGCATGCCTACCGGAACATCGTGCAGGGACTGCGCTGCCGGGATGGCGGGCGCCGCCAGCAGGGCTTCAGGCAAAGGCTGTCCCACCAATTGCGTGAGCGCGTTCACATCCAGTGCCCGCAGGCGCCGCTGCTGTGCCAGCGTGGCCTGCGCTGCGGCAGTGAGCGATTCAGCCTGGCGCAAATCCAGGGCCGAGGTCACGCCCTGCTCAAAACGCATGCGGTTCAGGCGCAGCGAGTCTTGGCGCGTAGCCAACGTGCGCTGCGTCAGGGCCAGCAGTTCGTTGTTGGTTTGCAGGCTCAACCAGGTGCTGACGACGGAGGCAATCAGGCTGGTCTGCACCGCATTGCGCGCCTCTTGCGTAGCCAGGAACTGGGCCAGGGCAGCGTCTTTCAGACTGGCCACCCGGCCAAAAAAATCCAGCTCCCATGAGGCCATGGCCAAGCCAGCGGTATAGGCGCTGCTGATGGACTCACCATCGCTGCTGGGCTGACGGTTGCCTGCGACCGCAGCGTTGATGGTGGGCAGCTGATCGGCGCGGCGAATCTGGTACTGGGCACGTGCCTGCTCGATGGCAGCCAGCGCCACACGCAGGTCGCGGTTATTGTCCAGCGCCAGCGTGACCAGCTCGCGCAGGCGGGCATCACCCACAAAATCCTGCCAGGCCATGTCTGCCGCTGCTGTGGTGGCAGCGGTGTTATCGGCGCTGGATGCGGGCCACTGTGCGGCCACAGGCGCCGGGGGACGCTCGTAGATGGGCGCCATGGAGCAGCCCGCCAGCAGAGCCAGCACACTCAGGGACAGGAGCCGGGGAGTCCGGGCATTGCTATTGCGCATGGGCTTTACCTTCGTTGTCATTGGTGGGCCTCGATACCTGCGGCCTTGGCATGCTCTGCGTGCATTTTTCGCTGGCGCTCGCTGCCCTTGAACAGGCTGCGCACCACCACAAAGAACGTGGGCACAAAAAATACCGCTAGGAAGGTACCAACCACCATGCCCGCGATCACGCCGGTGCCAATGGCCCGCTGGCTGGCCGAGCTGGCGCCCGAGGCCATCGCCAACGGCACCACACCCAAAATGAAGGCCAGCGAGGTCATGATGATGGGACGGAACCGCAGGTGCGCGGCCTCCAAGGCAGACTCGACTACGCCACGGCCCTGCGCTTGCAAGTCTTTGGCAAACTCGATGATCAAAATCGCGTTCTTGGCGGACAGGCCAATGATGGTGATCAGCCCGACCTGGAAATACACGTCATTGGCCATGCCACGCCCGGTAATGCCCAGCAGCACACCCAGAACGCCCAGCGGCACCACCAGAATCACCGCCAGCGGAATCGACCAGCTCTCGTACAGTGCAGCCAGACACAAGAACACCGCCAGGATGGCAAAGCCATACAACACCAGCGCTTGCGAGCCTGCCAGTTTTTCTTCACGTGACTGGCCCGTCCATTCAAAACCAAAGCCTGCGGGCAGCTGCGCTGCCAGGCGCTCCATCTCGGCCATGGCCTCACCGGTGCTGTGACCGGGGGCTGCACCGCCAGAAATACGCATGGCCGGGTAGCCGTTGTAGCGCACCGTCTGCATGGCGCCGCTGACCCAGCGGGTGCTGGCACACGCCGACACCGGTACGGCCTTGCCCTGGCTGTTGAGCACCGTCAGCTTGAGGATGTCTTCAGGCTGCATGCGCGCCTGAGCCTCGGCCTGTACCACCACGCGCTGCAAGCGCCCAGCGTTGGGAAAGTCATTCACATAAGCGGAGCCCAGCGCCGCAGAGATGGCGTTGTTGATGGCGGCAAAACCAACCCCCTGGGCACTGGCCTTGTCGCGGTCAATATCCACCTGCAACTGTGGTGCATCTTCCAGACCGTCGGGACGCACACCGGCAAGCACCTTGCTCTTGGATGCCATGCCCAACATCTGGTTGCGTGCGGCCACCAAAGCATCATGGCCATTGCCACCGCGGTCTTGCAGCCGGAAGGTGAAGCCAGAGCTGACACCCAGCTCCGGAATGGGTGGCGGACTGAGCGCAAAAATAAACGCATCGCGGACACCCGACAACGCCCCCATGGCACGGCCAGCCAAAGCCTCAGCGGTCTGGCCGGCACCTTTGCGCTCACTCCAGTCCTTGAGCGTCACAAAAGAGAACCCGGCGTTTTGTCCCTGGCCCGAGAAGCTGAAGCCCATCACCGCCACCATGCTCTTGACTTCAGGCTGCTGGAGCATGAAGCCTTCCACTTTTTCCACGACGGCCTGCGTGCGCTCCAGCGTGGCACCTGGCGGCAATTGGATATTGACCAGCAAACTGCCCTGGTCTTCGTTGGGCAGGAACGAGGTCGGCAGGCGCATATACAAAACACCCACAGCAGCGATCAGTGCCACGTACACCACCATCATTCGGCCTCCCCGGCGCAGCAGCTTGGCCACCCAGCCCTCGTAGCCCTTGGCGGTGCGCGCAAAGCCCCGGTTGAAGCCACCGAAGAAACCGGTTTTGGCATGTGCATGTCCTGCCACCACCGGCTTGAGCAGCGTGGCGCACAGCGCTGGCGTAAGCGACAAGGCCATAAAGGCAGAAAAACCAATCGACACGGCCATCACTGCCGAGAACTGGCGGTAAATGTTGCCCACCGAGCCAGCAAAGAAAGCCAGTGGCACAAACACCGATATCAGCACCACGGTAATACCGACGATGGCACCGGAAATCTGGCCCATGGCCTTGCGCGTGGCCTCCAGCGGCGGCAGCCCCTCTTCGCTCATGATGCGCTCGACGTTTTCAACGACCACGATGGCATCGTCCACCACGATACCGATCACCAGCACCATGCCGAACATCGTCAGCACGTTGATCGAGAACCCCATGGCCAGCAGTGCGCCAAAGGTACCCAGCAGCGCCACCGGCACCACGATGGTAGGGATGATGGTGTAGCGGATGTTTTGCAGGAACAAGAACATCACCAGGAACACCAGCACGATGGCTTCCAGCAGCGTCATCGCCACCTGCTGGATAGAAATCTTGACGAAGTCGGAACTGTCAAAAGGCACCGTCCAGGTCACGCCGGGCGGAAAGTACTTTTCCAGCTCGGTCATGCGTTTTTTGACCGCTTCCGCAGCCGCCAGCGCATTGCCTGAGGGCGACAACTGCACGCCCATGCCTGCTGCTGGTTTGCCATTGAGGCGCGCCGTCGTGGCGTAAGACTGTGCGCCCAGCTCAATGCGGGCCACATCCTTCAGCCGCACGCTGGAGCCATCGGCATTGGCGCGCAGCACGATGTTGCCAAACTCGGCTGTCGTGCCGAGCTGCCCGGGCACCACTACCGTGGCAGAAATAGTCTGGCCGCTGAGGTTGGGCAGCTCGCCCAAGCTACCGGCAGAAACCTGGGCGTTTTGTGCCTGGATGGCACTGGCCACATCGGCCGGCGACAGGTTGTAGCCCTGCAGCTTGGACGGATCTACCCAGACGCGCATGGCGCGCTCGGAGCCAAACAACTGCACCTGGCCGATACCAGGCAGGCGCTGTAACTCGGGCACGATGTTGCGCGAGGCGTAATCGCTCAAGGCGGTCACGTCAGTTTTGGGATCGGACGACGACAGCATCGCAAACAACAGGAAGTTGGAGCGCGATTTTTCTACCCGCACACCCTGCTGATTCACCACAGCAGGCAAACGTGGCGTAGCCCGTGCCAAGCGGTTTTGCACTTCGACCTGGGCCAGATCGGCGTTGGTGCCGGGCTCAAAGCTCAGGGTGATGCTGCCCGAGCCGTTGGCCTGGCTGACCGCCTCCATGTAGGCCAGACGGGGCGCGCCATTCATCTCGCGCTCGATCACGGCCAGCACACTGTCTTCCAGCGTCTGTGCCGACGCGCCCGGGTACGCGGCAGAAATCACAATGGTGGGCGGCGCCACCGATGGGTATTGCGCAATCGGCAGCTGGGTAATGGACACAGCGCCCAGCACCATCACAAACAGCGCAATCACCCACGCAAAAATCGGGCGATCAATAAAAAACTTGGCCATAGCGTGCGCTCCTTATTGCTGCGCAGCGCTGGCGGTAGCGGCAGGGCTGCTGGCCGCTGGCGCTGGGCCAGAAGCGGGCGCAGCTGCCGGTGCGGGCGCAGTCTGCGGCACGGGCGCTGCACTGCCCGGCGCCTGCCACGGCACGGCTTTGACGGTGGTTCCGGGCGGCAGCATTTGCAGCTTCTGGAAGCCATCGACCATCACCTGCTCGCCCGCCTTGAGGCCGTCGAGCACCACCCACTGGTTGTTGCGCGCAGCGCCCACCTTGACCATGCGCGGGCTGAGCGTGCCGTCGGCGGCAACCACCGTCACCTTGTCACCCTGCTGGGTGCGCGTGACGGCCTGCTGCGGCAGCGTAAAAGCATCGGACACCTGTGCCTGTTCCAGTCGCACACGCACATACAAGCCGGGCAGCAACTCGCCCTTGGGGTTGGGCACCTCAGCACGCAAAGTGACCTGACCTGTGGTGGCATCCACCGTCAGATCAGAAAACAACAGCTTGCCCGGCAGGGCGTATTCACTTCCATCGTCCAGCACCACGCGCACGCTGGCCGCATCGCCACCAGAGGCTTTTTTGAACTGCCCGGCCTCCAGCGCCCGGCGCAGCTTCATGACTTCGGCAGCAGACTGGGTGAAGTTGACATACACCGGGTTGATCTGCTGCACCACGGCCAGCTGCGTGGCCTCGCCCTGGCCCACCAGCGCGCCTTCGGTGACCAGTGCGCGCCCGATGCGCCCGGAGATGGGCGAGGTAACGCTGGCGTAATTCAGATTGATGCTGGCCGTTTGCACCGCTGCTTTGCCAGCGGCCACATCGGCAGCGGCCTGCTTTTGGGCGGCCACGGCATTGGCATATTCCTGCTGGCTCACGGCATTGGCGGCCACCAGCGGCTGGTAGCGCTCGGCCAGCGCACTGGCCTGTGCCAGGTTAGCCTGCGCCCGCGCCAACTGCGCCTGGGCGCTTTGCAGCGCCGCCGCGTAGGGCGCCGCATCAATGGTGAACAGTGCCTGCCCGGCCTTGACATCGCTGCCCTCGCGGAACAGGCGCTTTTGCAAAATACCTGCCGCCCGCGCCCGCACCTGCGCCACGCGCGAGGCCTCCAGGCGACCGGGCAGCTCAGTGACCAGACCCACATCGCGCAGTGCCACGGTAACCACGCCCACTTCGGGCTGCGGCATGGCGCGCGCCGCAGGGCCACCTGCGCCAGGGGCGTCGGTCTTGCCACAGGCCGACAACAGCAAAACGGCACTCAAACCGCCCACCCACCAGGAGCGCCGACCCCAGCAGCGCGAAGGAGCAGAAACAACAGGAACGGCAGTCTTGGCGTAGCACAAGGCAGGCATGAAAAATCCTTTGGCGGAGATGGTTGACAAGGGCACAGCAGCAGGCAAACCCCAGGCTGCGGCCCACAGCCCGCGCATCACACAGCAACGCCCTGCAATGCACTGAAAAAAATCGCAGTATACATACATTCCAGAATGTATGTATAGTGAGGCTTTGGACACCATTGGCAGAGGTAATTTTCATGGCCCGACGCACCAAGGCAGACGCACAGGCCACCCGCAGCAGCCTGCTGGATGCTGCCGAACAACTGTTTCAGGCCCGTGGCGTATCGCGCACTTCGCTCAACGACATTGCGCTGGCGGCAGGCACCACGCGTGGCGCCATCTATTGGCATTTCAAAGACAAAGCCGACTTGTTCAACGCCATGATGGAGCGCGTGACCTTGCCCCTGGAAGCGCCCATGGCGCGGGCGGGCCTGGCCCACGGCACCAACACCCTGACGCAATTGCGCGCAGCACTCCTGGATGCCCTGCACCTCATTGCCAACGACGATCAGACCCGCCGGGTACTGCAAATCGCCACCCACAAGATGGAGTTCACCGATGAACTCGGTGATGTGCAAACGCGCCGCCTGCGCACACACAACGACTGCGTGGCCTACAACCGTGCAGCCCTGGAACGCGCCTTCAATGAGCAACAAAAAGCACCGCCCATCGCACTGGACACAGCCGCGCTGGGCTTGCAAATCATGGTGGAGGGGCTGGTGCAACACTGGCTGCTGAACCCGCAAGCCTTTGACCTGGTGCACAGCGGCCAGGCCATGCTGGACACCTACCTGGCAGGCCTGGGCCTGCACGCCACCCACACTCCAGCGCTTGAAAAAATCAAGCCAAAAGTGCCTCCAGCGCCCGCTCTATAAGCGCAAGCAGCTTCACTTTCAATAGCAAAATCGGGCCATGCCGGGCACACTGGTGACAGGGCCTGCACCACCAGCACGTCGTTCGCACTACACTGCGCCCCCAGCAGGCCCGCACAAGACTGGCGCGCCGCCCTCTCGCAGTCCAGCGAATGCCATCCATGCCCTTGCCACCACGCCCCCGCCCATCCGGGCCTCGCAGCCACTGGCTGATCACCGGCCTCATGGCTGCCGTGACGGCCTTGGTCAGCGCCTGCAAATCCGCCCCCGAAGGGGCCAGCGACAGCCGCTGGCCCGGCACCGACACACCGGCCAGCAGCCTGCCTGGCTCGGCACGCTCCTCTGCGGCCACCACGCCGCGCGCCTACCGCCAGGACGCAGCAACGCACCTGTACGGACTCAACGCCCAGCGCATCTATCCGGGCAAGCTGCCCGCCATGCTGTATGCCATTGGCGTATTGGAGGTGGATATCGACGCCAAGGGACAAGTGCAGCGCCTGCGCTGGATGCGCGCGCCACGCCACGCTCCCGAGGTGGTGGCAGAAATTGAACGCACTGTGCGCGCTGCCGCCCCTTACCCCGCGCCCACACGCATGGGCCGCGTTACCTACACCGACACCTGGCTGTGGGACAAAACCGGGCGTTTCCAGCTCGACACCCTGACCGAAGGCCAGCACTGAGGGCCAAGTGCCATGCCGAAAAATCAAAAACCCTGCTACCAGACTGATAGCAGGGTTTTCTTGTATGGCTTGGTAGGGCGTGACAGACTTGAACTGTCGACCAAAGGATTATGAGTCCTCTGCTCTAACCAACTGAGCTAACGCCCCAGATCACGCTGACGCCGCGCGAAGCCGCTATTGTAGGGGCTTACTTGTGGTGACTGAGGGCGTTGGACACCAACCTGGACGTAATGTCCACGATATGGATCATGCGATCGTACGGCATGCGCGTGGGGCCGATCACCCCCAAGGTGCCAACCACCTGACCATCCACCTCATACGGTGCGCTGACCACGGACAACTCTTCAAAAGGCACGACCTGGCTCTATCCACCAATATAAATGCGCACGCCCTCGGCCTGGCTGGAAATATCCAGTAAGCGCAATATCTGCGTTTTCTGCTCGAATAAATCGAAAGCCCGCCGCAAATTTCCCATGTTTTTAGAAAAATCACTGACAGCCAGAAGATTTCTTTCACCAGAAATAACCACTTCGTCTTGTGCCTGCTCAAAAGCCTCTGAACTCACGTTGACTGCTGCCAGCATCAGGGTGGCGATTTCACCGCGCAGGCTGTCCACTTCGGTGGCTAGGCGCTCGCGCACCTGCTCCATGGTCATGCCGACGTAATGCATGTTGAGAAAATTGGCGACCTCTACCAATTGGGTCTGGGTGAAATCTGTCTCTGAAAAAATGACCCGGTTCTGCACATCCCCATCAGGCGAAACGATGATGACCAAAAAGCGGCCTTCTGAGAGACGCAAAAACTCAATATGGCGAAACACCGAGGTGCGCCTGGGCGCCATGACCACACCGACAAACTGCGACAGGTTCGACAGCAGCTGCGCGGCATTGGCAATCACCTTTTGCGGCTGCTCGGGCGCCAGCTCGGGGGCGTTGAGCTGGTGGCGCTGCACCGT
>RRZU011028310.1_pt1 | contig 12129 bp, 12 predicted proteins | sample 2165561 | NCBI WGS metagenome assembly RRZU01 (sample SAMN10456909, study PRJNA506462) | wastewater metagenome | isolation source: wastewater sludge | place: USA: Moscow, Idaho | reverse complement strand
TTTTATGTTAGAATCATTTTGACACATTTTTAGTCTCCTTGTTTTATGTTGGGTTTGGTCATTCAACATATTAACATAGGTTCCAAAAGATGTGTCTTTTTTATTTCTTTATCTGTTGCAATTAATTATACAATTTTCCAATTGAATTTAATTCCCTTATATAAGACCTTTGCACAGTTCGATTTTTTAGTATAAAACATAAAAACCTAAGCGTGGGACGCTTAACCCCATAAAATGAAACAATTAAAAACTCAATAAGATAAATGAGTCCAGCGTCACGCTTTTAGATAATCTTAGCTTGAAAAGCTTAGAGTATATTAAGGCGTAACGAAGTGGAGTAGGTTCGGTTAAGCTTTTGCGACTGTAAGGAGCTTATCCCTGTGGGAGAATAAGCTTAGGTTTTATTATTTTATGTCTTTTATAGACGAACAAATTCTGTAATTATGCAAAGCTCTTTATATATTATGACTTTTAGGCAATATCATAAGCTTCGGTATTCTCACGTGCTCTGGTTGCTCCATAATGTATTTTACGGAATTTACAATATCATCAACTGTGAGAGGTTCACTAACTCCCATACTATCTTTTGGGCGCACACCCCAATTTTTATGAAGCTCCGTCATTACTAAACCTGGTTCTATACATGAAACTTGAATATTGGTTCCTACAAGTTCCATTCTAAGTGCTTCTGAAAGAGCCTCCAAAGCAAACTTTGTTGCTGCATAAGCTCCTGCTGTAGCTCTTACCTTTGTTCCCATAACACTAGATATGTTTATGATATGTTTATGACATGTCCAAAACCTTGATTTTTAAATTGCTTTAGCATTTTATAAGTCAGTCTAAAAGTAGCTTCAATATTCACTTTTAACATATCAGTCATTTTATCAATGTCAATTTCTTCAATAGTCCCCACTTCTATCATCCCTGCACAGTTAAATAAATAATCACATCTACCGTATTTTTCATAAATATACTTTTCAATCTTATTTTGGAAATCTTTGTCACAAATATCCCCTGATACAATGTCTACAAATTCATTCTCTAAGTCTTTTAATTTCTCAGCTCTTCTAGCAGTTGCTACTACTATACGACCGAAAAAGGAGTTTTATGGAGAAAAGTATTTTTGATTATGTTCATATATTTCATCTGGAAGAATTTATAAACAATAATAACGTTAACGACTTTGAACTAAAAACCTATGAAGCAGGAAATTTTTTATTGATGACTGGAGAAAAAAAGAAAAAAATTTATCTTTTTGTAGAAGGAGTAGTAAAAGTGACTCTTTTTTCTAAAGAAGGAGACGAAATGCTTCTGGAACTTATGAAACCCTTTGATATTTTAGGAGATATTGAATATGTTCTTGGAAATGAAAATACCCATAATGTCCAAGTAATTGAAAAATGCCGTTGTCTTGAAATATCTGAAGAAAATATAAAGAAAAATCCTATACTATATAAATTAATGGCAAAAACTCTAGCAGGCAAACTTTTAAGAAGTTCTATGAAAATTTCTAATAGTCAACTTCTCACAAGCAAAGAACTTGTCTTAAATTTTATTACAGAAAATAAAACTTACGTAACAACTTCTTTGAAGTATCACGAAATGGCAAAGCTGGTGGGAATTTCCGAAAGGCAACTAAGAAGAATCATAAGAGATTTAGAAAGAGAAGGACTAGTAAAAAGGTTGGGGAAAAAATTATTTTTGATTTAAATAGGTTAGGAACAGGCATGCCTATTCCCAACCTATTTAAACATATAAGAAGTCATAGACAAAGAGCCCATAACACATTGTTCATTAAAAATAAATACTTCATCCTTTTCATCTCTAGCACCTAAGATATACAAAAGAGGTAAAAAATGCTCATCAGTTCTAAAGGCTTTTTCCTTATTAGGAATCTTAGAATAATTTAAAATTTTGTCTATATCATTATTTATAATCGCATTTTTTATTTCTTGGTCAAATTTTTTAGCCCAGTCAAATCCGTCAGCTTTATAAAAATCAACTAGTCCAAGATTATGAACAACATTTCCACTTGCCACAATTAGATAGCCTTCATCTCTTAATTTAGCTAATTTTTTCCCCAATTCAAAATGCTCTTTTGGGCTTTTATACCCATCAATGCTCATTTCAATTACAGGAATATCTTTGCTTATTTTTGTTCTGTGGAATATTGACCAAATACCATGGTCATAACCCCAAGTTTCATCTCCTATGATAGAACTATCAATCTCTTTAATCTTATTTATAAAATCTTCATCAGTTTTTCTATCATAATTAATTTTATATAATTCTTCTGGAAATCCGAACATGTCATGAATGGTCTTAGGACTTTTCTCAACATTAATTCTTGTATGTCTTGTGTACCAATGAGCAGAAATAGCCAAAATTCCTTTAGCTTTAGGCAAATTATTCAAAATCTCATCCCATTTTTCTGTAAAAACATTATCTTCTATTGCATTCATAGGTGAACCATGTCCAATAAATAATATAGGCATTTTCATAAAATCAACTCCTTTCTCTACAAAAATAGTATACATTGTTTTCTTAAAACTGTAAAGAAAAATATATCTAGTTAGATTTAATTAGAGTCTTATTTTTATTCAAAACTAAATAGAATCTACTAGAAATATAAGCATTAAAATTTAAAAAGCGTCCAAAGCTTGTAAGCATTGGACGCTCAACCATTATACAACCATAACTTTAAAGACTTATTATGGTTACTCATTTTAGAATAATTTATTAACTTTTCCTATCATTGTAACATACTCAAAACTATCAACATCATTTTCATCTTTCAAGTCTTCAGTTACTTTCCAATTCATTATCCAATGAGCGTCTTTAAACTCACTTTTCAAGATATTCTCTAACTCCATTTTACAATCTATTCTATTTATACCAACTTTTTTTATTGTTACAATTACAAGAAAAGATATACCATATATTTTTTTACCATTATCTATAAACTTTATATTTTCTTTATTCATATCTTTCAATTGTTCATTAACAATATTCCATCTTTCAATTATCTTTCCATTTGTTAAACCAGACTCATTCCAAACCTGTTTAAATTCTATTATATATGAATACTTTCCATCATGACTTAAGGAGTAAAAATCAGCATGTCTCCTTGCTCTATCCTTTTCACCGTCTTTTTCAAAATATAATTCCATTAAAGACCTTCTGCTCGATTTCATCAATGCAGGAAAAAAATATGACGATAATGTCCTTTCTCTATACTCCAAAGGATTTTCTCCCAAATCTTTTTTACCACTTCTTAATTCTTTTATAAACTTATTACACACATCTTCAATGAATTTTTTTAAATCTTCCGATTTCACTACTTGTCTATTCAATTTTTCAAATTCCATTTTTATTCCCCTATCTTTATTAAAATTTATTAACTTTTATTAATATAGTTTCTTTCTTCATTATTTTACTAACTACTCAATTCTTGACTACCAATTATCTTTTTTCTACCACGCAACCTTAATTATCTCTTCAAGTGTTGTTTCTCCCATTTCGGCTTTATCCATTCCATCATCTTTTAATGTCTTCCACCCATGATCTATTAGATTTTTCTTTATCTCAAAATTTGACTTTCCATTAAGTACATCTTTTTTACTAGTATCATCCATTACATAAAGTTCATGTATTGAAGTTCTTCCTTTATAGCCTGTATGGAAGCAATAATCACAGCCTTTTCCATACCAAGTTTTTTTCCCGTTGTCCAGTATTTTTTCTGTCTTGCAATAAGGACAAATTTTTCTAACCAATCTTTGTGCCAAAACTCCAATAAGTGATGATGTTATAAGATAAGGTTCTATACCCATATCAATTAATCTTGTTACTGAACTTATAGAATCATTTGTATGTAGTGTAGCAAAAACAAGATGTCCAGTAAGTGATGAACGTATTGCAATATCAGCTGTTTCTTTATCCCTTATTTCCCCTATCATTATAATATCTGGATCATGACGTAATATTGCACGAAGTCCTGTTGCAAAGTCAAAACCTATATCTGATTTTGCTTGAATTTGCGATACTCCATCCATTTGATATTCCACAGGATCTTCAATAGTAAGTATCTTTTGAGAACCATTATTTATTTCCTTTATGGCAGAAAATAAAGTAGTTGTTTTACCACTTCCTGTAGGCCCTGTTACCAAAATAATCCCATTTGGTTTTTTTATAAGTTCTTCAAATTCTCTAAGAATTCTAGGGCTCATTCCAAGCTTTTCAAGTTCCATTTCCTTTTGCTGATTTGCCAAAATTCTTATTACTATGCTTTCTCCATTTATTGTAGGAATAACAGAAATACGAAGTTCTGTTTCTTCGCCCTTTGTACGAATTTTTATACGTCCATCTTGGGGAAGCCTTTTTTCAGCTATGTCCATTTCAGCCATTATTTTTATTCTACTTACTACTGCAAGATATACATTTTGTATGCTCTTGGGTATAGAAATATTATGTAGGACTCCATCTATCCTATAACGAAGTAAAGTATCGTCTTTTGTCGGTTCTAGATGAATATCTGTTGCCCCTTTATTATAAGCATCCTGCAATATTTGGTTCACAAATTTAACTACTTCTGCACTTTCTTTAGAATTGTCTATATTAAATTCTTTTTCAAATGTTATATCTAGCTTCTGAGTTTCATTAAACATTCCAGCACCAATTCCAAAATATCTCCTTACTAAAAGATAAAATTCCTCTTCTGTTATTGGAGTAATTATAACTCTTCTTTTAGAAACCGACTTAATATACATTTCTGTGTTTATATCATTAGGATTGGTCATAGCCACATGAATTTCTCTATCTGTTACTATATATGGAACAAATTTTCTTTCAAATATAAATTTTTCTTCAAAAAAATTTATTAAATCTTTTTTTATATCAAGCTTCAAAATTTCTTCTGCTCTCATTTAATCCTCCAAGTTGATTTTATAATTAACTGCTCAAAATAACTAGATAAATAAATTTAATTCTTTTGTTTTTATGGGGTTCGGGGCAACGCCCCGTAATATTCACCAAGCGTCCACGCCTGCGGCGTGGACGCTTTGATGTAGAATAAATAGTTGATTTTATAATTAAGTATACCACAAAAAATTATAAAAAAAAATAAGGCCTAGACCTTATTTTTTTAATTCTTCCAAAATAATTTTATTTTGTTTAATCATTGTTTTTGTAAGAAGTTTTCTAAAAATATCATACCATTTAAACTTAGCTTTTTCCATACCTTTAATAGTTTCAGCTATAGTTCCTTTTAAGAATTCTAATTCTTCAAAACTAAGCATTATTGGATGATTGGCTGTTTTTTTTGCTTCAGCTTCTACATATGAATAAAACTCTATTATATTTTTAGTTTGAGGATTTCCTTCATAACCTTGAAGTTGTTTTATAAATTCCCCTATCATTTTTCCAAAGTATTTTTTTGTTGTTTTATCAAAAATTAGCTTATTTTTTCTCTTACCTTTTCCAAGTTTTTCTATTTTATTCATTATATTTGTATATGCCTGAGCATTCATCATATCTTGATTACTTATTTTCCCAGGATTCATTTTCATTGCCATATGTGACCTCCGTATTATTTGACTATCTTTTTAATTCTTTCCATGATTAGTTTTCCAAACCCTTTTTCTTCAAGCTCTTCTACATAAATTATATTAGTATCTTCTTTTATGAGTTTATGTAAAACATCATAAAGATTTTCCACTGCCTCTTCCAAATTTCCTTCTTTAGATAAAAACTCTACTTTCTTTATTCCAAAGTTTTCTATTTCTTTTAGGCATAAAAGGACTGCATCCTTTGGAAGCTTTGAAAATTCATCTTTTTTTATGAACTTAAGTTCCTTTTGAAAAGTTTTTACACTTTTTTTCTTCTGAGAAAGTTCGTCTACTTCTCCAATGATTCTTTCAATCTCCTCTTTGCTTACTCCACCATTTCTAAGTATTTTTGGTGGATTACAAGTCATATCAAGAATTGTGGATTCTATTGATTTCTTAGTTTTCCCCCCGTCAACTAAATAATCAATTTCTCCATGAGAAAATTGACTTATAACATGCTCTGCCCTAGTTGGACTAAGTTGCCCATTTTTATTAGCACTTGGCGTTGCAAGAGCTCCTCCAGAATACTTAATAAGTTCCCTTGCAATATCATTATCAGGTATTCTAATCCCAACACTAGATCCTCCTGCACTTATTACTGGGTCTACTATGTCTTTCTTTGGCAATATCAAAGTTAAAGCCCCTGGCCAAAACTCCTTTGCTAAATCATAGACTTTAGGATTATCTACAAAAGCTAATCTCTCCATTGAACCTATTTCATCAATAAGAATTATAATTGCCGAATCAAGAGGTCTATCTTTTACCTCAAAAACTCTCCTTACTGAATCTATATGTTCTATAGAAGCTCCCAAGCCATAAACTGTATCTGTAGGAAAAGCCACTATTTTACCCTTTTGAACTTCTTCCCCTATTTTTTTCAATTCTTCTGTGTTACCTTTAAATACTAACATAAATCACAATCCATTCTATCATAATTTAAAAAAATACACAATATACTATTTCTGTGCATCTTCATCATCCACTACAACTATTTCCCTAAGTCTTTTAGCTGCATCTTCTGGATATACAGGATTTATATAATATCCTGTTCCCCATTCAAATCCTGCTATTTTTGTTAATTTTGGCATGATTTCTATATGCCAATGAAAAACCTCATCAAGTCTTGTACTTGTATTTACAGGAGCAGTATGCAAAACCATATTATAGTTAACATCTCCAAGGTGAAGTTTGATTCTTTTTATTACTCTTCTTATAATTCTAGCAAGTTCTTTAATCTGACCCTTACTTATTGTTGAAAAATAAGCATTATGAAGTCTTGGCATTATCCAAGTTTCATAAGGGACTTTTCCTGCAAAAAAGTTAAAGGCTATAAAATCTTCGTTTTCTTCAATAATTCTGTCCTTATCTATAAGTTCTTGGTCAATTATATCACAATATACACATCTGTCTCTAAAATGATAATAATCTATAGCTCCGTTTATCTCTGTCTCCACTCTTTTGGGAACAACGGGCGTTGCTATAAGTTGAGAATGAGAATGCTCCAAAGAAGCTCCTGCATCTTCACCGTAATTTTTAAATATAAGTATGTGTTTTATATTTTTATCGGCAGATATTTCAACATATCTATCTCTATAAGCCAAAATTACCTTTTCAACTTGAGTTTGGGATAATTCAGAAATACATTTGATATGCTCTTCTGTTTCTATAAAAATTTCATGCTTCCCAAGTCCATCCATTTTATCATAAATTCCTATTCCCTTTTTTTTCAAACTATCACTAGTTTTTAGGGCAGGATACTTATTTTCCAAAACTCTTATCCACCAGCCTGGTGTATTTGGTTCTCTATCTGGTTTTTTTGGATAAGCCAAAATTTCATCTCCAGATTTTTTTTCATTCCCTGAACAAAATGGGCAGTATTTGGGTTTTTCTATTATTTCTTCTTCTCCTACAAAGTCGCTTGGCCTATAAGCTCTTTCTGGGGAAAATATTACCCATCTTTTACTTACAGGGTCTTTTCTAAATTCAGACATAAAAACCCTCCTAAAATTGGAATATAAAAACCTATTTTTTATCAACAAAAATTAGAACACTAAAATGCGAAATAAGGTAGTGCCAAGGCACTACCTAATATTATTTTACAAAAAGCTCACTTAATGATTCATTTTTAAATACTCTTCTTATACCTTCAGAGAATAATCTGTCTACAGAAAGGATTTTTATTTTATCCAATCTTTTTTCTTCTGGAATATGTATTGTATCTGTTATTATTACTTCTTTTAGAGAAGAATCTTTTATTCTTTCTATTGCTGGGTCACTAAAGATTGCATGTGTACAACAAGCATAAGCTTCTGTAGCTCCTCTTTTTAATAGAGCTTCTGCTGCATTTATGATTGTTCCACCAGTATCAATCATGTCATCTATAAAGATAACTTTTTTTCCTTCAATTTCTCCGATAACGTTCATTACTTCAGAAACATTAGGTTTTGGTCTTCTTTTATCAACTATAGCTAAAGAACTTCCTAGCCATGATGCTAAACCTCTTGCTCTTTTTACTCCTCCAACATCTGGAGAAACTACCACAACATCATCTCCACATAGCCCTTTATCAATAAAATATTGAGCTAATATTGGTAAAGCTTTCATGTGGTCAACTGGTATATCAAAGAAACCTTGAATTTGTTGAGCATGTAAATCCATAGCCATAACTCTTGTTGCTCCTGCTGTTGTAAGAAGATTAGCTACTAATTTTGCTGTAATTGGTTCTCTTGGACTTGCTTTTCTGTCTTGTCTTGAATATCCGTAGTATGGTATAACCGCAATAATTTGTGAAGCTGACGCTCTTTTTAGTGCATCGATAAAAACTAAAAGTTCCATTAAATTTTCATTTACAGGATTTGATGTAGTTTGGATAACAAATGCTGTTGCTCCTCTTACTGTACTGTTTAGTTTTACATATACTTCACCATCTTTAAATCTAACGATATTAGCATCACCTAAAGGAATATTTAATTCCTTTGACACTTTCTCCGCAAGATCTCTGTTTGAAGTTCCCGAAAAAATCTTTACATTTTCGTTTAACATCACTTCTTCTTCCACTCCTTCTTATTCTCTTGCCTTGCCCTTGCTACAGCCAAAGCTCTATCTGGTATATTTTTAGTAATAACGGATCCTGCTGCAGTTATAGCATCATCTCCTACAACTACAGGTGCTACAAATTTTGTGTCGCTACCTATAAATACATTTTTACCTATAATTGTTTGGTATTTATTTTTACCATCATAATTACAAGTTATTGTTCCTGCACCAAAATTTGTATTTTCCCCCACTATAGAGTCTCCAATATACGTTAAATGCCCCGCTTTAACACCTTCATTAAGAGTAGAATTTTTTGTTTCCACAAAGTTTCCTATGTGAACTTTCTTCATCAAATTGGTTTTTGGTCTAACATGAGCAAATGGTCCTATAGTTACCCCTTCTGCTATATTACTATGCTCTAGAACTGAAGCCTCTACTTTAACATTATTATCTATTTTACATTGAACTATTCTGGTATTGCTAAGGATTTCGCAATTTTCTCCAATAGTTGTATCCCCCTCGATTACAACATTTGGATATATTACTGTGTCTCTTCCAATTTGCACACTTTCTTCAATGTACACAGTATTTGGATCAACCATAATTACCCCAGCATCCATAAGTTCAATATTTTTTCTTTCTCTAAGCACCTTTGATGCTTGTGCAAGTTGAACCTTAGAATTTACTCCCATAGTTTCTTTATTATCTTTTACTGAGAAACTATCAACTCTATCTCCTTGGTCAACCATAACTTTTATAACATCAGTCAAATAGTATTCTCCATTTGCATTGTTATTATCTATTTTTCTTAGGGCATCTAAAAGTTTTTTTGATTCAAAACAGTATACCCCAGCATTAATTTCTTTAATGGCTTTTATTTCTTCATTTGCATCTTTTTCTTCTACTATTGCTTTTACAAAACCATTTTCTTTAACAATTCTTCCATATCCAAAAGGATTTTCTTCTATAGCTGTAAGTATTGTTGCAGTTGCTTTATCTAATTTGTGTTTTAATATCATAGACTTTATAGTTTCCACTCTTATAAGTGGCGTATCTCCACAAGTTACAAGTACAAGTCCTTCATAATCAGCTATTTTTTCTTCTGCCATTTGAACAGCATGACCAGTTCCTAGTTGCTCTTCTTGCAAAACATATGAAACTTCACCCAAAGTTTCAAGTACAAGTTCTTTTTTGTGACCTAAAATAAGAATGTTTTCTTTTGAACCTGCTTCGTCAAGAACATTTATAACTTTTTTCAACATTGATATACCATTTACCTTATGTATTACTTTCGGTAAATCCGATTTCATTCTAGTTCCTTTTCCTGCAGCTAAAACTATACTTTTAAAACCCATTTTATCTCCTTAAAATTAACTATTTGTAAACACTTTTTAAATATTATAACATAGCTAAGTACATTTTTCAAACTTTTATTAAGAAAGTGCTTAGAAGAAATAGTTAGTAGTTAGTAGTTAGTAGTTAGTAGTTGGAATTAATTGATAATTGATAATTGATAATTGAAAATGTAGAAGTAATAATGTGGTAGGGTGCTTGCCGATGGCAAGACCAATATTTTTTGTAGGGGTCGATTCTATATCGACCCTTTTTTATATATGTTTATCAAATCATTTTGGCAAAAATAAATTTTGCTCCTACACCCAAAAATTATTTTTCAATTCCTAATTCCTAACTACTAATTCCTAATTGCTTTTTCAATTCCTAATTATTTTCTCAAGATATTCCCCTATACCGTCTTCGTCATTTGTACCACAGCTTCTTCCCACAAGGGTCTTCAACTCTTCTTCAGCATTCCCCATTGCCACTCCATGACCCACTATTTGCAACATTTCAAGGTCATTCCAAGCGTCACCAAAGGCAATAACTTTGTCTATATTTATACCTTCCATCAAAAATAATTTTCTCAAAGCTTCACCCTTATTAACATCTTTATTCATAACTTCCAAATAATGTTTTTTTGAAAAAACTTTATTTACTTCATTTCCAACTGCTTCATGAATTCTTTTTTCTAGTTCTTTTAATCTTTCATTAGCTCCTATAAACAATAGTTTAGTCATATTAAAATTATCAAAATCATTAATTTTTTTTATCTCAAAATCAAGTCCTGAACTTTCTTTATACACATGTGCTTCTTCTGTTTCTTCCTCTACATACCAGACTTCATTTTGATAAAAATTAATATGTATTCCCATTTCTTTAGCTATATCAATACATTTTTTAGATAACTTATCCTCTAAAGGTAGCTCAAAAACTGTTTTTTCTGTAACATCTACAATTTTTGCCCCATTAAAACAAACCACTGGAGTATCAAGCCCTAACATCTCTTTATAAGGTTTTAGCGATTTATAACTTCTACCTGTTGCTATAATAATTTTTATTCCTTTTTCTCTCAATTTATATAAAATATTTTTTGTCTTTTCAGAAATTTTTTCTTTACTTGTCAAAAGTGTTCCATCTAAATCTAAAACTATTGCTTCCATAAAAATCCTCCTATTGTTTATTTAGCAATTTTGATTTATAATAAGTATAGAAATCAAAATATACTGGTATATTATACACTAAACGAGGTGAGTTTATGAAAAAAATTATTTTTTTGTTTTTTATGATTAATCTAATGATTTTTGGAGCTTTTGCAGATGTTAGTTATGTTTTTAAGGGAGGTTATGCTCCTCTAGGTTTTTATACAGAAACTGTAGGTGAAAACGAGTCAAAAACTACACTTAGCAATAGTCTTTCAGCCTTTGCAGAATTACAAGCTCGTAGTAATTTGTTGGAAAATTTTTATTATGGAGGAGGAATAGGATATCTTTCTTCTGGAACTTTAGGCGAAGCTCTTCTTGGTAGCGATAAACTTGGAGTAGATTATTACCCAATTTATCTTATGTTTCAATATGAGCCTCAATCTTATCATTATTCAGATTTATTAATGTACTTTAATTTCAGATATGGATTTTCTTACGAAGTGGATAGAGGTAGAATAAAAGAAAGTGCTGGTTTCCCAACTTCTTACTCAACAGCTTCACCCTATGGTGGAATCTCTTGGGGCTTTGAAAAAGCTGGTTTTTTATTGGAAGCTTTTTATGACTTTAATGTTGGTGCTTCTGCAAATCTTACAAATTCAACTGGTGAAACCTTAATTATGAATTCTAGAAGAATTGGGGTTAACTTAGGATATAGAGTTAACAATGGTAATAGGTAAGAAAATTTATTAACTAAAATTACGCATAATAAAAAAAATCCTTTTTTATGATGATTATCAAAGGATTTTCAAGGGTTCAGGGCTAAGCCCCACCCAAAAACTTCAGCTATTAATTAAGACCTTTGCACGCTTCGATTTTTTAGTACAAAATCTAAAACCTAAGCGTAGGACGCTTAACCCCGAAAAATAAACACCCATTAAAATTCAATAAAATTAATGAGTCCAGCGTCACGCTGGTTCGGTGAAGCTGAATAAGCTTCGATTTTATATTTT
>RRZU010375218.1_pt1 | contig 12129 bp, 14 predicted proteins | sample 2165561 | NCBI WGS metagenome assembly RRZU01 (sample SAMN10456909, study PRJNA506462) | wastewater metagenome | isolation source: wastewater sludge | place: USA: Moscow, Idaho | reverse complement strand
TATGCCGTCACGCGCGCGGCCGGAGATTTGCTGTCTTGCGTACCGCAAGCGGGCCAAATCGCCGATCTGCATTGCATCGACCTGATGTCCTTGCCGAGTCATGATATTGGCAACAAGGAACTGTTGGCCATTGCCAGGGAGGTACAAGCGTGGCTTGGCAGGGAAGACATCGACGGCCTGGTGATCACCCACGGGACGGATTCCCTGGAAGAAACCGCTTTTTTCTTGCACCTGGTCATCCAGTCTGAAAAACCCGTTGTACTTACGGGGTCGATGCGTCCTTCTGATCACCTGAGTCCCGATGGCCCTGCCAACCTTTTGGAGGCGATTGCCGTGGCGTCGTCGCCGCTGGCATCGGGCAGGGGGGTGCTGGTCGTGATGAACGACGCCATCATGCATGCCCGCTCCTGTAGCAAGCAACACACCTCGAGTGTGGCGGCGTTTGATGGATGGGCGGCGGAGCGGGCCGGGTCGGTGATGGGCGCCGATGTGGCATTTGACGCGCCCTGTGTGGGGCGGCAAGCCTGTGGCAGCGGGTATGCGCTTGCAAAGCTGGACCGGCTGCCGGTGGTTGATGTGATCTTCGATCATCAGTCTGCCCGCAGCAGCCTCTATGAGGCATCGGTCGCATCGGGAAGCGCCGGGATTGTCATTGCCGGTATGGGCAATGGAAGCCTTTCGCCGGGCGCAAACCGGGGCGCCAGGTACGCGGGCGATCGCGGTGTCGCGGTCGTGCGTGCAAGCCGTTGCGGACGGGGTCCGGTCACGCCCCTGGCGATGGATGACGAGCTGCTGACCATAGCGGGCGCACACCTGAGCCCGCAAAAGGCGCGGATTTTGCTGATGCTGGCGCTGGCGCATGGAGCCAGGCGCGAAGAACTGGCACGCCAGTTTGCCGGGTATTGAAGCGGCTTGTGCGCACAACACCCATTGAATTTTTCGGTGAAAAGGAAAGACATGATCCAGATCAAGAACGTTTCCAAGTGGTATGGCCCCGTTCAGGTGCTCAACGATTGCACGGTCAATATTGACAAGGGCGATGTGGTGGTGGTGTGCGGCCCGTCCGGGTCGGGCAAATCCACGCTCATCAAGACCGTGAATGCGCTGGAGCCTTGCCAGAAAGGCGAGATCATCGTCAACGGCATTTCGCTTTCGGATGACAGGACCAACTTGCCCCAGTTGCGCAGCAAGGTGGGGATGGTGTTCCAGCATTTCGAATTGTTTCCGCATCTGTCGGTGACGGAAAACCTGACCCTGGCCCAGGTCAGGGTACTGGGGCGAAGTTCCGACGAGGCCAAGACGCGCGGCCTGAAAATGCTTGACCGGGTGGGCCTGATGGCCCACAAGGACAAGTATCCTGGGCAGCTCTCGGGCGGTCAGCAACAGCGCGTGGCAATCGCCCGTGCGCTCAGCATGGATCCGGTTGTGATGCTGTTTGACGAGCCCACCTCGGCGCTCGACCCCGAAATGGTGGGCGAGGTGCTGGATGTCATGGTCAGCCTGGCCAAAGAAGGCATGACGATGATGGTGGTCACGCACGAAATGGGGTTTGCGCGCAAGGTTGCCAACCGCGTGATCTTCATCGACGTGGGCGGAAACATCCTGGAAGACTGCACCAAGGACGAGTTTTTCGGCAACCCTGAGGCACGCCAGCCGCGTACCAAGGATTTCTTGAACAAGATCCTCCAGCACTAAATCTGGTTGGCGGACCTGTTCAATGCCCCGCGATGCGGGGTTTTTTATTCAAAGCCGGCCGTTTTTGCAGGCAGGCAGTTTTTTCGGGCGGACCATCCGGGGCCAAAAGGCCAGCAAGAGAAAATGCGATCACCTGCGAAGTGCCGCAGGCCGGGTCAGCGTATCCGCAACGAGCAAAGCCTCGACATCTTCCTTTTTCAGGATGCCGAGCCGGTCTGCCACCTCGGCAATCGTCCCGCCTTCCTGCAGGACTGTCTTGGCGATTCTGGCGGCTTTTTCGTAACCGATGATCGGGTTCAGGGCCGTTACCAGTGTGACCGATTCGGCGACCCGTCTTGCAAGCAAGACGGTATTTGCTTCAATGCCGCGCACGCAGTGATGCTGAAAGGTATTGCAGGCGTTGGTCAGGTGTTCGATGCTGTTGGTCAGTGCCCAGCCCATAACCGGCTCAAATGCGTTGAGCTGCAGCTGCCCTGATTCGGATGCCATGGTGATCATCAGGTCGTTGCCGATCACCTCGTACGCCACCTGGTTCACGACTTCAGGAATGACCGGGTTGACTTTGCCCGGCATGATCGAGGAACCGGCCTGGCGGGCCGGCAGGAAAATATCGCCCAATCCGGCCTGGGGCCCGGAAGACAGCAGCCGCAGATCGTTGGCGATTTTGGACAGTTTGCATGCGATGCGTTTCAGTACGCCAGAGAGCTGGACAAACGCTCCGGTGTCTTGCGTGGCCTCGACGAGATTGGGTGACGCCACCACCGGCACGCCGCTGTACTGGGCCAGCCGGTCGACCACATTCTTGGCATAACCCGCAGGGGCATTGATTCCGGTTCCGATGGCGGTGGCGCCCAGATTGACTTCCAGCATGAGCGCGCGGGCTTCCGACAGGCGCTGCTCGTCCTCTCCGAGCATCACTGCGTAGGCGAGCATTTCCTGTCCCAACGTCATGGGAACGGCATCCTGCAACTGTGTTCTGCCAATTTTCAGGATGTTTTCAAACGCCTTCGCCTTCTGATCGAAAGCCTCGCGCAGGCCTGCGAGGGCCTGCAACAGCCGGCCGATACCCGTCCACGCCGCAAGCCGCAGGGCCGTGGGGTAGACATCGTTCGTGCTTTGCGAGGCGTTGACATGGTCGTTCGGGTGCAGCATGTCGTAGCGGCCGCGCGCAAAGCCCATCAGTTCGAGGCCCCGGTTGGCAATGACTTCGTTGGCATTCATGTTGGTGGACGTGCCGGCGCCACCCTGGATCACATCGACGACGAACTGGTCATGGAGCTGTCCGGCCACGATTTCATCGCAGGCCTGGACGATGGCGCGGGCGTGCGCGCTGCTGATAGCGCCCAATTCGCCGTTCACGCTTGCAGCGGCCTTCTTGATATGTGCCAGAGCCCGGATCAAATTGGGCATGTTCGAGATCTTCTGGCCCGTAATGGGGAAATTCTCGATGGCACGGGCCGTTTGCACGCCCCAGTACGCATCAGCAGGAACTTCCATGGATCCCAAAAAATCGACTTCTGTCCGGGTCACGGTTGTCATAAAGCCTGTTCACACCTTTCATGGAAAAATGGCCCGGTGGCGGATGCGGAGTCAGCCCTGGGAAGGCCATGCACCGCCGGTAACGCGAACCGATACATGCGCCATTGCACACCGGCAGATGACTATAGGGCGCAGACAATGTTCTGTCAAAGCAAGGCCCTTGTTTGTGCGCCGGTTCTTTTGTGTCAGGCTTGCGCAGCGAGACCCTTTTTTCAGAAGGCCGCCGTTTACGGGGTGTCGTCAGGTGGTGGAATTGCCCGCCACCAAGGGCGCGCATGAAAAACGGAAGATGCCTAATCACTCTTTTTCTGCATCATTTCCCGGCAGCGCCTAACGTAGACTCGCCATCATGGCGCGAGCGAGAGGGCGCTGATTAAGTGGCTGGGCAGGGTGTTTGCGGCCAAAATCCTTCCGGCCTTTATACTTTTAAAGCGTATCAACCCTCTTCCCGGTTTTGCGATGCACACAAGCGATTACGAACTTCCGCGCGGCCTGCTTGATAGTCTGCAGGCGCGAACACCAATTCTTTGGATCAACCCGGGCTACGGTGGCAGCGCACCGGTTGCATCGCCTGAAGGGGATGCCATCCTGCGCGCCGAAGCCCGGATGGCAGACAGCGCTGCACTGCTTGCAGGGCTTTTTCCTGAGCTGGGTGGTGACGGACGGATTGTTTCGCCCCTGGTTCCTGTGCCCCGGCTGCAAGCCGGGTCCACAAGCCAGTCCCGGCGTGGACAGTGGCTGCTAAAGGCCGACCACGCTTTGCCGGTGGCGGGTTCGATCAAGGCGCGAGGCGGCTTTCACGAAGTGCTGGCCCATGCCGAATCGTTGGCGCGTGCCGCCGGTCTGTGTTTGGATGGTGATCTGCGGCGGCTGGGTGACGGGCAGGCGCGAACACTATTTTCCCGCCATGCGATAGCTGTTGGCAGCACCGGCAACCTGGGGCTGGCCATCGGCGTCATGGCTGCTGCGCTGGGCTTTCGCGCCACCGTGCACATGTCCACCGACGCCAAGGAATGGAAGAAGGAGCGCCTGCGCAAGCGCGGGGTGGAGGTGATCGAGCACGCCGGTGATTATGGCGCGGCCGTCAAGGCCGGACGAGCCGCCGCCGAGGCCGATCCGGCCTGCCATTTTGTGGACGATGAAAATTCGCTGCTTCTTTTTCTGGGCTATGCAGCGGCCGCGCGCGAACTGGCCGCACAGTTGGCTGCGCAGAACCGCGTGGTGGACGCGGAGCATCCCCTTTTTGTTTATCTTCCATGCGGGGTGGGCGGTGCGCCCGGCGGAATCAGTTTTGGACTAAAAGCCATCTTCGGCTCTCATGTCCACTGCTTTTTTGCCGAACCAACGGCTTCGCCCTGCATGTTGCTCAGGCTCGCTACGGGCAAGCAGTTGCCGGTGTATGCAATCGGTTTGGACAACCGGACCGAGGCAGACGGTCTGGCCGTCGGTGAAGCCTCGCCATTGGTGGCGCAGCTGATGGCGGAGCAACTCTCGGGGGTGTTTACGGTCGATGACGACACGCTTTTCCGCGGCGTGGCGATGCTGGCCGATACCGAGGCGATCGCCGTCGAACCATCTGCGTGTGCGGGCCTGCCGGGGCCTTCCTGGCTGTGTGATAGCCCCGTGGGCCGCGATTATTTGGCCCGCCAGGGCCTCATGGACCGGCTCGACGGCGCTACCCATGTGCTTTGGAGTACGGGTGGATCGCTTGTGCCTGATGTTGAATATGCACGCTTCCTGGCGCGCGGGCGCCAGTTGTCTGGCAAGGCCGTTTCCGGCTGAGGTGGGACAGCCTTACCCTGACCCCCAAAAGACCCTAACGCCTGAGTTAGACCACACTTACGACTCTGTGCAGACCTCGACGCTGTCCCCAGACGTGCCATCAGCGTTGTGGCGGAAGAGCGTACCCACAGATCCGGTGCCAGAACCCTTTGTCCACCACTCCAACTCGCCGCCAACGTAACGTGCACCACTGCCCGAAACCGCGATTTGCATGCTGTAGGTACTACCCTTGTATTGGACCGTGGCTGAGTCAGTGGACGGGTAGGTCGCGGTAATGGCCTCTCCGCTCTCGCAGCGATAGTTATGCACAGACGACGTGGACGGTGTCGCTGCCGAAGCTTGGGCGCCTTCAGGCTCCTGCGGAGAACTTGCGCAGGCGGAGAGGAGCAAAATTGAAGAAATTGCGAGGGAATCGATGATTTTCATACAAGCCTCCATTGATGGTGGTGTGTGGTTTAACGCTTGAGTTAAGCCACGAAGCGGAGTCGGCTTGAACGAGTTGTTAGGCGCTTACTTGATTGGTTTTCCATTTTCAGTAAGGATGCCGCCCTTAAAAAGGTATACATGCTTTTCTTTCGCAGCCTTTCTCTGTGCTGCTTTTGATTCAAAAGGCCCCATAAACCCTGGCATGGTTACTGAAATGGAATCGGCCACTTGTTTGGCATTAATGAGATCGGTGCATGTGCCGAATGCTGAAGTCGCCTTCACCCCGCTGGTTGAGACCGTCACGAAGTAAAGTTGAGCAGGGCAAGCGGTTCCTCCGTTGTCCTGAATAAGAACGACATCGCTGTTTCCGAGCCGATAAGTACCAGCCACGCTAAGACTGTTATTGCCCTGAATTTCAGGATTTAAAGGACGATTCTTGTATAGGAGCATGTTCTCGTCGTTTATTTTGAGCGATCCAAAGCGAGTTGGAATATCTTCTGCGTATGCAATGGAGGAGATAAAAGACAGTGAAGCGATCAATACAATAGACCTAAACATAATTAACTCTCCTGTTGCGGCAATGATGGCGTGCCGAAGCGTCTAACACGAAAGTGAGGGGCGCCGCGCTTTTGCGGCGTCCCTCTCGACTGCCGGGTTAGCGCTTTCCAAAGACACCATCCATTACCGAGTAGAAGGTGACCTCACGGGGTTTATCGATGTTGTCAAACATCGCTTGGATGTCTATGTGTCCCGGCGTGTACTCGCTGATTTTAATGCGCTTCTTTGTCGCTGCTTCTTCAAACACCGGCTCAGCGCCTTTGACTTTCCAACCCGGGTCTATGGACTCAATTTGCTGAATAAGGGCAGGGGTTACATTTTCTCCGTCAGGGGTGAAATGCTCCGGCCCCAGCTTTATCGTCTGATGATTGTGGTTGAAGTTCAAATACAAACTCCAAGGCTCGACGGGCTTTCCGCCGTCGGCAAAGTACCCCATTACATAGCCAAGCATTCGCATGACTGAATGCTCGTGCATGACATATGCCAATTGATTTCCGTTTTGGACAAGGTAAAGGCTCCAGCGGAACCCGAACAATTTATTGAGCAAGCCCATTTGATGCTCCTAAGCGCTAACGTTAGACCGCAAACGCGTCATTGTATAAGCCATATGACAAGCTGCGTTGCAAGATACGCGAGCGTCAGCGTACCTACGCCGATAAGACCACGCAGGCCAATTTGAACTGGTTTGGGTAACTGCGGGGTTGGGAGCACATGCAGGATCTTTGCAAATCCCTCATCAGATTTCGTATATGAGTGAATCTGACTCCATAACAGTGGAGGGAAGTAGAGATAGAAAATGGTGACCTGCTCACCAGGAACAAGCTTCTGGATCAGGATTTCCCCCGAGTTGTTGGGTTCTCGCTTCTCCTCATGCTGAACTTGCGGATTGAGTTGATAGTGCTCTGGCATAACATGGTGCCCAATCCGGACGTTACTTGCCGCCTCCCTTCCTGTATTAGCGACGACAATTGCATGCGCATGAACAACGCCAGGGTTTGGTCCACGAACCGAAAACGAAGATGCATGGCCAAGATACGAAACCAGATTCGGTTTTTTCGTTAGCCACCGGTCCAAGTACTTTCCAAGATCAGTGTAGCCAATGGAACGGCAATCTTTGCAACCAAACCCAGTTCACTGGCATAACGTTTCCTTTGCGGTCTAACGTAGAGCTAAGGGGCAGGAAAAATGCGCAGCATTTTGACTGTCCCGCTTGAGCGTCATGTTATGCATGGCGTGCGCTTTATGTGCCTTTGTTTGCATGGATTAATTCTCGTAATTGTTCGATGCTCAACGGTGGGTTCGATGTATGAAGCATGGCATGACAATTAGGACAGACCGGTCTCAAATCTTCAACAGGGTTGACTTGGTAGGATTTTCCGATTTCAGCCACAGGAACCAAATGGTGAACATGAATAAAGCCTGAGCCAATAGCGCCGTATGTGTTGACAAAATCGAAACCGCAAACTTCACACTGACTACCCCAATGAGCAATGCATATGCTACGCGCCTTGGGGTTTCTTTCGTATGCGTTTACGACAACGGTTCTCTTTGCGCCCTCGGTTAAAACCAGACCGTTTTCAACAAGTAACTCTTCTGGATAGGGCTGCTCACCTGTCAATTTGAGGTTTTCAAGGGCTTGCGCGAGTTCTGGTCTTAATTCCCAAACAAAAAACTTCCCTTCTTCCCAGCCATTAAAAAACAAATCCCAGTACTTGTACTTTCTGGAACTTCTTTCCGTGAACTGGATGTCGTAATGCTGTGAGATTCTCTTCGCAAGTCTACCAATTTTAGAATTTAGCGGGGCATGTGGGGATTTGCCTTTATAGCCCAGTAGCAACCCCACCTGACTTGCATATGCCTTATGTCCATCAAAAGAATACAGCGCCTGAAAAACCGACAAATCGGTCTCGTTCGTCAGTTCTGGACGCGAGAGGATTTCACTCCATTGGGCTGTACTTAGTTCGCTGGCCATGGATATTTATGCATAACGAACAAGGTAAGTCGCCCGCCTTTGGCGGGTCGGCTTGACTGCAGTGTTAGTTATTAAACAACCCTGTTTTCTGTTTTACATCAGACTCGCTCATAGAATATCTTTGAACGATTCCTGATTTGTCAAAAAGGATTACAAGTTCCTTTTTCTTGCCGCTAGCAGAAGCACCGAAAAGATTCACAATAGGAACGTAGGAAATTGCATCTGCAGAAACGTTGGTGAACTCGTATGTGGCAACCTCTAGGCCGCCGTCCGTGAACGATGTTTTGAGCGGCGAGCCAAATGTTGAGCGGATTTGAGTTTTGGTTGTTTTCCCTTCAATAATCTTCCCTTGAATTGATGTTTCTGTTTCATTGCGGAGCTGCTCATTTCCTACGCTGGCACAGCCAGCTGCCAACGCAGCAACAATAACAACAGAAACGACCTTAGCGAACTTCATAAGACTCCTTGGTTAAAAAACTAACGTGCAAGCTCAGGGGCGCGCCGCTTGCGGCGCGTCCCTTGGAGCGCAGTGTTAGCCGGCAACTGGGGAACACAACTCAACAAGTGTGCCCTCCAGCGAACGAACATACGCGACAATCTGCCCCCAAGGCTTCTGTGCCGGGGCATGGAGCGGTACGGCGCCTGCGGAAACTGCTTTTGCATAAGCGGACGTGACATCTTCGGTGACGAAGGCCAACTCAATGCCCGGCGGTGTGGCACTGGCGGACACTGGGACGAAGTTGGTGCCGAAATTCATTTCGCCCATTGCGTGCGAGGCAAAGGCAAGGGTTGTTGAGCCCGATTCCAACTCACCATACTGGCCAGACTCGTGAAGGAAGCGAACCTGAAACCCAAATGCCTTTTCGTAGAACGCCAAGGCATCAGAAACGGACGAAACATAAACGATGGTGTAGCCAAACTTCATTTCGTAGTGCCTCCGGTAAGAATGTTCTTTCGCATCTCGGTGAATTCCCACCAAGGCTGCGGCGATTCGCCTTTCAGGAAGTGGGTAATGGACATGAAGACATCGATAACGCAAGGATCGTGGCGATGCCCGGTTTCCTGGCAAAGCCGTTCGTACATTTCAAATGGGCATTCGCCAGAAAGTTGCTCTGGCGAGTGGAATCCGAGTAAGCGAAGATCATCAGCGGTGGACTTGCCGACATTCGGCAAGTCAGTGAGCTGTTTCACTCGGGCGCGGTCAACCTTGTGCGGGTTCATGACGGCTAACGTTTGACATGAGGGGTGACCGACCGGCGCAGCCGGTTGGGCATCCCCTCGATGGAATGGTTAGGCATCAGAGTAACTTCTGCTGCGGGGAACCTGGGTCATGGCGATGCACCTTCGCGATTGCATGTTCCGCCATAAGCTTGCCGCCTTCGACCCATTGCGTCGTCTGAAGCGTGACGTACAGCGTGTCACCTTTCCGAAATACCTCCGTCCCTTGCTGAACTGCTCGCTCGAACGCCTGATCTCGGATCGAGACATAGAGAGTTCTAGAACCGTCGGAAACGCGCCACTTGTTACCTGCATTGAATGAAGGTGAAACGATGACGACACGTGCCTCGAACTCAGACTGAGTCTCGTTCTCGTGCTCTGTCGGAGCCTTGAAGTTTGCGGCCTCAGCCTCGGTGACAACGAGACTCTTCTCTCCGTTGTTCTTGATCTTAAAAAGATCGAACCCACGCTCGATGAGCGGAGCAAGCATCTTCTCGATGGCAAGTCGTGCACGAGGATTCTGAAAGAGTTTCCAGACTCGCGCATCCACCTCGAATGGCGCATCACCCTCGAAAGTGACAGTGACAGACTCTTTCCGCTCAATGGTTATCTTTGTTGGCTTTCTGCCTCTTGCTCGCTGGATTAGCTGGAGAACGCCAGCGACACCCGCAATACCAATGATCTGCAGAAAGGATGCCCAAGCCTGTGCATCAGGCCCCGAAAACAGGCTCACGAACTTTGAGTAAAGATTCGCGAGCTCAAGGTAGACCTCGAATGACCCTTCGCGGAAGTCTGGCCTCACCCTAAGAGAGAGACGTGGCAACTCTGGATCGACTACCGGAGCTGCTTCGTCTATGAGATCAGCAAGCGCCAGAAGAGCCGGTGCAAGGTCGCGGGCATCAATGGTTCCCTCCGCCACCGGAGGCCCGTCGTAGACAAGGCTGAATGCATTGGCCGACATGTGGCTCCCTCGTATTGTTCGATTTCTCGACAGTGTGGTACGGCAGATGGGGGCAGGCTGTGTGGTGTTTCCTGATGCCTAACTACCAAGGTAACCGGCGCCGGAGCCCGCTAGGGCGGAGGGCACAAGCAAGGGCCATGAGAATGCCGAAGGCATGGCCCTTGGTTGCGTCCGCGTTGACCTGACAGTTAGGCTGGGGCGCGGAGTGGAAGGTTTTGATAGTACGGCTAGCTGCACTGTGGGTGTTGCACTTCAAGTGTAAATCCGCGGTTTCTCATATTTTGCAGCAACGGCAAGCAGGAGCGGAAAGAGGAATATTGCCAAGGGAAATAACATAAGCGGGAGGAAGGCGGTCGCTTGCTGAACAAATGCCGCGCGTGATAGGAAGCCTTTTTCAGAACCCGGTATGACCAACAGTGAAAAAACTGTGCCTTGCTTTCCTATTTCTCCCGCAACTCTTACCTTCATAAGGTTACCGTCGATCTGGTATTCAGCAATGGTGAAATAGCACAAACTTTTCCCGCGGCATCTCTGGGTACTTGTCACGGTTGCTTCAACCTGTCGTAGGTTGAGGGATTCATCAAGCGCCTCGGTATGCCTCTTTTCGTAGGCGGCGAACACAATGGCTCCATAAATGATGCAAACAACAGCTGATATCCATGAAAGCGCCTTCATACAGAGCAGCCTAACGCCTGAGTTCAGCCGCCGCCGTAGGAGGTCGGCTGCGACGAAATGTTAGGCTGCCTTGGCTCTAAATTTTGCTTCGAGTTCTTTGGCAAGAGTCCATCCAGCAGCCTCAAGCATGACAACGGAAATACTTGGAGCAACTACTTGGCCAAGAAATGGGATGAACTTAGAAAGCTCTTTGGTGAGGGTTTTAATTGGTTGTTTCAACATCGTGTTTTTTATTGTGGCAATTGCCAACGCTTTTGCTGCCTCTTCAGTGAGACTTCCACCAAAAACAGCACAAAGGCTCATTGTCATTGATGTCATTGTGACCATATCAGCCGCTATTCCCAATCCTGGAACAGGCACGGCATTTCCTGCTGCTGCTGCAACAGCGTGAGAGTGAATGATTGCGTGGCACTTCTTTTCTTGATCATCAGTCATAAATTTTCCTAACGCCCTGAGTTCAGCCGCCGCCGTAGGCGGTCGGCTGCGACGAAAAGTTAGATTGCGGATACTTATTTATTGGAAACGCAATAATTGCCCTGGGCACTATAGCCGGTGGGACAGGTTCCATTTTTTGGGATGACAGTTTTTGGATTGTTCGAATTTGCTACGCAATAGTTGCCCTGTGCACTCCAACCAGTTGGACAAGTTCCGTTTTTTGGGATGGCTGGTTTTGCATTTGCATTTGGCACGCACATATTTCCCTGAGCAGAATAACCAGTTGGGCAGGTTCCATTTTTTGCGATCGGCATTACTTGCATAATAAATTTCCATTGAAATACAGCACGGAGGTGGCGCTGCGGCACAGTGACATCTAACGAATGAATTGAGCGGCGGCGTAGCCGTCCGCCTCGAATGCCGGGTTAGATTGTTGTCTGCTCATTAAGCAACTCCACAGCCCGGTAAACAAGCATTGTGAAAACTCGATTGTTTATTCTATTGATGTTGGGTATTAGCTTTGGATGTAATTTCAACTCAGCCATCAATCGGCGGGCGTAATGGTCTTTGTGTTCTGACTTCCAAGCGCCATCTGTATGCCAACGAAAGACGTGTTCGGCTTCGTTCAAAATGGAGCTGATACGAGTATTTTCCGCGTCGTTCGGCGAAACACGATAAACGGGTAACTCAAACGTCTCAAATTTTTGCTGACTATCACTCATGATTCGGCTAACGGCCAAGATAAGCGGCTGGCTGAAAGCCAGTCCGCTTGAGCGCAGAGTTAGACCCGAAGGCCAAAAGGGGGCGCCCAGCCTTGAAGACGTGCGCGGCCCATGAAAAAGCGCTGGGCCACGGAAGCGGCGCAGCG
>RRZU011319944.1_pt1 | contig 12131 bp, 13 predicted proteins | sample 2165561 | NCBI WGS metagenome assembly RRZU01 (sample SAMN10456909, study PRJNA506462) | wastewater metagenome | isolation source: wastewater sludge | place: USA: Moscow, Idaho | reverse complement strand
CGGCCCGGACGCCCGCCCGATGCGTGAGGAATGGGCGCTGGCGGTGCGGGATCGGTGCCGGGCCGCCGGCATGGCGTTCCTCTTCAAGCAATGGGGCGCCTGGGGACCGGACGGCGTGCGCCGCGACCGGAAGGCCAACGGCCGGTTGCTGGCGGGGCGGTTGTGGGACGAGCGGCCGGAAATCGCGGGGACGCTGCTGTAGCGGGACGGCGCGGCGGCGACGGTGTTGCCTGAACGCCAGAGGTGGTTATAATAACCACCATGAACAGCGCGGACCTCATCAAGGAGCTGGAACAAGCCGGCTGGACGCTGCGGGGCGTCAAGGGTTCGCATCACGTCTACACCCATCCGGCGCGCGGCGGGCACATCAGCGTGCCGCACCCGAAAAAGGACTTGGGCGCGGGGCTGGCGCGCAAGCTGCGCAAACAGGCCGGTCTGATTTGAAGCGAGGGCCGCCACCGTGAAATTCGTCATCGCCATCGAACCGGGCGACGCCACCCACGCCTTCGGGGTGGTGGTGCCCGACCTGCCGGGCTGCTTCTCGGCGGGCGACACCTTGGACGAGGCCATCGACCAAGCCAAGGACGCCATCGATTTGTGCTGCCAGACCCTGATCGAGGACGGCGGGGACGTGCCGCCGGCGCGCGCCTTGGCCGAACACCAAGCCGATCCCGACTTCGCCGGCTGGATTTGGGCGGTGGTCGAAGTGCCGGTGGAGCGGTATTTCGGCCCGGCCGAGAAGATCAACATCACCCTGCCCCGCCTGCTGCTGGCGAAGATCGACGAGCGCGTCCACGCGCGGGGCGGGACCCGCTCCGGCTTTCTGGCCGAAGCGGCGCGGGCGGCCATGCGCTAGAGCGGGGCCACCCCGCCGGCCAAAACCCTGCCGGCTCTACCGGCGAGGGCCTGTATCTGATCGCCCCGGACGCCCGGACCCAGGCGGCCCTGCTGATCCGCCGGGCGCACGGGGGCGGTCGCTGGCGGAACTCGCCCGCGCGCCGCAAACCTCTTGGCCCTCGGCGCGACGGCCGGAGAACCCCCGCCACTCCCCGACCCTGCGCCCACTGGAGCGCGCGGCGGCGGCCCTGGGCGAGCGCCTGGTGCTGGCGCTGGAGTGATGCGAGCGGTCCGGTTTCGATTCCCTCGATTTCGGCAGAATCGAACGGGCCAAATTCGATCCGGTCGAAATCCCGCCCGCCCCGTCCCGTCCTTCTCCCCGCCGGCGAACCGTTCGGACACGACGCCCGGCGAACGGATGCCGCTCGGGCGCGGCCCTAGCCCTCGGCGGTCGCGACTCCCGCGCGCTCGACTCACGAACGGCTTGGCCTCTACCTCTCCCACCACGACTGTGCGTCTGGCGACCAAATAGCTTCGTGTTGAAGCGCCGGCGGCGACGGCGCTTTGGCCGGATCGGGCGGGTTTCGCAAAGCGGTTTTGATCGTGGAGCGTGATGGGGAGTACGGGTAGCTGGGGACGAGCCAAACGATCCACAACCTGTATCCGCTCGCGGCCGAGCTGATCGAGGGCGAGCCGCAACAGCTCAGGCGGCTTTTGTGAGAGAGAGGATACGTTCATCCAAGATGTCGCGGCCCAGCAAGCGCGCGATCAAGTAAAGGATCGATGCGGGTAGCACGAAAAGGGCCCGCCGCGCCGAAACCGGTTGCCCTCTTCAAAGGTTGCCCAAACTATGCGCGTGGCTTCTCCGGTCCACCGTGATCGGGGGATTGCTCATCGCGCGGCGCGGTAGCATCAGCGTCACGATCGGGCGTCTGCGGAGCATTGCCGAGACCGCTCAGATCCTCGTCGAGGAGCTGGCCGGCGCTGGGACTGCCGAGCAGCAACTGCCTGACCTGCTCGGGCGACAGACCATGGTTCTCGGCGAGCAGCTCGCCGATCTGCACGAGGACCGTCGCGGGCAAATCGGGGCGCTGCAACAGTTGCTCCAGCGTCTGCGCGGCCCCGGGGTCGTTCTCGCCGTATTCGCCCAGGTAGTCGAGCCCGCTCTTGATGGCGAACGGATCGGACTCGGTATCGAGGGCATCCAGCACGGTGGGGAGAAATTGGCCGGGTTCGCCGGGCCGCCGCTCGATGCGAGCTTCCATTTCGTACTCCCCTTCGAGCTGGCGTAAACGTTCCAGAGCGGCATCGCGCACGAGCGGAGACGGGTCGGTAGCAAGCTCTCGCAACCGGGGAGCATCCTCCAGGTTCATCCGCTTGGCGGTCAGGGTTCGGTGTTCGTCGGACTCGATCCGATGGTCCTTGGCGGCAGCCGGCCGGGCATTGGTGGAAGACGCCGCCGGTTGCGGCGCGGGCCTCGACCAGGCGGCGCGAGCCTCGCCGGCCAGAGCGAGAGAACCGCCGCCGGTGCGTTGCGCCCGATCCTGAACCCGTCCAGCCTCCGGGAACACTCTCTGGCCCGGGATCAAAGCCGGTGCGGGTGAACCCGATGGAGCAGAGGCGGTCAGGTTCGATGGAGCCGGCGCGGTAGCCTCTGGGATGCCGCCGCCGGACAACGAGTACCAGCCGGCAATCGCCGCCGTCGAGCCGATCCCGATCAGGGCAAGAGTAACTTTTCGCATGGGAACCTCCGAGTGACTGAAGAGGGCGGTCGTTGGGTGTCCTTCCCGCGTCCCTGCGGGAAGGAATTTCGAGGATTACGGCCGGAAATAGCCGCGAATCCGCAGCTCGGACTCCGACTTCGAGATCGAACCGCTGACCCGCGACGACCGGCGCGTGATCTTGCCGGCCTTCCAGTTGGCTTCGACGATCTTGATGCCCTGCATGCTGCCGCTGTTGTCGCAGGACTCGACCACGGCAACGTGACCCGTCGAGTTGCCGACGTCGATGATGGCGACCGACCCCGCCTTGCAGCTACGCGAGTTGATCACCCGCAACTTGTCGTTGAAGGTATACAGTCCGTAGGGCAGCGAGGGCACCTTGCTGCGAGCGTAGGCGGTACATTCGCCGTTGAAGGTGCCGATCACCTCGGTGGTGATGGCGGCTTGGCAGACACCGGCGACCAGAACGGCTGACAGCGCAAAAACGGGCTTGAAAGACTTCATGGAATTACCTCCTGTTGTTTGCCGATCAATCGGCTTGAGTATGCTAAATTTATCGACTTCGCTTCCGCACCTTGCCAGCTAACTTTAGGCGAGTCCTGGAATACTTTTATAATTGGCATCATTTTTGCTAAGCGCTCAGTCTATCGTTTGCCTGGACAAGACGTAATCGATCTTGGCTCGGCTGAGATCTCGACCGATCACGTCCGCTCGGTTAGTTCACGCGGCGCAAACCACGATTGCGCCGTTCGATCATCTTGTAGAATTCCAACAGCGTCGCGACTGTGGCTTGTTCCAGGCTGGTGAAAGTGATGACTTGATCCGTCTCTTTGTCGACTACCAAAAATTTCCTACCTGCATCGGAGAGAATCACGAAGTTTTCGAGTCGGCGTAATTGTACGAAACTGGGGTTTGTTTTGATGCTCATATGTGCCTCCTATGTTTGCCTCTTTGGAGCACTCGGGCTGAATTTAAATTCCCCTTCTCTTCTGTGCTGGCTAACCTTAGTTAAGCTAATGAGAATGGTGCTGTATTTGCTTGGTCTACCTCAATAGGACTTGGTTATAGAGCACGCGATTTGAAGCACTGGTTCGTAAGCCCATGGTTCAAAAAGCCAAGCTCCCCAGAAGAAGGTCGGGTATACAGCAAAATGCTGATTGCCGCATACCCGACTGAATCGCTTAACTAAACCGGATTAACCGTATAAAGTCCTGGCGCTGGCACAAACCCTTGGCTTCAAGTTCGTTACCGAGCCCATAAACTGCCTCCAGCGAAACGATTTTATTCTTTAAATTCGGGTGGATAACTTCACGGCTTTCGTTCATCCAAGTCGGACCATGCCTGCTACCGCTGTTAGCCTGACAGAACCCGAGCCGGCGTAAGGCGTCGATGACCTGATTCCTGGTTATCGCTGACATGCATCACCTCATCTTTTTGGAAGAGAGGTTCTTATTTATAAGAAAACAAATCCTTCCGCACCTCATCAGCTAACGTTAGGCCACTTGATTTTTTGGCTCATGTTGGCAATTAATTTGCTACCGGCGAACTGCAAAGACCATCATCATGAAGGCCACGAAGATAAAAAGACTAAAGATAAGGAAGATGTATTTCAGAGATCGCGTTGGCACCCAATGTTAGATGGGCGATTGACTGGGGAAGGCGCTATACTTGACGAAGATGGTTGGCCAAAGCGAGGGAGGACAGGGGGATGCGGTTCAAGAACCCGGAGTGCCCGGAGGAGCAACGCCAACGGGTGGATGCCTGGATGCAACAACTTGAAAGCCAGCCCGCTGCGCTGTACGTGGTACACCTGTTGACCCCGATCTTCGGTGGCGGAGTGGTCGCGGGGAGGGTGGACCAAGATCTGCCGATCCGCGCCCGGGAGGTGCTCTACCAGCTCCGGTTCTGGTGGCGGGTGTTGAAGATCGCGGAACTCCAGCGTCGGGGGGTTCCTGATCAACTGTCTCAATTGCGCAAGGAGGAAACAGAACTGTTTGGCTGGCGGGGGGCAAGGAGGTCTCGGGTCCACGCGGTGATCAAGATGTTGGCTGAACCTGAGCTACAGCCGATGCCTGAATGGATTCGAAATCATCGGTCATTGCAATACGCTTTTTGGGACTCTCTAGTCAAAGGTAAAGAGTGCTTGTGCTTTAATCCAGATAGCCCCGCTTTTCAGTTGCACCTTGGACTCGACTCCGTCATTGACCAGCAGCAACAGGAATTAGAGAAAGCTCTCCGCTGGTTGGCCAGCTTTGGGGGTCTCGGCGCCCGGACCCGACGGGGGATGGGTGCGGTATGGGTGCAGGATTCAAGTGGGATGGTATTACCTCCAGTGACGGAGGAAGAGGCGGCCGCAGCAGATTGCACCCTTAAAATCAGTCCCGCGCAGAACAGCTTCACCGATCCGATTGCGGCACTCGGTTATGGCATCAGGAAACTTTACGACTTTCGGCAGGGTACTCCTGAAGGCCGGAGCAGGCGCTATAGCAGAAGCAACTGGCCGGAACCTGACGCCATCCGTCGGCTCGCTCGACATTGGGATGCTAAACATGATCCCAATGATTCAAACCGTCCCTTCAGCCCAAATTTATACCCTCGCGCCGCGTTCGGTTTGCCGATCCAATTTCAATTCAAGTGTGGTGTGGATGAATTCATAGAAAAAGATGAGAGAACAGGAAGAAATAAACACATCAGAGACTTTCGACGAATAACGGCACAAGATGGCGACCCCTCCCGCCTTCAGGGGTGGGAGCCCACAACCACGCAGCTTGTCCCCAAAAATGGGGACCGCCTTGGGGACCGCCTTGCCAGCCCGCTGATTCTGCGATCGCGAGTTGAAGCGGACGGTGGTCGGTATCGGTGCGTCGCGCTGCGTCTGCCCGAGCCTATCGCCGGGCTTGAGGGACTGAAGCTGAGCTTGCAGGAAACCAGGCGAAACGGCGAAGGAAGCGACCGAAAATATCCGCTCTATGAAGCTCAAGATGTTGATTATTGGGATCCGGCGCAAGCCCACCTAGTGCCGCCCATTCACGCCAGAACCGGTCAGACCGACCCTCTCGACGCCTTTCTCGCCTTCTTCGCGCCATGAGTACCGCCGCCACGCCAACCTACTTGATCAAACTGGGTTTGGGTTCGGTTCAGCCCTTTATCGGCGCGGCGCGGCGTAGCCGGGATTTATGGGCCGGTTCCTGGCTTATCGCCGAGGTGATCAAGGCCGCCGCGCGGTATCTGGACGACCAGGGCACCACCGTCACCCTGATTTCCCCCGCGCTCCCCTATCGCAGTGATGACTTGGCCCCCGGCTCCGATTTTCAGCCGAGCAACGTGGTCCTGGCCCGGGTGCAAACCGATGATGATCCCGCCGCCTTCGTGAACGGCGCCCTCGATGCCGCTCGCCACCGATGGAGGGAGTTAAACGAGCAGGCGCTGGCCGAGCTCCAACAACGGCTACGCGGCTCTAATGTAGAAGTCGATGCGCCAGTCTGGCGGGCGCAGGCCGAGGACGCGCTGGAACTGTTCGGGGTCTGGCTGCTCTGGTCGGACCCCGCCGCAAAATTGCCACTGGCTGAATTAGACGCTTTTTACAGTGCCCGCAAGCGCACGCGGACCTTCCGCGCCAACCTCGTGAACGCGCAACGGGACAAATCCTCATTGGATGCGCGGGGCGAAAGCGTGCTGATCGTTCCGGACAAAAACAGCCTGACGCCTCGCTTGCGCTATCGGCTGGGCCTCAACAGCACCGAGCACCTGGACGCGCCCGGCTGGACCAAACGCCTGGGAACGGGGTTGGGAGGTCCCCGACGCCGGTTCACGCCCCTGATCCGGGTTGCGCTGGAACCCTGGCTGCGGGCGTTGGCCGGGAACGTGGAACTTGCGCCTCTCTTGGCAGTATTGAGGGAAGACTGCGGCAAGCTAGCGCAATACAAGTTGGTAACCCCCGTGGACGCCCCCACCTACCAGGACTTCCCTTTTGACGCAGAGTGGCTGCTACCCTCGCGTTGGCGGGCAGCACAGCGCGAACTCGACGATTTGAAGGAAGAAGAGGGATCGCAGGAATTTGATCAGTTCCAAAAGGACTACCAGAAACTCACGAAGCTAATTGACGAGAAATTCCCCGCCTACCGCCGGCCCGAACCGTATTTGGCGATCCTCTGCGCCGATGGCGACCAACTGGGCAAAATTCAGCCGAAGTGCTCCCTGAAACAGTTGCAGGCTCTTTCCCTAATCTTGTCCCGATTCGCGCTGACGGCGCGCGACACTGTGGCCGAGTGCAAAGGTGACTGCATTTACGCCGGTGGCGACGAACTGCTGGCGCTGGCGCCGTTGGACCAGCTATGGCCCTGCTTGGGGGAGCTACGCAACAAGTATGTCACCGTGCTGGCCAACCCGACATTACCGCCAGAAGCCGCTTCCGACTCCGACTACAGCATCGGCGTGGCCATCGTGCACGCTTCGGAGCGCGATGCGCTGGCGCTGGCCCGGAAGGCGCTGGCGCTGGCCAAGAACGTGGAGGCCAAAGACCCAAAGGATCGGCGAAAAGCGCTCGGGATCATTTATCAGCCGCGCAGCGGCGCGACGGTGCGCGCTCGCTTGCGCTGGGCACCGGTCGGTCAACCACAACCCACCGAAAGCCTGCAAGCTTGGCAAGAGGCCTTTCGCGCCAAGCAATGGCCGAAACGCACCCCCTACGTGTTACGCCGGTTATTGGCTACCCATTCGTGGGTGTTTGAGGATTACTGCACGGCCAAGGCGTTGCTGCCGGGAGAAATCCGGCGAGTGCTGGCGCGACGGCAACCGGCGGAGCCGGCGACGGCGGCCGGCCCCGCGCCGCTCGAACAGCTCGCCACCGAGATCAGCGACCTGATCGCATCGTCTTCCTCCAAAAGCAAATTGGAAGATGTGCTCGGGTATCGGGTGAATGCCCTGCTGATTGCCCGATCAGTGGCGGAGCACTATCCATGACGGTGTTCCAGGACTATCTGCTCTCGCCCCTGGCGCCGCTGGTGTTCCGGGCCGGCACCCCTTTCGGCAGCACCGATGCCGCGCTTACCGTCGATTTTCCATCGCCCAGCACCCTGGCCGGGGCCTTGCGGGCGGCGGCGCGGCTGACTTCAATCAATCCGGAATTGGCTAGTCAGCCGGTTCATGGGCCATTGCTGATGGAGACGAGCGCCGATGGTGGACAAAGCGAAATACTTTTTCCCACGTCCGCCGATTTGCTATTCGCTCGTTTCGCTCGTTTCCGTGATGACGAAGACGGTGAACCCAAAGCCTGCGCCTTGGCGCCACGGCAACGACCGAAAGGAAGCGGCTGGGATGCGCGCTTGGACGCGCGACTCCTCCCCGTGGACTTTGCTGGAGCAACGCGCCCGATAGACAAACCGATGGTGGGGCCCGCGTTCCTGCGCCCGGCCGACTATATACCCTGGCTGTGCGGCACGCGGAAGGTTGAAGACTGGAAACCGCCGTTCGGCTTGCCGGCGATCCCGCGCGCCCGGCGCGAGCACGTTCGGATCGAGCCCGCCAGCCAGACGGCGGCAGAGGGGATTCTGTTCCGCAGTCAGGGCTTGGATTACGGCCCCCGCTTGCGAGGGGATGACCCTTTCGCGACCGGCGACAACTCTCAGGGCGTCGGCTTGGATTACGGCCCCCGCTTGCGAGGGGATGACGTTGCCGGGCGTCACTACGGCCTGATCCTGCGCTCCGCGCTGCGCGTGCCCGACGGCTGCGTCCGGGTGGGTGGCCGGGCGCGGCTGGCGCATTTGGCGGCCTGTTCTGGCCTGTGGCCATCCTGTCCGCGCCTATTGCGCGAGCATCTCCGCCGCAGCCGGGGGGTGCGCCTCATCCTCGCCACGCCCGCCATCTTCGCCAAGGGCTGGCTGCCGGGTTGGTTGACGGAACAGGATGGCGTCTGGGTGGGTCGCCCCGATCCCGAGCTGGATTTGACCTTGACGTTACGAGCCGTCGCGGTGGCGGACTGGCAACCGGCCTCGATGCGCGACGCGGCGGGCATCCGTTCACCGCTGCGGCGCATGGTCCCGGCCGGCAGCGTGTACTGGTTCGCGGTGACCGGCGATCCCGCCTTGGCGGCGGACCTGTGGTTGCGCCCGCTCAGCGACGAGGAAAAGGATCGAAACGATGGGTTCGGTCTGGCGTTGCCCGGCGTCTGGATAGCGCCGCCGGTCACCTGAAGAATCCGAGGACAATCATCGATGCGAACGATACGCGAAGAACTCTACCTGCTGCATGTGCTATCCGCCCTCCATGTCGGTGGTGACAGCGGCGATGGCTTTATCGATCAACCGGTGGCGCGGGAAGCCGCCAGCGAGTTTCCACTCGTGCCGGGGAGTGCGCTCAAGGGGGTGCTGCGTGACGAAATCGCCCCTTGGGACAGGAGCGACGGCCGGCCCAAGGCGCTGTTCGGCACGGGCGGCGGCGATGATGACGGCGGCGCGCAAGGCGCGCTCACCGTCGGCGATGCCCGGTTGCTCTGCCTGCCGGTGCGTTCGCTGGCCGGGGTGTTCGCCTGGGTGACCTGTCCGCTGGTGCTCGGCCGTTTCCTGCGGGAAGCGCGCTGGCTCGGCGCCGCCGAGAGCGAGCCGGGCCTACCGTCCAGCCTTCCCTCCCCGACCGAAAGCTGTCAAGTCCTGGTCAGCAGTGGCAGCGCGTTGACGGTGGGCGATGACAACTGTCTCTATCTCGGCCTCGGCCCGCTCAAGGCGCATCTCCTACAAGGGCGGCTCGACCCAAACGCTGGAAACTGGGCTACCGCCATCGCGGAAAAAATCTATTGGCTGGAAGCGGAGCGAGAAACCAACCCCAAAACCTGGGAGCAAACCTTCATCAAGCCCTTCGTCGACCGCTTCGCCGTCGCCAGCGACACGGTATTCGCTTACCTGTGCCAGACCGCGCTGGAATTGAGACCCCGCATCAGCATCGACGACAAAACCGGAGTGGCCAACAATCTTTGGTACGTGGAAGCCTTGCCGCCCGAAACGGTGTTGTGGGGGGGGCTGAGGCTCCTCGCCGAAGGAAGGGATGAATCCGCCGCCCGCGCTGAACTCGATGAATTTGCCGCCCTTCTCCTCCCTCGCCTTCGCCTCCAGATCGGCGGGTCGGCGACGGTCGGCTTTGGCCAATGTCTGTGGCTGCGGCCACAAGCGGCGCCGGTCTCGCCGGAGCAGGCGGAGGCTGTCCCATGAGCGTTTGTGAGAGTCATCTGCAAGAATGTTTCGGCGAGGCGAAAAAGAAAACTTTGTCTTGGTCGGCGGACCCCGACGCCAAGCGTGTCCACGACTGTATCGATCAACTGAAAAATATCGATGATTGGCCAAAGCAGCAGCGCGATCGCTATGCGGCGGCCAGCCACACCTTGTTTGCCCAACTGCGCCGCGATGGCTTGGCCTTTACCGCCCGTGTCCTGCAAGCCCAAGCCAGGGCTAAGGCTTCGGACAGCCTCCCGCTGGTGGATCAGCCAAAGTTTGTGCTGTTGGCCCATCTGATCGCCTGTCTGGGACCCGATTTGATCAAGATCGGCATCATCGAGAGCACCTTGTTGACGACGCCCCGGAGTGGCTTGACTGCGGAAGACCAGGTCGAAGAGGTCATCCGCCGCCTGCTTGAGATCCGGTCAACGGACTGGGTCTGTTTTCTGAACCTGCGCGCGTTAGCCCTGAGCGAGTGGTTCAAACGCTACGCCGAAAGCCTGCTTAAAGTAAGCCGCCAAGCAGCCCAAGATCAGAGCGATAACCAGACGGGGTGACAACCATCATGCCCAGTTTGCTCTTCGAGGCGCGCAAACGCCACGCACACACTGGCTTACTGCTGGAATATGGCCTTCTTGATTATGAAGACGACCAGTGGAAATACGGCGCCGGCAATGATGATAAAGCCAATGTAGTTAACCAAATTGCAGAATACCAACTGGATTTGGGACTGTACCGTGTGGCTTTTAAACGCTGGAAACAGGAGATGGAAAACAGCAAAACCTGCTACGGGTGGCGGGGGCAAGTCGTGCAGCGGCTGTTTCTGGGGTTGGGAGAGCGCAACAGCTTTACGCTCCAAACCGCCGTAACTTTGGACCCGACCTTTGGCGTTCCGACGATTCCAGGCTCTACGTCGAAAGGCATCGCCTGCGCTGTGGCCCGCTCACGCCTTCAAGAGCTCACCGGGCGCGAGGCTGAAGACCTGAATTTCCTGATCGCGGCGCTGTTCGGTCGCCGCCCTGGCAAGGACGAGGGCTGTGGCAAGGACGAGGGCTGTTTGCGATTCCTGCCCGCCTGGTGGGACCCGGATAGCGCAACTTCACCCCTGGTTCCGGAGGTCATTACTCCCCATCACCAGGATTATTATGCGGGCAAGGAATCCTATCCCACAGGCCGGGATAGCCCAATCCCCGCGCCACAACTGGCGGTGCGAGGCGCATTCTGGTTCGCGATCGAGGGAGTATCACCGTGGCGCGAGCATGGGGCCTCGCTCCTGAAAATCGGCTTGAGTGATCCGAAATTTGGCGTGGGTGCGGCGAACCATGCGGGGTATGGGTTGTTTGATTATTAAAAGGATAGAAGTTAGAAGATAGATTTTTCATTCTTTTCCTATCTTTACATCAAGATACTCAATATTTTCAATCTCAAGATACCGCGAGCCGGATCGTAAAATAGGATTTTTATGTTGACTTCGATGTGGTGTGGTAATGATGCTAATTTTTAATCCAGAAGGTGCAAATTGATCCTGTAAATTTATTAATTTGGCAAAAGCACTATTCATATTATTAGCTATTATAGCTAGTATTTTTTCACGCATTTCTTTATTGCAGCATTCGTTTACTTTTCTTTTTGCTTTTTCTTTACTTTTATTTAGATGGTCTCTAATTTTATTTACAACATTTTCGTCCACTGCTATATGAACTGTTGTACGATCATGATCACGAACACGAGAATCGTTAATACTTTGTATGATTTTTTTCGCTTCATCACTTCCAAGAAATTCAAGAAATTCTATTGCTTTTTCTATCCTTTTGATATATTCATCATATACTTCTCCTCCTAACAATAATGTCAATGTTTTGTAATTCAATTTGGAATCTTTTTTGGGATTATTAATATCATCAATATCAATATCAATATCAATATCAATATCATCAATATCATATCCAATATACTCACCAATTTTTACATCAGTCATGCTGTAGCATTTATAGTAATTTACCCAGTCATTACTATTATAATAGTCCTTTACAAGTTTTATGCTTTTATAAGGTAAAATTTTTCTATTTCCAAGAATTCGTGATAACGACTGATCATAAATATTTACAAGATTTTCGTCATTCATAAAATCGAATGGCTGATTAATAAAAAAATATGGGTTGTAGCAGTTTTTTTCACCAAGTTCTTCGACAAGTTCTTCGACAAGCTCTTTACCAAGCTCTTTAACATCGTCCTCACCAAGCTCTGCAAAAGGTACTGCACCAAATTTTTCTTTAAGAGCTTTTTTGCCAGATTTTCCTTTAAATTTTTCTTCAAGAACTTTACGAATATTTTCTTTTCCTTCAAAAAATTTAGTAAGATTTTCTTT
>RRZU010002087.1_pt1 | contig 12131 bp, 8 predicted proteins | sample 2165561 | NCBI WGS metagenome assembly RRZU01 (sample SAMN10456909, study PRJNA506462) | wastewater metagenome | isolation source: wastewater sludge | place: USA: Moscow, Idaho | reverse complement strand
AAAGATCAATGATCAGATTATTGTTATTTATAAAGATCAGGCCACAATTGGAAGTCTGGCCCTCACCAGCCAGGACATTAAGGGCGGCGAAACCCTAAATAATCAGGTCGATATTATTGAGGTGGCCGATTCTGTCAACATCGATGCTCTGGTGGCGCAATTGTCGGAAAACCCCAATGTACTGGTGGCTGAAAAAAACGCTTATATCCAGACCACCGCGTTACCCAATGATCCAGATTTATCTAAAGCCTGGCAGTTTGAACGGATCGGTGCCGATGAGACCTGGAACCGGGTCCATAATTCCGATACTGTGGTGGTAGCTGTCATTGATACCGGCCTGAATAGCCAACATCCGGACATCATCGACAATATTGTAAGTGGCTATGATTATGTCGAAGGGACAACAGAGATGGTTGATATATCTGGTCACGGTACAATGGTCTCCGGTTGTGTCGCAGCGGTGGCCAATAATGGCATTGGCATTGCCGGGATTGGTGGGGCCGCCAATATCAAGGTCGCCCCCTATCGGGTCGGTGGCCTGTCGGACGGTGACAAAAATCTTGATGTCGGTTATATTTGTGCGGCCTTGTATGATGCAGCAGCACGATCCGATGTAAAAGTCATCAATATGAGCTTTGGTGGATATATGGTTTCATCGGCGTTACGGACAGCAGTGGAAAATGCTGCCAATGCGGGCAAGGTACTGGTGGCAGCAGCAGGAAATGAAGGCAGTAACGCGAATTACAGTGGCGAGCTGGCGGTTCCGGCATCATATAATAAGGTCATTTCAGTTGGGGCAACCGATAATACTAATAAGATTGCCTCGTTTTCGCAGCATAATAGTCTGGTGGATTTGTGCGCGCCGGGACAGAAAATATACACGACCGATCATGATGGCGGCTATAATGAGAGCTCCGGGACTTCTTTTGCCAGTCCCATTACGGCTGGTGCCTGTGCGGTGTTAATGGCTGCGGACCACACCATGACCAGCGTCGAGGTAGAATCCCTGCTAAAAGAAACGGCCCTGGATTTCGGAACAGCTGGTAGAGATGACTACTATGGTTATGGCATGATTCAGCTGGATGCGGCCCTGGCCAGAGTTACCCCAACCAATCCCTTAACCATTGATCAATTTACGGTTGACAAGGCAACGGGTCAAACGTTGGGTACGGTGCTCAACCTGAGCGCCACAGCCAGTGGCGGTGAAGGAGATTATCAATATGGATTTTACTATGATTTGAATGGAAAAACTACTACCATCCAAGATTATAGCAGTAATCCCACTGCTGTCTTTACACCAATCGTTGCAGGAATCTACACCCTATCGGTGCAGGTACTGGACGTAAAAGGAAATACGGTCAAAGAATCGATTGTCAATTATGTGGTCAAAGAAAAAGCGACACCGGCCATTGAATATCGAACCCATGTCCAAAACGTTGGCTGGCAAAGTCTTGTTGCTGATGGCGCCGTCAGTGGAACTGAAGGGCAAGCGTTGCGGCTGGAAGGTATCGAGATTAATACCATTACTAAAAACTATGACCTTGGAGTAAAATATAAGACCCATGTTCAGAACATCGGCTGGCAGAATTATGTAGCGGATGGCGCGTTAAGCGGCACTGCGGGAAAAGCGCTGCGACTCGAAGCCATCCAGATTGAGCTGACCGGTAACGATGCTGATCTTTTTGATGTCTATTACCGGGTTCACGCTGAAAACGTCGGCTGGATGGGGTGGGCCAGTAATGGACAGCAAGCTGGAACAGCTGGTTTTGGCTATCGACTGGAAGGTATCCGGATTGAGATTGTTCCCAAAGGCAGTGCTGCTCCCGGTTCAACAGAGAATCCCTTTATTCAAAAATAAAAATACCATAGTATACTGCTACAGTGATGGGAAGAAAAAGGAACCTATGAACAGCTGATGAAGGCTTATGCATCCATTGATTACATTATAAATCTGCCTAGCGACTGCTTAAAAATCGATCAAAGCTATGCCAGACGGTTAGACGACATCAAAAGTCGCAAGCTGATCATGCTGGTAATGATAATTCGATCAAACTGCCTTTGTTTGCGGAACAGGAAAGAACCAATTGGCAAACCAGTGCCGGTTCAAGAGCTGGAAACCTTGTTAAATAAGGAGTTAAACCCGGCAGAAGGGAGATAAGATGAAATTTATTGACAAGATCAGAGAAAAATTAAGCAGTCTGGTTCGGGCCTTGTCCCGTTATCCGCTGACTGTCGCTTTTCTGGTGGCGGCAGCGGTGGCCAATGCCATGGCCATTCAGCAGGATGTGGATTATACCAGGTATTTATTGACATTTTTGGTTGGGGCCTTTCTGGGGTTTACGCTCCAGGCGGCCTGGGAGCGTTTTTATGACAAATTATCCTATCGGATGGCCGCAATGGCTGTGGGGCTAATACTGACCCTGGGTTATTTTCTGATTGTCCGACAATACACCAGCACCAGTATGGAAACCTGGATTCGCACTTCGGTAGCGCTGTTTGCGCTGTTGATTGCTTATATCTGGGTTCCGGTGATAAAAAGTGAGATCAGCTTTAATCAGAGTTTTATGGCGACTTTTAAAGCGTTCTTTAATTCCCTGCTTTTTTCAGGTGTGCTTTTTACTGGGATTACCCTGATCATCACTGCCATTGATCTGCTGCTGTTTCGCGTTTCGGATAAATCTTATCTACATACTTTAAACCTGGTGGGGATGCTGTTTGCCCCGATTTACTTTCTCTCTCTGATCCCCATTTATCCCGGGGTATCAGATAAAAACCGGTCGCCCGAGCAATTGGAACATAACCGGGAAAAAGTGGGACGATCCTGCCAGTGTCCGAAATTTCTGGAGGTGCTCATTTCCTATATCGTGATTCCGCTGTTAGCAGTATACACGGTTATTCTGATTATTTATATCGCTGGAAACATCACCGCTGATTTCTGGACCGATAGCCGTCTGGAACCGATGCTGGTGAGTTTTGCCATTGCCGTGATTTTGATTTATATTCTGGCCAGCAGCCTGGAAAATAAGGTGGCTGAATGGTTTCGAAAAATATTTCCCAAGGTACTGGTTCCGATTGTATTGTTTCAGATTGTCGCCTCGGTCATGCTAATTCAGCAAACCGGGATCACCCATGGCCGCTACTACGTGATTATTTTTGGGATCTTCGCGGCGGTTTCCGGGGTGCTGATGTGTTTTATGCCGGTACGAAAAAACGGGATCATCGCAGCGCTGCTGATTGGGTTTTCAGTGTTTACAATTATTCCGCCGGTGGATGCCTTTACCATCAGCCGGGCCAATCAGGTGGGACGGCTTACTGATACGCTGGTTGAAAACAAGATGCTGGAAAATAATACCGTCAGCCCCAATGCAGCGGTATCCGAGGCGGACAAAAAGATTATTTCCGACTCGGTCAATTATCTGGCGATGATGGAATATACTAAGGAGATTCCTTATCTGGGCGAGGATTTTGATTTGTATGAGGATTTCTACAATACCTTTGGATTTTATCGTTATGAGGAAAACCCCTACCGGCAGGATTCAGTTTATCTCAATTTAAATCAGCAGTCGCCGATTGATATTTCTGGCTACGAAACCTTTGTGGTCGCAAATTTTTATGTTGAGGACATAAAACTGGATGCTGTGATTGCAGAATTTGAACAAAACGGGAAAAGATATACCCTTTCGAGAGAAAAAGCAGCCACTCCCGGGATATTGTTCCTTACCGACGAAACGGGTTCAGAGTTGATGCGGATTGATATGAAAGATGTTTTTAATCATTTTGATACGTCTCAAGGAGGCAGTTACCAGATCAGTAAAGACTTTATGTCGGCCGCAGAGGCGACCTTCACCCAGGAAAATGACAAGGCTGTTATTTCTCTGGTAGCCATGTTTGTAGCGATTGAAAGATCAGGATTAGCACCGATGTATAATGGCGATTTTTACGTCTTGATTCACATTAAATAACTAAAAAAGTGGGGGGAGATCCCCACTTTTTTAGTTAACCATAAAACCCGAAGCTGTTAGTTCAAAGCCTCTAATAGGGCGTATTAAATAATCAGGATTGGGACTTGGAAACTGCATTTATTTTGCTCAGTAAATATCGTTTTTTACTGTTTTTCAAGAACCGCCAACTGTTTTGATGGGATAAGGTCATTCTTCATTTTTTAGCTCCAATCGATTGGTTTTATAAACTGATCTTATTTTATCACGTTTTCTTTAAGAAATCCGATGGAAAAATTCAGCACAGCTTTCTGAAAGAAACAGCCGAAAAAGCCATTGAGGATTTACCGGGAAAATTTAATAATAGTTCCGATCGATGCTAAGAAAAATACTTTAATGATAAGATATTCAGATTGCGACAAAAGATAACCTCCTACCAATTGTTATCGGCAATAAAAAAACACCTCACGACAAGGTGTTTTTTTGTTTAACAACTTCAGTTATTGCTTTCAAAGGCCCGGATGGTTGATCCAGGTGCCAGGGAACCCGCCGGGACGACCATAATTTGAATCGCTTCCAGTCGATAGCCGAAGCCTTCGGTACCGGAGTTGCCGCCGTTTTTAGCCCAGTCCAACCAGCCGATATTTTCAGCATGGACTCGGTAATAAACATCGTATCGAGAAGCATCAGTGCCAGTCAGGCGAACCTGGATCGCTTCTAAGCGCAGCCCCTGATTGGAACTACCACTGATTTCACCGTCATGTTTCCAATCCTGCCAGCCGATGTTCTGGATATGGGTACGGTATTCGATGCCCAGATCATAACCCTTGTTGTCAACTTGAACTTCGATGGCTTCCAGACGTTTCGACTCACCGGAGGTACCACTGAGTTCACCGTTCGATTTCCAGCGTTGCCAGCCGTAATCTTGAACGTGGGTTTGATAGGAACAGCTGATGCTTTTCTGAGCTGATACGCTCAGGGCGGTGCTGGCAGTATTTCCGGCGTTGTCATAGGCATAGACATGAACAGAATAGTTCCCCTGTTCGTAGTTATGCTGACTATACAAAACCCGGTAGGAGGCAGTGTCGCCACTGATTTTTGCCTGATGCCAGACAATATCGTCCTGACCATTTGCGTCAGTCCAAGTAGGGAATAGTACGGAACTAATTCCAGAATCGGTATCTGATATCTGGCAGGTTACGGTAAAACCTTCATCAGTAATATCGGTTATTTGGGCGTCGGTAAGGTTTGGCTGGGTAGTATCTTTGGGTGGCTCCGGTCCAAAGTCACCAAGATAGATATAGCCCTGGAAGCCTCCTACCGAAAATGAGTTTTCGGAACCAATAGTAAAGGTGTCTGTTTCAAAGAATGATCCACTCCAGGAGGATTCAGAAATAGTTACCTTGTTGCCTTCAATTTTCTCAACAACCGCAACGTGGCCACATTCACTGCCATCCCAGCAGATAATTGCTCCGACCTTTGGTGTCGTTCCGTGAGAATAAGCACCGCTGTTCAGGTTGTAACCCCAAAACTGATTGGCATTGCCATGACTTAGATTGGGTTTACTACCCAGAATCTCATAGGCTCGTCCCCAGGCGTAGGCCGTACAGTTTGGCATGCCGTAACCGCCCAGATAGAAAATGTTTTTAGCAAAATAATAATCATTGTCGGCATTCGGAGCAGTCAGGCGGGGCGAGAAAACCGCCGATGTATTGATACTATTATTTTGATAAACCTCATCAGACCAACCCGGGTCAGGGGCAATATCACCAGGGCGCATTTCCCGGGTTTCCACAAGTGCTCCGGATTCAATGTCACTCACCACCGGGGTGCTGTCATTGTTCTCTTCTGCCAGAACAGCAGCTGGGCAAATCCCCAGAACCAGAATCAAAACAAAACTAATAAACGTCTTTTGATAAAATTTCATTCCCAGTTTCCTCCCGTATCTTGTTTGACTTTATAATAAATACGTATAGATTGCTAAATTACAGTAACAATCTGAATGGTTTACGTTAAATTTTTCAGATACAAAACGTTACTTAAATTTTACACCGATTTTATAAATTTTGCAATGCTTAACGTAAATTGTTTGAAAAAAATATAAAAAACATAAAACAATCACATAAAGGCCTGTTGAAAATCACGATTATGTATTAAAATATAGTTAAAATATTTCATTAAAGGGTGGTCGTATTAAAAAAATGTTAAATTTTTGTTAAAAGAGTTCTATTTGGGGAATTTATGGTGTAGAATGAGTACGGCAAAAAAACAGTAAACTGCATAGTGTAACATTTAGAATTAGTTTTTTAAATGTTTAGAGAGAAAAGGGGTATTCTTAAAAATATGACAATCACTTTATCGGATTTTATTAGCAGCATCGCTGGCAATCCAGCGTTGCTCATCATCGTAGTATTAACCCTCGGGGTCATTTTGGTAAATGGTTGGACCGACGCACCGAATGCCATTGCAACCTGCGTATCGACCCGATCATTGGAACCCAGAAAAGCAATTGTTATGGCGGCAGTCTTCAATTTTCTCGGTGTTTTTGTAATGACGGCGATTAACGCGACAGTAGCACAAACCGTGGCAAATATGGTTAATTTCAGCGGCTCTGATGATGCCCTGATTGCATTGTGCGCGGCGCTTTTTGCCATTGTTCTGTGGGCTACAGCCGCCTGGTATTTTGGAATTCCCACCAGCGAGAGTCATGCGCTCATTGCCGGTATTTCCGGAGCTGCCATTGCCCTTCAGGGGGGAATCAGTGGGATTAACGGACAAGCGTGGATTAAGGTCGTCTACGGGCTTGGCACATCCACTGTTTTAGGTTTTGGACTGGGCTTTCTGGTTGTTAAAATCGTCATGCAGATCTGCAAGAGCATGTCACGCCAACAGACCAATGCTTTTTTTAAAAAAGGCCAGATTGGGGCTGGAGCTGCCATGGCTTTTATGCATGGAGCTCAGGATGGACAAAAGTTCATGGGGATTTTTATGCTGGGGATTTTCCTGGCTCAGGGAAATGGTGACGCCACCAATTTTGTCATCCCAGTGTGGATGATGATTCTCTGTTCTCTGGTAATGGCCTTGGGAACATCAATTGGCGGGATGAAAATTATTAAGACCGTCGGAATGGATATGGTTAAACTGGAATCCTTTCAAGGCTTCAGCGCCGATTTGGCAGCGGCTGTTTGTTTGATGATCTCATCAGTTTTTGGACTGCCAGTGAGCACAACCCATACCAAGACAACGGCTATTATGGGAGTTGGTGCAGCCAAACGGTTTTCTTCCGTTAATTGGTCAACTGTTGGTGAAATGCTGTTGGCCTGGGTACTTACTTTCCCGGGATGCGGCCTGGTCGGGTTTATCATGGCCTGGGTATTTATGCAAATATTTTAATTTACAACATCTAAAAAGGGAGACATTATGTCAAAAAAAGTTAAAACAAAAGGGTATAACTACTACAAAGAATTTATCGCTGTTTCTAATTTGATCGTTAAAGCATCCCAAATGCTCAACGATACCCTGCAAGATTTCGATCTGAAAAGTTTAGAGAAGAAGCTGGTCAAGCTTCATGAAGTGGAACGAACCGCTGATAATCTTAAATATGAGATGATGGAATTTATGTACAGCGATTTTTTGCCCCCGATTGAACGGGAAGACATCATTAACCTGGCTTGCGCCCTCGATACCACCATCGATCTGATCGAAGATATTCTTAAATATATCGATATGTTCCAGATTGAAAAAATTACCCCGGAAATGATAAAATTCATGGATTTGATTCAAAGAAGTGCGACCTGTCTGCACGAAGCAATCAAAGAGTTAAAATCGTTTAAGAAACCAAAAGCTCTTAACGAGGCGATCATCGCCATCAATCGATTGGAAAACGAAGGCGATGAACTCTATGTTCAAGCGGTTAAACAATTGTTTATCGACAAACGCGATCATATCGAGACCATTGCCCTGATTCGGATTTATGATTATTTCGAAGAAAGCTGCGATTCTTTTGAGGATGCGGCGGATATTATCTCCAGTATTATTCTGAAAAACTCCTAGACCAGATAGAGTCTGAACGGAGCAATCAATAATTGTCATAAAACTACACCCTGCCGACTTGTCTCAATAAACCGGTATGGGTGTATTTGTATGTACAGAACTGTGACGTTTTTTACAAGGTTGATGCTAAGGTCACAATAGCTATACAAATATTTACAGCTTATCTATTTACATATTCGAATAAAGTGATATAATATTTTTAAATCAAGAATCAAAGCATTCCTTTCTTAAGATATGATCTCGGTCATATCTAAAGTAAACAATCGTACAGCTCACCGGTAAAATAGACCTTGCCAAGGTTGAAGTTAAAATTAACCGTTGGTAAATAATTTGTTTTATTGGCAGTGGGAAAAATTTGAATGAGAAAACAGATTGCTCCGAAATATAGAGTGGCAGAGAAGCTCGGACATATCAGATAGAAATAGTCAAAGATCATTGGGGATCAAGAAAAACCATTCGGTGAAGATGATGACGAAAAGATTTTTAATGATATGAAAGAGAAACTAATCCAATCTAAAGAGTAAGATGATTCCAAAAAGTTGACGATCTTTATTGAGAAAAGAAATGTGATGATTTTTGACAAAATCAATAGAAGGAGTCCAAACGGATGACAACAGAGATTTTAGGCTAGGCCGATTTTACAGAGAGAAATGTAAAATCGGTCTTAGTCTTTTTTGGGTTATTATTTTAGTTGCGCCTTTGGACAATAAAAGTTATAATTAAGTTTAATTGTAAAATACAAAATCCGTCGAGACAGCATTGAATTATTGTTGAAAACTCATGGACCATTCAATGCAATTATGTCATATAAAAAAATAACGGAGGAAATTTATTTGTCAAGAGGAAACATCGAAAATTTGTTGAAGGTTCCAGAATTGGAAGCTTTTTTAAAAAATAGGATTATTGGGAATAAAGAATTATTTTTGGGCATTCGGGATGAAAGTATCATCATTTATTACTGGGGAAAAAACGTGATGGAGCTGGAATTAGCTGGGGACCAGAAAGGCATTGTCAAAATCAGTAAGTTCTTTATTGATCGAACCGCTTTTTGCGGCCTGAAGTTTACCCAGAAAGCAGATACAATGGTCTTTCCATTTGATCCCGAATTTGTCCAGGCATTTGTCGAGTCTTATCCGGAACTCAAAGAAAATGTCGAAAATGCCCTGCTTGAAAGTGCGCCCATTGAAGCAAAAGCGGGTCCGCTGGGACAAAAATATCAGGGAATTATTGCCTGTAATAACAATACCAACCCCGATTCGGATTGGTATTGTGTTGATTTGAACTACTCAGCTGAGACAACACCACTGGGTAGAATCGATATGGTGGCCATTTCAAAAGCTAAGCAGAATGGAAAACACCGTATCGAACTGATTAAATGCAAGTATTCCTGGCAGGCCTACAAATCCGGGTATCGCAAAAATCTTTACAACGACAAGAAAAACAAAGGATACTATATTGAAGCCAACGGACTAAAAACCAAGGCGACTGCCAAAGGCGACCAGCATCGCCGCCGCTTCGGATGTAAATATGATGAAAAGAAACAGCAGATTATTGCTTATGAATTTGGATCTGGTATCACTGGTGATTTTTATAACTATTCCCAGTTTGTCTTTGCTGATGATGGCAAGCTGGTTGCGGATTTAAAAGCAGACTGTTTTGATATCTTAAACGCACGTAAAAATTTGGGTTGCTTTGAAGCGAATGATCAAATTGGTGGCGAATTACGTCAACTTATCGAGGGGACTAAAGAAGCCTTTGTTGATGGCTTAGCTGATCAGCCGGAATGCATCTTCCTCACCGTCGGATGTGGGGATTCCACTGACAAGGCAAAACAGGCGATGACCTCGTATTTACGTCCGGGATCTACCAGCACTGCCGATGTCCTGAGCATTGTAAAAGACAAGTGGGTACTTTGTTACAACAATGGTAAAGGTCGGAGTCGTGCCATTGCCCGCGATCTCAGTTTGGCTGAAGTTTTTCCGGCTGCCTTTGAAGAACGGCTCCGGTATCTATTTACCAGAAAAATTACCCTGGATAGTTTAAATATAATTGACAATCTGGATCCGACCAGTGCGGATGAGTTGAAGATTAAAATATTTGAATAACGCCATAAAGTTAAATTTAAAAAAAGTGATATGATTATCAGGATCATGTCGCTTTTGCAATATCAGGGAAGCAGTATCTTAAAATCGTTTCAGTTCGCTTAAAATGGGTATATTAACAGACAAACGAATAAACTCAAAAACCATAAAGGTTCGAGAATAACTATCTGAACACGGAGGATATGATAATGAAATTACTGGTCCCCATCGATGGTTCCAGGGCATCGATTAATGCCCTTAAAAAAGCGATTGAGATTGCCAAAAAATATGATTTTTCGATGACTTTAATGACGGTTGTAGAAGAAAGTCATCTTACCGGATATGGAAGAAATCAGAATTTCTGGCATCAGGTGGACGGCTCTATCATTTCGGTTGGGGTTGCACCTGAGATGGTGTCGAAAGTGGAAGAAGGGGCGGCTGAATTTCTGGATGATATTGCCGCAGCATTTGATTTTACTGGCATCAATCTGGAAAAAATAATCGTAACTGGAGAACCATCGATCGAAATTCTGGAGCTGGCCAAAAACGAAGCATTTGATTTAATTGTGATGGGAAACAGAGGGATGTCAAAAATTAAACGATTCTTTACCGGGTCGGTGACGCAGCGGGTTATTGCTGAAGCATCTTGTCCGGTTCTGTCAATTCATGAGGCGCTTTAGCGACTCGCATGATCAGCTAATGCCTGTAAAAAAACCTCGGCAATGATTTGCTGAGGTTTTTTTACAGGCTGGACGAACATAAATGTACAATTGACTTATAGTATGGCCGTGATCAGGATGCCCATTGGATCTGATTGCGGCCATTTTCTTTGGCGGCATAGAGACTGCTATCCGCGGCTTCGAACAAGTCGGTTTTACTCATTTCGGGTGTGAATGGCGTAAAACCGATGCTCATGGTTACCACCTCTTCTGGCATGGTATCAAAAACGACCGCTTCAAGATCCAAACGGATTTTTTCCAGAATTGCAAGACAGGCTTCTGGCGTTTTTTCGGTAAAAATGACGGCAAATTCCTCGCCACCGTAACGGGCGGCAAAATCATTGGCTTCAAGGTTATCAAGAATGATAGCAGCAGCAGTGGAGATGACCATATCGCCGTTACCGTGCCCCTGTCGGTCATTAATCCCTTTAAAAAGATCCAGATCCATCAGGCCCAGAGAAAGATGAAAGGGTTGTTTTTGACATTGAGTAACCAGCACATCCAGATATTCATGAAATGTTTTATGGTTGTATAAATTAGTGGCTAGATCCATTTTTGTCAATTTTTCCATATAGATATTTCGATATAAAAGTTCCTTTTCTTTTTCAACCGAGATAACCATGTCTGTATAAACGATGGAAAAGCGTTTCGTTAATTCTCGCGATAAAAAATAGGAGCTGACCAGTATTGCCGAAAAAGTTGTCAATTCAACGACTGACATAACCGCCAGGGGTGGAAACAACAGCTTCATCGCGATAAATACTGAAAGTGCCAAACCAAAGGCAAAGTCAATCAGTTTCAGGTTCAGAAAAAAAACCGAAATCAGAACCGGCATTAAAAAAAGTGGCAGCATCACATAAAAAACGGGATAATGAACTACAAACAGAATAGTGACGATGGCCTGAGTTCCAATCACGATATAATATGGAGTAACCTTGGCATTTGCACGGATCAGTCTTTTTAAAACCAGAAGAATAAGAATTTCCAGTACAAAAGGTAACAAAAAGCGTTCCAGTATAAAGGTCAGGGGATCGATACGGGAAAAAAACATATTGAACAATGTCACTGAAGACGAGACTCCAATGGCAATCCATAAATATGCAATGATATGCGTATGCCAGTTCTTTTTAGAATGCACAATACCAACCTCCTCGCAGTAATACAAATACCCAGTCTGTACCAAATCCAGTCCGGATAACGTAACAAGCTTATAGTTAACCATAATTTTATAAAGATAATGATGTGGCTCATATTGTAACACTTTACAGGTTAATATTTCAAGATGATTACTCAAGATATATCAGAAAAGCAAAAAATAACGATTTATTCATCGTTATTTT
>RRZU011796068.1_pt1 | contig 12135 bp, 7 predicted proteins | sample 2165561 | NCBI WGS metagenome assembly RRZU01 (sample SAMN10456909, study PRJNA506462) | wastewater metagenome | isolation source: wastewater sludge | place: USA: Moscow, Idaho | reverse complement strand
GTACAAAATCGTCAGAGTTAAACCTGGCTTTACAATATATCGTTTTGTTGGCCTTCTTCTAGGTCTTCTGATTTTTTACACTGTCGATGAGTTGGCTGGGCTGCTCCTACTTTTTATTTCAGGAGTATTTGCACTCACAACGAGCGGTAAGGAGATTAATACTGACACCAAAAAAATCAGAAACTACACAGCCTTAGGAAATTTAACCTATGGAACTTGGAAAAACCTTCCGAAAATTGAATACATCGCGGTTGTTAGAATGATTAAAGGTAAGAAAAAATTCCACGCCTCATCAGTCTCTGTGGTTCAGGAACCATCAAACGACTATTTATATCACCTTAATTTTGTTGTAAATCCGCACAAACAGGAGACCTACAAAATATGCAACTACGACGAGTGCGAGCAGGCCTTAAAACACGCCCTTGAATTAGGCAAATCAATGAACCTAAAGGTATTAGATTTCACTACCCCTAATCACAAATGGATTAATTAGGCTTGATAGATTTTTATGGCTATCTTTGCACCAAATAACACATATAATGTCAATTAGCAACAACAGAAATTCAGGTAACCCATACCGAAAAGAGGATGCAAACAAGTCATCTGAAAACAGACCAAAATATACCCCGCGATCAAACTCTAAAAGCGGCGAATCACCAAAACAGAGTGATAAAACAGCAAGAAGAGACAATACTCGACCAAACAGTGTTAACAGAGAAATTAGGACTAAAAATCCTAGTGTTATCTTCACATCGCCCGAACAGAACTCAGATCTAAAGCCAACTCCTAAGAGCGTAGCAAAAGAGGGTGTTTCGAACGAGAAGAAGAGCGATACTCCTGAAAAAATGCGCTTAAATAAATTCATCGCAAATGCTGGTATTTGCAGCAGACGTGAGGCCGATGTATTAATACAAAAGGGATTAATTACCGTGAATGGCGTTATTGCGCAAGACATGGGTACTATAGTAAATCCTACTGACACAATCATCTATAATGGCTCAGAACTAAATTGTGAAAAAAAAATATACGTACTTCTGAATAAGCCTAAAAACGTTGTTACAACTCGGGAAGATGCACATGCGGACTTAACCGTGATGGATTTAATCAGAAATGCTTGTACCGAGAGAATCTACCCAGTAGGGAGACTAGATAAAGCGACAACCGGTGTTCTTCTTCTAACCAATGATGGCGATTTAACAAAGAAGTTAACTCATCCAAAATATGAGAAGAAGAAAATATACCATGTCCATTTAGACAAAGCGGTAACCAAATTCCACATGGAAGAGATCTCGAAAGGGATAAAACTTGAAGATGGTGATATTGCTGCCGATGATATTGACTATGTTGGCGAAGATAAAAATCAAGTGGGTATAGAAATTCACTCGGGAAGAAATAGAATTGTTCGACGCATATTTGAGCACCTTGGTTATAAAGTACTTAAACTAGATAGAGTCTATTTTGCTGGATTAACCAAGAAAGGATTGCAACGAGGACATTGGAGATACCTTACCGAACAAGAGGTTAAACTTTTAAAAGCAGGATTACTAACTTAATCGTATTTTTCAACAACATTTATACGTTAAGTACCGCACAACTACCGTTACTAGCTCCAAAGTATTATTGTAAATTTCAGTCGCCATGCAGATCACCAAAAACACCAACAATCTATACATTCGTCTATTATCGATATCTAGTGCAATAATTGCAATTATTTTAGTTGCACAACTCTTCATCTATTCAACATCACCATTGCATAGTAAGTCGGAACAAAAAGCCATCGAGCTAGGATCTCGAGCACTCACTCCAGCCATTTTAATACCCGAGTCGCTTACTTTTTCGGATGAGATGGTACCACTTTCTAATCAAATTGTTAAAGAGAGTCTAGATCGTGAATTACTTGTAAACGCCTATTGGCAATCACAAACTCTACTCTTCATAAAACGTGCGAACCGATACTTTCCAATCATCGAGCCCATATTAAAAGCGCAAGGAGTACCTGACGACTTTAAATATTTAGCGCTTATTGAGAGTAGTTTCTTACCTAGAGCCGTTTCAGGTTCGGGAGCGGTTGGAATTTGGCAATTTATGGAAAGAACAGGGCGAGAGTATGGTTTAGAGATAAACAAAGAGATTGACGAACGCTATAACATCGAAAAATCAACCATTGCAGCTTGTAAATATTTAAAAAATGCCAAAGAGAGACTAGGAAATTGGACGCTTGCTGCTGCTTCATACAATGCAGGACAAGCAGGAATTCACAATCAAACCACAAGACAAAAAAACAACAGTTACTATAACCTCTTTCTAAACGAGGAGACTAGCAGATACGTTTACCGTATTTTAGCCGCAAAAGTGATTTTATCAAATCCAGACAAGTATGGTTTTATTGTAGATGAATCGGAAAAATATCCTGTTTGGAGCACTAAAGATATTGAAATTAAGGGAGGCATCTCTGATTTAGCACAATTTGCAATTGACAATGGAATTACTTACAAAGAGCTAAAAGAGTTAAACCCATGGTTAAGAGATAACATCTTATCTAATATTAATAATAAGAGTTATACTATCAAAATCATTCAAAACCAAACAGGTACAGACGCAGAGTCGTTTATCAACTAACAAAACATTTTGTAGAAATAGAATAATACAGGGGGCGCTTTTTAAAAGGCGCCTCTCTTGATTTCCCCCACACATTTACGCTTATTTACACTTTTGTTAAATTATGTAACAAAATATCGCTTTAGTCGTACAACGAATGAATAACTTTTGCTATTTCAATAGTTGGAGATAGCACTAATATTTTTGAAACTTCCAAAGCGATCTACTTATGAAGAATTTTACCCGATGTTTTGGTCTGGCTCTAGCTCTTTTTTTCTTATTCATTCAAACACCACTACTTGCTTCACGCATTTATGTAGCATCTGGGGCAACTGGTTCAGGGACAAGCTGGGCATCTGCGCTAGGCAATATTCAAACAGCCATTAATGGTGCCACTGCGTCGGATGAAATATGGGTAAAAGGAGGCGTCTATACGCTGGCAAGTACCATAACCATAAAAGAAGGGGTGTCGCTTTATGGCGGTTTTTTGGGCAATGAAACCACGCTCAGTGAACGAAATCTTGTCACCAATCCAAAGAGTTCACTCACTGGAGGAGGGGCTGTAAGGATTATAACCCAGACAACTGATTTCGCACAACAGACCATTATTGATGGTTTTTCGCTTGAGAGCGGATACGCTGTCTGTGGCGGAGGCGCATTACTAAAGAGTGGAGTATCGCTTTCGAACTGCATGGTTGTGAATAATTTTGCCTCATCAATCTCCACCGGCAATACACCTCTTGCAGGCGGTGGTGGTATATATGTAGAAGGTACGGCAACAATCGTTAATTGTCTGATTGCCAACAACGAATCAAAATATGGTGGGGGTTTAAATCTACGTGGTGGAGCACAACTCATTAACTGTACTGTGGTAAATAATGTCGCAAACTACAACTTAGGCTCTAATGGGAGAGGCGCTTGGCTAGCCGATGGGAGTGTAAAAATATATAACACTGTATTTTGGGGCAATGGAGCAAGTGGTGCTAACGAACTAACATTAAACGGGTTGGCCACCATAGAAAATTGTGCAACCGACGATGGAGTAAACTACGGAACAAATTGTATTAACATACCATCTACAAATAGTCCCGCTATTTTCATAAACCCAAATCCAGAAAAGGGAAATATTCCAAGCTTTAACATTGCCCGAATTGGTGATTTCAAATTAGCTTCAGGATCCATATTAATAGATAATGGTGAGAATAGTTTTGCGGATGCCTTAAACGCCGCTATTCGCCCAGCCTACACAGGAATAATCGACATTGGTTGTTATCAAACCAAGCCGCAACTACATGTAATTGGTGTAGTTGTGAACAACAAGACTTACGACGGCACCCCAAATGCCTCGATTAATAATTACGGACAAATTGATCCTGCAGACATTTTAAGTGGTGATGGAGGACTTGTAACACTTATTACAACTGGAATAACGGCGGCTAACTTTCAGAGCAAAAACGCCTCTCCTTCGGCTCAAAACGTCACTTTCACGGGACTATATGCCCTTGGTGGAAGCCTAGCATCAAAATATGCCATTGTTCAGCCGTCGGGATTTACGGCATTCATAAATCCTCTCCCAATTCAAATTGAGGCAACGGCAAATCAATTTAAAACTTATGGAGATGCCGACCCATTTGAGTACGCTCACACAACAACTCCCCCAACCATTGTTGGAGATCCCTATACAGGCGAATTGGTGAGAGCTGCGGGTGAAACAATTGGTTTTTATGCCATTACAAATAACCTACTCACCTACAACTCGGGAACAACTAATTACTCCGAGACATTTGTAGGTGGCCAGAGTTTTGAAATTCGCAGACGTCCAATAACCATAACCGTCACAACTAATTTATCAAAAATCTATGGAGCCTCTGATCCAACTTTAACATACGGAGTTTCGGGTCTAAAAACAGGCCACTCGCTCGTAAATGTTACAGAACGAGCAATTGGCGAAAATGTGGGAGTATATGCCATTACAAAACCATCAACTTTTAAAATCATTGATGGTGCAAGTGTTGATGTGACATCAAATTACAATGTAACCTATGTTGGAGCTAATTTTGAAATAAAACAGAAGCCCATCACTATTACAGCCGACAATAAGAGCAAAACATATGGAGTAGCCGATGAAGCTCTAACTTATACACTAAGTACACCTTTAGTGGGCAGTGATGTGGTTACAAACACCCCAACGCGTGTTGCTGGCGAAAATATTGGAACTTATGCAATCACACAAGGAGCCTTAACAATCAACAGCAACTATGCAATAACCTTTATATCAGGCATCTATTCAATTACACCAAAACCCATTACGGTTACGCCCACGCCGAATCAATCAAAAGTGTATGGCTCAACAGATCCCATCTATACCTACACATTTTCACCTACACTCATTGGGGGTGACACGTTTAGCGGTGCACTAAGTCGCGTTGGAGGCTCAAATGTAAATAGTTATGCCTACGTTGTGGGAACCCTTGCAATTTCGCCAAACTACACGATTATTTTGGCAAACGACTATTTCAACATCCTACCCCTTGATATCTCCCTAACTGTAAATATTGGACAATCAAAAATTTATGGAGATGCAGAGCCTCAATTAACTGTAACCTCTAACCCTTCGCTCATTGCAGGCGACAGTTGGTCGGGCACATTACTTCGAGATGCAGGCAATAATGTTGGTATCTACGCCATCACTAGAGGTACTTTACAGCCCTTTACATCATCAGCACTTCCTACCAACAAAAATTACAACGTTATAGCATTTTCTAACGGAGTATTTGAAATAAAGAAACGCACAGTAACACTTAGCGCCTCTGCAACAGTACTTGACAAGGTGTATGACCAAAAAGATACTGCATTTTGGAATCATGGAACTTTAGTTAATGTAGTAGCAGGCGACGATTTAGATTACTCACTTCAGTTAGCACATTTTGACAATCCGAATGTGGGCATCAATAAACCCGTTACCGTTTTATGTAATCTAACAGGCACTTCGGCTTCAAACTACAGCTTTACAAGCCCTACAGGCATTGTTGCTGATGTTACCCCCTATTTGAACGCCTCAATTTTAGTCGATGCCGTTTCTAAAGAGTACGATGGCTCTATCAGCGCCACAACTCCAACACTCACGCTTAACGGGATTCTTGTAGGTGACGATGTGCAAATATCAGGTGGCACAGCCCTCTTCAAGAATAAAAATGCTGGAGAAAACAAGGTTGTTACGGTTTCGGGAATTATAGTAAGTGGTAGTGATGCCTTGAACTACGCCATTAACAATTCGGCAACAAACAGCTCGTCAGTTATCGTCCCAAAAGCAGCTACACCATCAATATCAGTTACTGCCCAAAGCGTATCTAAAATCTATGATGGTTTGCTTTCCGCCTCAATTCCAGCTCTAAACGTCAACGGATTAATTGCTGGAGACATCGTTTTAGCCACTGGAAGCTCAGCGCAATTTGATACAAAAAATGTTGGCAATAATAAAGTGATTACTGTTAATGGAGTAACCTATTCAGGCAACGATGCTCTGAATTACACCCTTCCAAATACGGTTCAAAACAATACTTCATCTATCACACCCATTATCCTTGATGCTTCAAACGACCTAGAAATTCTGCCTACAAGTAAAATATACGATGGATTATCAACGATAACCAATTTATCTATTAACCTGACCAGCGCTCTACCTAACGACGACGTTAGTGTAACATACACTTCAAACAATCTATCATCTAAACATCAAGGAATTAGAGACCTTTACGTAACGGGAATTACTCTTTCGGGAGCAGATGGTGGTAATTATCAAATTGGAACGTCAACGTCAAGAGTTATTACAATAAACCCACGTCCTTTTACTGGCACGGTCTCTTTTGCAAATATCAGTAAAATATATGATGGCAACACCTCTGTTACAACCATCCCCCAGCTCACAGTGACAGGACTACTTGGTAGCGATGAAGTAATTGCAACGGCCAACAGCGCCTCGTTTTCCGATGCTAATGCAGGAGTTACAACTGTAGCTGTGAACTCAATAAGCTATAGCGGTGTGGACAAAAAAAACTATATAATGCCCACATCAACCACAAATACTCAATGTACGATTGAACGTTTTCCTCTGCTAATAAAACCTCTTTCTGGTCAAAGACACGCCTTAGGCAGCAGTGAATCAACCATCGAATACGATATTTTACCAGTTCTACTACCAAATGGAGATGTGTTAGCGGGTACATTAACACGTGAAGCTGGTGAAAATATTGGATTTTATTCAATTCTACAAGGTTCAATCAACAATACCAACAACTCTAATTACGAAATTGGGTTCACTTCCAACGTGCTTTATGAAATTTATTCGGGAGTTGAGTTGCGCGTCAAATGGGGTAACACTTTGGTTGTAAACAATGTAGCACAGCTCTACAAATCGTTTCAATGGTATAAAAATGGCATAGCAATCGCAGGCGCCACACTCCCCTATTATGCCAAAGAGGAGCAATTATGTGGTGAATATAAACTAAAAGTAACGTTGGCCGATAGTTCCACACTCTTTTCACCCACTAGAGTAGAGGCCAATTGTAACACACAAAAAAGCCTACTCTTATATCCAAACAGAGTGGCTAGTGGCGGAATAGTCACATTAAAGATCATGGAGAAATTATCCTCAATTAACACAACTCAAGTTTTAGAGAGTTCCTCGTTATCAGTTGAATTTATTTCGTTAGATGGTTTGGTTACTTATAGCAAAGAGATTTCAATAAGCGATGAAATACTATTAAATGCACCTACTCAACGAGGCGGCTATATTGTTGTAGTCAAAGTAGATAACGAAGTTCTCTTTAGAGAAAAAGTTGTTGTATTCTAACTTTTAAGTGATTATTAAGAGCTCATATATATGATACGATATTGCACATTTTTGATTCTCTCACTTTTTATATTGCTTCACACCAATGGGCAGCGCAAAAAAAGTCAGGTAGCGTTATCTACCGGATTTGGATCTTCATCAGTCATCTATACGCCTACCATGGGTGAAACGAAGGGGGGCGGAGGCGTCAATTTTAGCATCGACTACCGCTATTTCTTCTCGCCTAACATTGGCGTCTTAGCGGGCATAAAATACATCTCCTACAAAGGATCCATCTCAATTATGAGTGATTCGCTCTCAGCTCCAGCAGTTGACCCTGACGGGGAAGATTTTATATTTAACAGCTATTATCGTGGATGGGAAGAGAATCAAAAGATAAACCAAATATCTATTCCTATTGAGTTCCTATATCACCACCCTCTCAATGATCGACTCTCAATACTAGGAGGTGCTGGAGTATGTTTTGGATTTATCACCTCAGCAGAACAGTGGCAAAGCAGTGAAGTCATTAAAACAACAGGATATTTCCCAAGTTTGGGTTATGCGTTTGAAGATGTTCCTGCCCAAGGTTTTGACACATATAAATTTGAGGAGGTTAAAAAACTTGACGCCTCTTTCAATCTATCGTTAGTTGCTGATGCAGGAGTGAGTTGTGTCATAAACCCATACTGGTCAATTTATGGTGGCCTTTTTGTAGATTATGGAGTTACAAATATGGCAATGGGAGGAAATAATCCGATTGTCACCTACGATGCCAATACAGATCCCAAAGTGGCCTATCAAGGAGCTTTAAGTTCAGAGGTGGTTAGTTCTGCACACACATTGGCACTCGGGGCAAAAGTTACCGTTCTATTTGAATTAGGCTCATTTATAGAGAATCAACGCACTAAAGCAGATGAAAAAGCACGCTTAAAAGCCGAAGATGAAGCCCTTAAAACTGGTATCTCATCCAATATGATGGCCGAAATAAAACGACAAACGGAACTGATGAAGAAAGAGGTGCGCGAAAAGCAGATTGCCGACAGCCTAAGAAAAGAAGAAGAGTTAAGAAAGATGCTTCATGTGAAAGACATTACCGACTCTATTGCTGAGCAAGAGCGTATCAAGATGATTGAAGACAGTATTAACACCCTTCGTTTGGGAGGTGAGGGCAAAGTAATTATTGATGTACGAAGTAAGTTACTTAACCGAGAGGAGATAAGCATGATGCAATTACCTATTGATTTTGAGCGAGGGAAAGCCACTATTACGCCAAAATATATAGATAATGCCCGAAAAATTGGTGAAATTCTAGCAAAACATCCAACGTTAATCATTGGAATAACAGGTTACACATGCGATTTAGGCTCTGAAGAGATAAATTACAAACTCGGATTACAAAGAGCCAACTCTCTACTCGAAGAGTTTGTAAAAGCGGGGACAGACAGAACTCAAATAACAACGCACTCGAAAGGCGAACTTGAACCTCTTGTTCCAAACGTAGATGAGGAGAGCAGACAAAAAAATCGCCGTGTGGTAATAATCATCTCCGATGCGGACAATCTATAGAAAAGTATAATTAAAAGATCTAACAAAATATGGCAACAGAAAATTCCGTTGCCATATTTTGCAAATAACCAGAAGTACAATATTATTCAAACAAGAAAGGGATATGTTTTAGATGCTTACAACCATAAAGGGTGGGTGTTTGAGTAAAACCACCTTTCTTTATGGTTGTGTTAACGCGTTTCACCAACTCTGTCAGTTTAATTGACAACCCATCAGACTTATTCAACTCTTGAAGTAAGAAATAAGTTAATGCTCCATTATATCGTTTCTTAAAAAGCGCATCGGCTGAGGTTTGGTTCGATTTACATCCACTGATGAATGCCAAATGCAGATGATCGGCAGTTTTGGATATTTGCGCTATTTCCACACTTTTCTGTTTTGCAGTTTGTAATCTCCATTCAATATCTATAGGTAGTGATATCTTTTCTTGACAGATTTACTCTTCGTAAGTGACCTCTCCAAATCGCCCGAATGGCACGAGTCGGAGATCCAAACAAAATTCACCCCTTCTGGAATTACCGCAAAAATGGCATTAAAATCTTTATCGGTAATTGTCTTATCTGGATCCCAATTAAAATCGTAGGGGCAAATAGCTTCATCCAACCCATCAACCTCGCCCTTTTTATTACGTGTTGGCAACTGCACACCATGCCCACTAAAATGAAAAACAAGTCGGTCTCCCGCTTTAACATCCTTAATTAACCACTCCAACCGCTCCATTATAGCATGTTTGGTAGCCCTTTTATCAGCCAGTAATCTAACATCATCCATTACAAAGTGACATTTTGTGGTTAAGAATTTTGCCATATCACTAATGTCATTGACGCATCCCCGAAGCGGGGCATCTGGGTAGCAGTTAATACCCACAAGAAGTGCTCTATTCATATAAAAATTTTTAGGTGGTTGAAAATCAAAAATTTAAGTTAGAAAATATATGTGAAAAAAGTGGCGTTTTGCATAGATTCTTATCTCTTAAAAATAAAGTTTCATAATTAGCAACACTAACATAGGGGAAAACACGTTATTAGTTGTTTTATTTAAGATTAGTATAACACACATGAAATAATATCAAGTTTATTGCTGCCCCAGAACTAAATCTCTCTCAAAAAGGATGGAGGGTGCCCTTAACAAGGAAAGAGACAAGCAACAATTAACTATTTCAATTACATAGATCTATATTTTCACACTATTGGTCGCTAAAATTATATGTTTTGTCGATTTTAAGATATTTTATCAATTAGTATTCATTTTGTTATATCTTTTTTTACAACCTTTGTTTAAAATTTCAACAACTATAGACTAAACCATCATCAATGATCAGAACACTTCTACTTTCACTATCCCTTATAATAACCTCACTCGGAATAGCTCAAAACAGAGTCTCTATCTCTGGTACGATTAAAGACTCGCAAACAGGCGAAACCCTAATTGGCGCAATTGTTCAAGTAAAAGAGCTACCCAACATTGCCGTGATAACCAATGAATATGGATTTTACTCACTGAATGTTCCTGCTGGAGAGTATAATCTCTCGGTAAGTTTTGTGGGATACAGCAACTATTCAATCCCCGTAAAAGCAAACTCCGATGTTCAAGTTGGAATTCAATTAATATCAACTACGCGTGAATTAGAGGAAGTATCGGTAACCGCACAACGTTCAAACGACAATTTAACCAAACCACAAATGGGTGTTGAGAAACTAAACATTGCTCAAAACGCCAAAATACCAGTCATTTTTGGCGAAAAAGATATCATAAAAACGCTCCAACTGCTACCTGGCGTCAAAGCGGCTGGCGAAGGGAGTAGTGGTTTTTTTGTACGAGGCGGTAGTGCCGATGGAAACTTAATACTATTGGATGAAGCTCCCGTTTATAATGCCTCACACCTTTTAGGATTCTTTTCGGTATTCAATGCCGATGCAATCAAAGACGTTGCGCTTTACAAAGGAACCCAACCGGCACAGTATGGTGGACGATTAGCCTCGGTTTTGGATGTAAAGATGAACGATGGTAATAGCAAGAAATTTGGAGTTAGTGGTGGAATTGGCTTAATTGCATCGCGTCTGATGGTAGAAGGACCATTAATAAAAAAGGAGAAAGGTAGTTTTATGATCTCAGGGCGCAGAACCTATGCCGACATGTTTTTAAAACTATCGAAAGACTCGAGTTACAACCAAACATCACTCTACTTTTACGATTTTAACACCAAACTCAACTACGCCTTTAATGATAAGAATCGTCTATTCGTTTCGGGCTATTTTGGCAAGGATGTATTGGGCTTTGGAGATGATTTTGGCCTAAATTGGGGAAATGCCACAGCCACCGCTCGTTTTAACCACATCTTTAATCCACGACTTTTCTCAAATACTACCGCTATATTTAGCAATTACGAGTACCGATTCTTCATAAAATTCGGCGGAAATAATGCAACGGTGCTATCGCGCGTGCAAGATTACAACTTCAAACAAGATTTTCAATATTTCCCTAATTCAGAAAATAGTCTAAAATTCGGATACAACTCTATATTGCATAAAATAAAGCCTGGCGAAGTCTCTATTTCCAATAGCGAGAGTGATACCAACACCAAATTACTTGACAAAAGTGCTTGGGAAAACTCGCTATATGCCTCTCATGCATATAAACCCTTTGCGGCTCTGAATATCGAATACGGCTTAAGATTAAACTCATTTATGGTGCTCGGAGATGGTGCCATCTACACATACGATAATGAGGGGAAAGTAGCTGGTTCAACCTATTACGAGAAAAACGAAGTGGTTGAAAACTACTACACCTTAGAGCCACGCATAAACGTTGCCTACGTTCTATCGCCTACAACATCATTAAAAGCAGCTTACTCATACAATTCACAAAACATTCATGTTATCTCTAATTCTACGGCAGGCAACCCTACGGATGTCTATCTACCAAGTAGCAATAACGTTAAGCCTGAGCTTTGTAATCTATATACAGTGGGTTATTTCCGTAATTTTAATGAAGATAAATCACTAGTGTCCGGTTATTGAACTAGAGTTTTCTCTACATGCCTTAACTGTAAAGGGTTTTAGAGGTTTTTTTTATTTTTCGATTTGAAATTTTTCTTGAACTTCACCTGAAATTAAAATTCAGGTTTATGAATCAAG
>RRZU013258718.1_pt1 | contig 12136 bp, 6 predicted proteins | sample 2165561 | NCBI WGS metagenome assembly RRZU01 (sample SAMN10456909, study PRJNA506462) | wastewater metagenome | isolation source: wastewater sludge | place: USA: Moscow, Idaho | reverse complement strand
ATTGCAAAATTATTAATAGCTGTTGCACCTTGTGAACCACCTAAAAAAATAATAGTTCGTATCTCTTTTCGTACCCTTTGATGATTGAAAAATTTTTGGTTGATTGGATAATCTTTAATAGGGGAGCTTTCATCATACGAGCTAAAAACAGCTTTTGCAAATTTTGAAGTGACTTTATTAAGATTACCCATAACTGAATTTTGCTCATGGATAAAGAGTTGAACTCCTCCTATAATAGCCCCAAAAGAGGCACTAGCTGCACTAAATCCACCTACACTTATCACCTTTTTTACGTCATATTGATTCATGATTTCTCTACAAAAAAAAGCTTCTTTGATGATTTTAAATAATGAAGCAAATTTACCAAAAAAGCTTTGATTGACAACACCCTTTGTATCAAGAAAATATTTGATTGCTATTTTGTCATAATTTGCAAACCAATCTTGGTCAGCTCCTTTGGTAGAACCTATGAAGATTACTTTATAACCTCTAGCAAAAAGTTCATCTATTAAACTTCTAGCGACTGCTAAATGTCCACCAGTCCCACCACCAGTAACAACTATATAATTATTCTTTTTCATTTTTCTTTTCATACCTTTCCCAAATACATTCTTCATCAATTGATGGTCTATTTTGCAATACATCAAAAGGTGCATAATCTTCTTTATAGCCCATACTGTAATGATCTTTTAACCAATATCCCAAAAACATATAAGGAATTTTTGATAGTTTAGCCATACTAAGTTGAATCAAAATAGAAAATTTTCCAAGTGATCTATTTTGGTAATCATGGTCATAGTAACAATAAATTGCAGATATTCCGTTTTCTAGAACATCACTAAGTGCTACACAAATAAGTTTATTATCTAAAAAATATAAAATTTCTCTACCATAACTACTAGCACCATCAACATAAGAACTTTGGTAATCTTTTGGTGAAATATTATTGTGTGGCCAATCTTTTTTTTCACTCATATAATTATGATATTTGTTAAATAAATTAAGATGTTCGATGCTTAATGTTGGTTTTTGAATGTAAATTTTGAGGTCTTTATTTTTATTCAGTATTCTTTTGTGCGATGATGTAAATTTAAAATTTTCTACATCAATTCGCATTGTTTTGCACTCAAAACAGTTTTTACATTCAGGGACAAAATGGACATAACCAAATCTTCGCCATCCTCTTTCAATCATCTTATAGTGTGTTGCATCATCGCAAATAGGCATATATTTATACCTAATATCAGATAACGTATCATCTATATAAGCACAAGGTTTATTTTCTTCAAAAAGCTCACTAGTATTCTCATTGTTATTCATCCACCTATTATATCAAAAGTGGTATAATAAATCCTTTTTTGATAACAAGGGGAGTTTATATGATTCGATTTTTTGTATATTGTTTGTTCCTGAGTGGTATTATTTTTGCTTTACCAATAGATGACACAATAAAACTTTCAAAAGATGAGATAACTTATCTTCAAGATAAAAAAGTCATTAGAATGTGTAACAATCCTAATTGGGAACCCATCGAATTTGCTCTAAATGATGACCAATCAAAGATGAGTGGAATCGCCATTGATGTTTTAAAGCTTTTAGAAAAAAAACTAGGTGTTACATTTCAAAATGTACCGACAAAAGATTGGAGTGAATCGCAACAATTTTTGAAAGAGAAAAAATGTGATATTTTACCAGCAGCTGGAAAAACTGCGAAAAGGGAACAATATGCAAATTTTACTACACCATATCTTGACTATAAAATAGCAATTATTACAAAAACAGATACCCCATTTATAGAAAATATATCTCAACTTGATGGGAAGAAAATGACTAGGAAAAAAGGAAGTAGTCTAATAGATCTGATGAAAGCAAAAAATCAATATGTGAGGATAATTGAAACAAATAATTATTTAGAATCTCTTACTATGGTTCAAAATGATGAAGCTGATTTTACTATTGCACCAGTTCCAGAAGCATCATATTATATGTCAAAATTTGGGCTTTATAATTTACATATTGCAGGATATCTTGATACATCAATGCAACTTGCAATGGCTGTGAGAAAGGATGATACTCAACTATTAAATATATTAGAAAAAGGGTTGTCTGGGGTAAAATCATATGAGATGAAACAGATATATGATAATTGGACTAATATTACTCTCAAGGTATCCTTTTGGGAAACAAAACTAGCAAAAGTGATTGGGATAACTATTTTTGTAATTATTATTTTTATAATTTATAGAAACTTTTTGACGCACAGAGCAAATAAAAATCTCAAACTTGCGGTTGAAGAAAAAACAAAAGAGCTAGAAAAAGTTAATCAAGAACTACGGATAAATAGTGAAAAATTGAAAGATTTGAATGAAAATCTAGAACAAAGGATTGTAATAGAGGTTGATAAAGTAAAAAAAATTGAAAATCAACTTTTTCAGTCAGAAAAAATGGCTGCTATGGGTGAGATGATAGGAAATATTGCACATCAATGGAGACAACCACTAAGTCTTATTTCAACTTCAGCAACAGGTGTATTGATGCAACAAGAATTTAATATGTTAGAGGAAAAATATTTAATTGCGAGGATGAATGATATCAATAATGCAGCACAGTTTTTATCAAAAACCATTAATGATTTTAGAGATTTAATTAAAGGTGATTTGGTTTTTGAAAGATTTAATTTAGAAGAAAATATCAATAAATGTCTTCTCATTGAAGAACCAATTTTACGCACTCATCAGGTGGAACTTATCAAAAATATTGATGCAACTATAGAAATAATTTCTTATCAAAATCCTATTATACAATCGTTAATGAATATTATTAATAATGCAAAAGATGTTTTAGTTGAGAATAATATTGATAAAAAATATATTTTTCTTAATGTGAAAAAAGAGACAAATAATGTTTTAATATCTGTTAAAGATAATGGAGGGGGTATTAGAGAGGATATTCTTGAACATATTTTTGAGCCTTATTTTACGACAAAACATAAAACACAAGGGACAGGTCTTGGACTCCATATGACTTATAATATGATAACAAAAGAGTTACAAGGAGAGATTGTAGTTAAAAATAGGACGTATGAATATGAACAAAATATTTATAATGGAGCTGAGTTTATTATAAAACTACCATTTGAGCTTATAAAAAGAGATGATAACGATAAATAGGGAGATAAAATGAATATTATAGAAGATACATTAGAACATATAAAATTAGCAAATTGTAGTACAGATGGGACATTTTTTCAAGCGGTCAAAGAGGTTTTAGAATCAATCGCACCACTTATCGAATCAAATAAAAAATATCAAGATAATTCTATTGTTAAAAGATTAGTTGTTCCAGATAGACAAATCCAATTTAAAGTAAGTTGGCTAGATGATAATAATCAGATTCAAGTGAACAATGGCTATAGAGTACAATTTAACAATGCCCTTGGTCCATATAAAGGGGGACTTCGATTTCATCCGAGTGTTAATAGTGGGATTTTAAAATTTTTAGGATTTGAACAAATACTCAAAAATTCTCTTACAGGACTTCCAATGGGTGGAGCAAAAGGTGGAAGTGACTTTGACCCTAAAGGAAAGAGTGATACTGAAGTGATGAAATTTTGTCGTTCTTTTATGATGGAGTTGCATAAATATATTGGTTCAAGAATTGATGTTCCAGCTGGGGATATTGGTGTTGGAGCAAGAGAGATAGGGTATTTATACGGAACTTATAAACATATCACATCTTCATATGATGGGGTACTTACAGGAAAGCCATTTTTCTTTGGTGGAAGTTTGATGCGACCTGAAGCTACTGGATATGGAGTGGTGTATTTTGCTAAAGAGATGCTCGAACTTGAACATAAAAAATCTTTAGCTGGAAAAATTTGTACTGTAAGTGGAAGTGGCAATGTAGCCATTTATACGATAGAAAAATTAAAACATCTAGGGGCGATTCCTGTTACTTGTAGTGATAGCAAAGGGTATATTTATGATAAAAGAGGGATTGATGTTGAGCTTCTAAAAGAGATAAAATTTGAAAAAAGATTAAGTCTTGAAGCTTATCTTGAGACATATAAAAGTGCAGAGTATGTAAAAGTTGAAGATTATCAAGAGGATGCTCATGGTGTTTGGAGTATCCCTTGTTATGCTGCTTTCCCTTGTGCAACACAAAATGAACTTACTTTAAATGATGCTAAAAATTTGATTGCAAATGGAATAGAAATTGTAACAGAAGGTGCAAATATGCCTACAACTCCTGAAGCTACAGAACTATTACAAAAAGAGGGTGTTTTATTTGCTCCAGCAAAGGCAGCTAATGCTGGTGGGGTTGCTGTGAGTGGATTTGAGATGAGTCAAAATGCTTCTATGCAAAAATGGTCATACGAAAAAGTAGATTTGAAACTTCAAGAAACGATGAAACAAATCTCTAAAAAAGTTGTTTTAACGGCAAAAGATTATGGAGTTGAGAGAAACTATGTCCACGGAGCGAATATTGCAGGATTTAAAAAAGTGGCAGATGCTATGATTGCTGAAGGGATATAAATGGACGATTTATCATTACAAATAGAAGAACTTATATCTCAAAATGCTCCTGATTTTGAGATAGCAAAACTCATCAAAAATAGTGTAAAAGGATATCTTTCATCACTTGATGAGATATTTAACGATTCTCAAGGGAAAGATTTTTTTGTCAAACACACTAAAACAATAGATGGTTTTATCAAAATTTTGTACCGATATCTTTTACGAAAACATTTTGGGGATTATTTACCTATGAGTAACTCTATCCCTATCACTTTAGTTGCTCTTGGAAGTTATGGAAGAGAACAACTGTGTGTTTATAGTGATATTGATTTGATGGTACTTTATAAAGATATCAAAGGGTTCAATCTCAAACCAATTATGGAAGAGTTGATGATACTTGCTTGGGATAGTGGACTCAAACTTGGTTCAAGGGTACATGAACTCAATGAGATTGTGAGTGCTGTTAGAACAGATATTACTATCAAAACTTCAATTATTGAATCAAGATTTATATATGGGTCTAAAATTCTTTGGTATGGTTTTCAAAATAAACTCTCCATCATCCAAAAAGAGTTTCAAAAAGAGTTTGTTTTGGAAAAACTCGCTGAACACAAAACAAGACTTTTAAAATATCCACTCAAAATGGAACCAAATATCAAAGATGGCTATGGTGGAATGAGAGAATCTAATATGCTTTTTTGGATGGCAAATATCAGATATGGTGTCGGAAGTACTAAAGATTTGACAGGAGTACACTTTAGTGAAGCTGAATATAAAGTGTATAGAAGTTCATTGGAGTTCGTATTTAGAGTACGAAATGCACTTCATCTCATTGCAAAGAAAAAGCTTGATACGGTTAATTTTGATGTTTTACCAGAACTTGCTTCAAAACTGGGATTTGTTCATACTCTCAAACTTACAAAAGAGAGACAATGTATGGAAAAATTGTTTGAATCACTCCACAATATCCACTCTTTTAGTTCAATCATGGTAAAAAAAATAATAAGACCATATCTTTTTGAGGAAAAAAATATTTCACTTCTCAAAACACATAGAGTCAAAAAAAACCTTTTTATATGTGATGATATTTTGTATACATCATTTAATAGAAAAGCAAAAACACTTTTAGAGTTACTCAAAGAACTTAATGAGTTACCGATATCAATTTATAAATTTGATAATTCCTATGTTTATTTTGCAAAAAAAACTATTCTTCCACCAAATTTAACAGCTAAAGTTAAACAGCAAATAAAAACACTTTTAGAAAAAGAAAATCTCTATCCTATTATTAAAATGTTTTATAAAGCAGATCTTTTTAAAGTGATACTACCATCGGTGAAAATGATAACAAATCAGCCACAGTTTGATGGATATCATATCCATCCAGTTGATATTCATACGATAAAAGCACTTTGGCATACTAACCATATTAAAGATAATTTTGTTTTGAATGTTTATAATGATTTATCAAAAAAAAATAAATCTTTACTGAACTTTTTAGTACTTTTCCATGATATTGGTAAGGGAAGAAAAAAAGATCATCATATTGTAAGTCAGGATTTGTTTAAGAAATTTGCAAAATCTATCAATCTAAGTGAATCAAATATCAATCTTGCCTCAAGAATTATTAGATACCACAATCTTATGTCAGGGACAGCTACAAACGAGGATATTTACTCTCAAAAAGTTATCTTAAATTTTACGGCACTTATTCAAACTAGAGAAGCATTAGATTTACTTTTATGTTTGACATATTGTGACATTAATTCAGTAGGTCCTGGTGTATATAAAAGTAGTACGGCAAATCTTTTGAAAGAACTTTATTTACAAAGTATTCAAAGTTTTGAGAATGAAGGACTTTTAAAAGATAGTAGTAGAAGAATTCAAAAAGAAAATGCAATTAAAAATAATAAAGATTTCCAAAATCTAGATGCAAAAATGCAAAAGAAAATTCTTCAAATTGAATCAAATCAATTATTTTTACTCCATAAAGCAAGTGATATTATCAATCTAGCCCTAAAAGCTAAAGAGGTTACTACGGCAACGTATGAGATAGAGAATCGTGAGAATTTAATTATTAAAATTATTAGGGTCAATCCACTTAATCTTGGTTATTTACTTGGAAAATTAAGCTTTTTAGATTTAGCAAGTATGGATATTTTTAAGTTATATGATGGAAAAAAATATTTTGAAATACGATTTGGTAGCAAAATAGATGAAGGTGATTTATTATTTATAGAAGAAATTTTGGGAAGTTCGTTTGATATGTCTAAGCGATTCAATCACAAAAAACCAATTATTCAAAGAGAAGATATCAAAATAGACTGTAATCATAGAGATGAATTAGCACAAGTTAAGATAGAAACAAAAGATCAAAAAGGATTATTCGCTTATGTGGCTCAAGTATTTGATGATTTTCAAATTGAAATTGAGAGTGCTAAAATACATTCAATTCGAGGAAAAGTAAATGACCTTATTTTGATTGAAAAGAACGGAAATTTTTGTGTCAATCAAGAGAAGATTTTAGAACTTCTTACATAAGATTATTGTGGAAAAGATTTTAGGTAAAATCCTATATAATCAGCTTTATTTTGTGTAGGAAAAATATGATAAAAAAATTACTTTTACTTTTTATTTTAGCAACATCAGCATTGGCTACTACGGATAAAGTTGCTGTACAACTCTTATGGAAACATCAGTTTGAATTCGCAGGATTTTATATAGCAAAGAAGAAAGGATTTTATAAAGAAGCTAATCTTGATGTTACTATTAAAGAGTATGATTTTGGAACAAATATAACTGCAGATGTTGAAAATCAAACGGCAACTTTTGGAGTTGCTTATCCAAATATTATTTTAGACAAATCAAAAGGTGCCAATATTGTTTTACTTAATGCACTCTTTCAAACATCTCCCCATATATTGGTTGTTTTAGAAAAATCTGGTATTAAAAAGGTAGAAGATTTTAAAAACAAAACAATCATGATAGAAAACGATGCTATAAAAAATGCACCACTTTTAAGTATGCTTCATTCTCACGGAATTGCTTTAGAGAATGTAAAGCTTGTAAATCCAAGTTTTAATATTGATGACCTGATTAATGGTAAAGTAGATGTTTTTTCTGCATATAGTTCAAATGAACTTTATAAGTTGGATGATTTAGGGATAAAATATAAAGTTTTTGATCCAAAAGATTATGGTTTTGATTTTTATAATGACTTACTTTTTACTTCTAAAAAGCTAGTTGATACAAATCCAGAGTTAGTGTCAAGATTTCAAAAAGCAACTCTAAAAGGTTGGGAATATGCTTTTGCAAATATAGATGAAACTATTAGATTAATACAAGCTGATTATAATACACAACAAAAATCTTATAAAGCTTTAGAATATGAAGCAAAAGTTTTGAAAGATTTAGCATATATGGGTGGAGTCACTTTAGGAACTATAGAGGAGAGTAAACTTAAAAGAATTCAAGATATCTATGGATTGATGGGATTGATAAAAAAAGATATTAATTTTAAAGAATTCATATTTGATAAGAAAAAAGTTTACCTTTCACAAAAAGAGAAAGAATTTATCAAAAATACAATTATAAATGTTTCAGTTTCTAAAGATTGTAGACCTTTTAGTTTTCAAAATAAAGATGGTTCACCTGCAGGAATTTTAGCAGAATTTTGGGATATTTTAGTGCATGAGTTGGGATTGAAAGTAGAATATGAGTTTCAAGATTCATTTACAAAACAGCTAGATGATATTAAAAATAAAACAGCAGATTTGATATTTAGTACGGGGGAGACAAAAGATAGAAAGGAATATGCGATTTTTACTAAAGAATATATTTCTTTTCCGATTTCAATAGCAACACAAAAAGATCAAGACTTTATAGAAGATTTTTCTAAAGTTCTCAACAAAAAAATAGCAGTTGGAAAAAATTTTACAGCACATAAATTGATACATGAGAGATATCCAAAAGTCGATTTTGTATTTGTAGAAAATATTGCAGATGGACTTAAACTTGTTCAAGAGGGGAAGGTGTTTGGATTTGTCGATATGAAACCAGCACTCACTTATAATATTAAAAGATTGCAATACGACAATGTAAAAATAGCAGGAAACACAGGTATAGATTTTAAAGTATCAATGATGATACGAAATGACTATCCACTTTTAAAATCAGCTTTAAATAAAATGATTGAAGCAATGGATGGAGAAAAGATAGATGGTATTGTAAAACGGTATGAGAATATAGAATTTGAAAAATCAGAGGATTATATAATTTTATATCAAGTTCTTGGAGCAATATTTCTTTTAGGGCTACTTTTAGCTTTTAGACAATATATTTTAGATAAAGCAAATAAACAACTTAAGCTTGTAGTAGACGAAAAAACGAAAAAATTACAAGAGTTAAATGAAACATTAGAATATAGAATACAAGAGGCTATAGAGGAGAATAAAAGCAAAGATATCATCCTTTATCAACAAGCAAAGATGGCTTCAATGGGAGAAATGATAGGAAATATCGCTCATCAATGGAGACAACCACTTAGTGTTATAAGTACCTCAGTCACTGGACTTAGTTTTAAAATAGATTACGGAATTAATATACCTAAAGAAGAGGTTGTTGAAACACTTGAACGAGTAAATGAAACAGCACAATTTTTGTCAAAAACGATAGATGATTTCCAAAACTATCTTAAACCTCAGAAAAATGATGAAGAATTTAATATAAAAGAGGTGATATTAAAAAACTTAGAGATGTTTGGAAAAGCATTTTCTAATAATGATATTGAAATTATTTTAGACTTAGAAGATTTACTAATTAAGAATTGTAAAAATGAGTTATTACAAGTAACGATAAATATATTAAATAATGCAAAAGATGCGCTCAAAGAATCTGACAGTGAAAATAAGTTGTTATTTATCTCCCTTTATAGTGAAGATAATAATGCAATAATTTCGATAAAAGATAATGCAGGCGGAATACCAGAACAGATATTACCTAATATTTTTGATGCATATTTTACAACTAAACATAAATCTCAAGGGACAGGACTTGGACTTTATATGAGTTATCAAATTATTACAAATAGATTTCATGGTGTAATCAAAGTTTTGAATGAAGAGTATGAATATCAAGATAAAAAATATAAAGGTGCAAACTTTAAACTTATTTTACCGATTGATATAATGCAGTGAAAATTGTAATTTCACCAAAGCGAAAGGATAAAAGATGAATATAGTCAAACTTGGATTTTTAGTAATAGGACTAGTCTCTTTAATGTGGAGTAATACTCTAAAAGTTGGTATTTTACCAACATTAGATAGTAAAAAAATTATTTCGATGAATCAACCTTTAAAACAATTTCTTGAAGCAGAATTGAAACAAAATGTTGAGCTATATACTTCAAATGGTTTTAAAAACTTTTTTGAAGATTCTAAAAATGGACAGTTTGATATTCTTATAACAGCTCCCCATTTTGGTGCTTTACACCTTCAAGATGGATTTACTCCAGTGTTGCGATATAGTGCCCCATTGAAGCCAATATTTGTAATTCATAAAGAGAGTAAAATAAGAACAATTAAAGATTTAAAAAATAAAAGAATAGCACTTTCAAGTGAACTATCAGCATCTTCAATAGGTGGACTTAAAGTACTTCTTGATGCTAAACTTCAAAACAATATTGATTATAAATTAGTCGTAAGAAGTTCACATCTAAATGCGATTATGAGTGTGTTGCTTGGAGAAGCAGATGTTGCAATCACTACATATACACCAGTGAGCCAAATTACTGATGAAGCTATTAAAAGTAAAATAAAATATTTAGAAAGTGATTTTAATATGCCACATATTTTTACAATGACACATCCAAGGGTTTCAAAAAAACAAGTAACATCATTAAAAGCAGCATTATTAAAATTTGAAAAAACATCTATAGGAGAACAGTTTTTTAAAGACACTAGTTTTCAAGGCTATAGTGAGATATCAAAAAAAGATATCAAAACAATACAACCTATTTTAAAAGAAACTAAAAGTTTTTTAGGACTTAAATGAATTTTTTTAAAAGCTTAAGATTTAAACTTATCGCATTTTCAATTCTTATTGAAATAGCTGTACTATCGTTACTTATTGTAAATAATTCAAGACTTTTAGAGAGTCATTTGACATCTCTAGCTAAATTATATTTGCAAGATAAAAAAGCAGATTTACAAGCTTCAATACTCCCTTTATTGCTTGTGAGAGACTATGGAAGTTTAAATTCTCTCCTCAAAGAATATACAGATTCTAAAACGATGGTATTTGTATTTGTAAAAAAAGATGGACAAATCGTTGCCTCTTCAAATTGGGATATCAGTAAAACAAATTTTAAAATTAGTGATAAATTGAATACCGATGATGATGTTTTTTATGCAACAGCTAATGTTAGTTTTGAGGGACAAAGTTATGGAGATATTTATTTTGGGGTAGATACAACATTTTTAAAAAATGCAAAAGATGAACTTATGACACAAAGTTTGATAATTGCACTATTTGCGATTATTTTGAGTCTTGTTTTGTTATTTTTTATTGGATATTATCTTACAAAAAATCTTGCTCTTCTTAAAGATGCAGCAGAAAATCTCTCTAATAATAATTTTGATGTCAAACTTGATATTGATACAAAAGATGAGATTGGTTTTTTGGCAAAAACTTTCAATAAAATGATTGTGCAGATTACAAATCATCTCTCAACTATCAAAGAACAAAATAAAGTTCAAGAGGAGCTTATCGTTTCACTAGCTGGAGAAAATGCTAGAGTAAAAGCCATATTAGAAAATGCTGTAGATGGTATTCATATTCTTGATTTAGAGGGTAATGTTTTTATGTTTAGTGATTCTTTTGCTGAGAAACTTGGCTACTCTCTAGATGAGACAAAAAGTTTAAATGTTTCACATTGGGATAACGACTTTGATATAAATTTAATCCAAAATCTTATTAAAGGTGTAGATACTTTTGAAAGAAAATATAAGAAAAAAGATGGAACTTTAATTGATGTAGAGATAAAAACAGCAGGTGTAGAACTTGATGGAAAAATATATTTATATGCGTCCTCTAGGGATATTACTGAGAAAAATAAAGCTCAAGATGAATTAAAACAGAAAGATATTTTGCTTTACCAACAAGCAAAGATGGCTTCAATGGGAGAGATGATAGGAAATATTGCTCATCAATGGAGACAGCCTTTAAGTTTGATTAGTACATCAGCAACTGGAGTTATTTTGAAGATGGAGTTTGGTGTTAAAGTAGAAGAAACTGAAGTGCTTGAAAATTTTAATAGAGTAAATGAAACGGCACAGTTTTTATCAAAAACAATAGATGATTTTCAAGATTATCTTAAACCACAACAACATAATGTAGAATTTAATATTAAAGATGTTGTATTAAAAAATCTAAAAATGTTTGGAAAAGCTTTTGTAACTCACGATATAGAGATAATTTTGGATATGCAAGATGTGATGATACATAATAACCAAAATGAGCTTTTGCAAGTAGTAATTAATATATTAAATAATGCAAAAGATGTATTAAAAGAGTTTAAAGAGAGTAATAGAAAAATATTTGTATCGACATATCTTGAAGAT
>RRZU010536279.1_pt1 | contig 12136 bp, 16 predicted proteins | sample 2165561 | NCBI WGS metagenome assembly RRZU01 (sample SAMN10456909, study PRJNA506462) | wastewater metagenome | isolation source: wastewater sludge | place: USA: Moscow, Idaho | reverse complement strand
CGCGGCGCAGGGTATTGGGCAGACCGTTGGGTGTAATCACGTTGTAGCGCAAGGTGAAGCGGCATGATTCGCTTTGCAACTCCGGTGTTTGTGGGTTGCGGATAATGGTGCTGCCGATACTGTGCTTTTTCAGGCTGGCGGCAAGATTGTGCGACCACTGAGGTAAACCGGCATTGGCGTTTTCGATGATGCAAACATGCCACAGGGCGGTTTGTTTTTGGGTTTCGACGCTTTTACTGCTGGTGGCGCCGCAGGCGCTTAGCAGTAGGGCGCAGGCGCCGATGGCCAGAGCGGGAGTTTTCATGATATTTGCGAACCAGATGGTGGAAAAATAGGTTTCAGGCAGCCTTGGCGTAGCGTATCAGGCCGATTAACGGGTTTGCTTGATGATGCGCTGCTTTTCGCGCTGCCAGTCTTTTTCCTTGCTGCTTTGGCGTTTGTCATGTTGTTTTTTGCCTTTGGCCAAGCCCATGTCCATTTTAACCATGCCGTGGTGGTAGTGAAGATTGAGCGGCATCAAGGTGTAGCCGCTGCGTTCCACTTTGCCAATTAATTTGTTGATTTCCGATTGGTTCAACAGCAATTTGCGTTGGCGCACCGGATCAGGCTTAACATGGGTGGAGGCGGTGGCCAGCGCGGTGATGTGGCAGCCCACCAGATAAAAAGCACCGCGTTTCCAGTGAATATAGGCTTCTTTCAATTGCACGCGCCCGGCGCGGATGGCCTTTACTTCCCAGCCTTCCAGCACCAGCCCGGCCTGGATTTGCTCTTCAATATAGTAATCGTGAAAGGCTTTTTTATTGTTGATGATGCTCATAATGGCTCTGTAATGATGTTGGCGGTGCCGCTTGCAAGCCGGGTATTTTAACAGCAAATAGCGGGGTGTTGATTAAGTGCATTTAAGATATTGAATTTGAAAATATTTTATTTTAAGCCATTCCGCAAGAAAGATAAGCGTTCCGCAAGATTATTTCTTGAAAGCCTTGGTTGGGTAGCTTATACGGTCTGTAACTGCCGGATAAATTCAGGCTCTTTTTCCAGTAGACGCAAAAGTTTTAGCGGAGCGCCGTCGGGATAGCGCCGGTGTTGTTCCCATGATTGCACCAAAGAAGTGCTGACGCCGATGGCTTGGGCGAATTCATCTTGCTTCATATTCAGATTGCGGCGGATGGCCTTGGTGTCGGGGCGCTCGTAAGTGCGTATGGCTGCCGGTTGTTGTGCACCTTTTTCAATTTGCACCATCTCTTGTGCGGATGCGAGCAAATCGGCAAATAATTTATCGTCCATGGTGTTTACTCCAATTGATTGATGATGGCACGCAATGCGGCTTTTTGCGCATCGCTTAAGTTTTCTTGTTTGTTTTTGGGGTAGGCCAGCAGTAAATAAATTTTGCCGCGCTGGCTGATATGGTAATAAATCACACGGATGCCGCCGGATTTTCCCATGCCTTGCCGCTTCCAGCGCAGCTTGCGGCAGCCGCCGGTGCCGATGATTAAGTCGCCCGCTTCCGGGTTATCCAGCAAATGCGCTTCCATGGCCTGAAATTCGTTTTCAGGCAGCCATTTTTCACGTTCGCGGCTGAATAAGGTGGTTTCAATAAATTGAATATGCATGGCAGACTTTCTTTATTGAGGGTTATTTTATTCGTACCATGTACTAAAAATCAAGTGTTGATGTCCAAAATGCCAAAGGCTGCCTGAATCGGTTTCAGGCAGCCTTTGGCAATAGCCGGTTTGGTTTACGCTTAAACCACTTCGGCCTTGTTAATCACCACGGTATCCACCGGTACGTCTTGGTGGCCGGCTTTGTTGCCGGTTTTCACTTTTTTGATTTCATCCACCACGTCGGTGCCTTCCACCACTTTGCCGAATACGGCATAGCCCCAGCCGTGCAGGTCGGGTTTGGTGTGGTTGAGGAAGTCGTTGTCTTTCACGTTGATAAAAAACTGGGCGCTGGCCGAATGCGGCTGCATGGTGCGTGCCATGGCGATGGTGTATTGATCGTTTTTAAGGCCGTTGGCCGCTTCGTTTTCAATGGTGTCGCGGGTGTCTTTTTGTTTCATGTCGGCATCAAAGCCGCCGCCTTGAATCATAAAGCCGTCGATAACGCGGTGGAAGATGGTGCCGTCGTAAAAGCCGTCGCGCACGTATTGCTCGAAGTTGGCGGCGGTTTTGGGGGCTTTTTCGTGGTCCAGCTCGATGCCGATAATGCCGAAGTTGGTGTGCAGTTTGATCATGTTTGCGGTTTCCTAGTGGGTTAAATAATCGTTGGCTTGATAAAGTTTCAGGCAGCCTTTAGAGGGTATTTAAGGCTGAAAGGATAGGGCGCTTAGTTCACAATGGTGATTTTGTTAATCACCACCGGTTTTTGCGGTACGTTTTCATGATAGCCGCGGCTGGAGGTGGGCACTTTGGCGATGTTGTCGACCACGGCGGTGCCGTCGATCACTTTGCCAAACACGGCATAGCCCCAGCCTTGGGTGGTTTTGTTTTGGTGGTTTAAAAAGGCGTTATCGGCCACGTTGATAAAAAACTGGCTGGTGGCCGAATGCGGCTGGGCGGTGCGTGCCATGGCCAGGGTGTATTTTTGGTTTTTAAGGCCGTTGTCGGCTTCGTTGGTGATGGCTTTGCCGGTTTCTTTTTGTTTCATGTCGGCATTAAAGCCGCCGCCTTGAATCATAAAGCCGTTAATCACGCGGTGAAATACGGTACCGTTGTAAAAGCCTTTATTGGCGTAGTCGATAAAATTGGCCACGCTTTGCGGGGCTTGTTGTTGGTTGAGCGCCACGGTGATTTTGCCCATATTGGTGTCGATAAGGGCGCGCGGTTCGGCGTGGGCGGCGAGTATGCTGCCGCCTAAGGCAGTGGCGAGCAAGAGGGTGTGTAGGGGTTTGGTCATGGTGTGTTTTGATGTTTGAGGCTGCCTGAAAGCGAATTTGAGTAAAGTAAAACGCTTTGTTTTTTATTCAATGACGTTGTCTGGCTTTCAGGCAGCCTGGGTTGGTTTGGGAACAGACTCTTAAATTAGGTGTGTTGCGGCTAATTTCAAGCCTGATGTTTGGCGCTGATGTAATCCACTTCGTTTTTGCTGCCCAATACCACCGCCACGCGTTGATGCAGGCCTTCGGGTTTGATATCGAGCATGCGGCTGTGGGCGTTGGTGGCGGCGCCACCGGCTTGCTCTACCAGCAGGCTTAAGGGGTTGGCTTCGTACATCAGCCGCAATTTGCCGGGTTTGCCCGGCTCGCGGGCGTCTTGCGGATACAGAAATACGCCGCCGCGCATCAGGATGCGGTGTACTTCGGCCACCATGCTGGCCACCCAGCGCATATTGTAGTTTTTGCCGCGCACGCCGGTATCACCGGCCAAAAGCTCGCCGATGTAGTCTTGCACCGGGGCTTGCCAGTGGCGCTGGTTGGACATATTGATGGCAAATTCTTGGGTGGCGGGCGGGATGATGGGGTTGCTTTGGGTGAGCACAAACTGGTGTTCATGGTTCAGTGTAAACACGGCAATGCCGTGGCCGAGGGTGAGCACCAGCAGGGTTTGCGGGCCGTAGAGCACATAGCCGGAAGCCACTTGCGCGCGCCCGGGCTGCAAGAAGCTGGCGGTATCGAGGCTGCCTGAAGGCTTGGCCAGCACCGAAAAAATGGTGCCGATGGAAATATTCACATCAATATTGGACGAGCCGTCGAGCGGGTCGAACAGCACCAGATAGCCGCCGTCGGCGTTGGCCGCCACAAAACTGTCTTCTTCTTCGCTGGCCAGACCGGCCACGGCGGGGTTTTGTTGCAATATGCCCACCAAGGTGTTGTTGGCAATCACATCAAGCTTTTTCTGCTCTTCGCCTTGGATATTGCCGCTGCCGGCACTGCCCAAAATACCGCTCAGTGCCCCCACGCGCACTTGGGCGCTGATGCTGACGCAGGCTTGGCAAATGCTGTTAATCACGCTGCCCAGCTCTGACGGCAGGTGGTGGTCGGCCAGATGTTGGTGCAGAAATTCGGGCAAGGTGGCGGGCATGACAAGGCTCCAGTGGATGAACGGGCAAAATTATAGCAAAGGTGCGGGGTTTCAGGTGGGGCTTGGCGGCGTTTGCGGTGGGGTAAAACGCGCTTTGGCGGGCATGCGTTCGGCAATGCGGGCGCGGTTGAGTGCCAGCGCGGCGGCGCTGGGCTGGTAATCGTGCCACAGGGTAGGGTTGGCCGGTAAGGTGTCGGCCGGCCAAATGTATTGCACTTTAAAACCACGGGCGCGGCATTCGGCGTGTAAGGCGTCGTAGCGTTGCAATAAAAACGCCAGCTTGTCGAAGAAAAAACGCACATGGCCGCTGCCGAGTTTGTAGTCGGCAGGCTGGCCTTGTAAATGAAATTTGCCTTTGGCCACGGCGTTGGGAATGCGGGTGAGCTCGCGGTGTTCGGCCAGTAGGTGTTGGTCGCACAGCTCGGCGGGCGGAACCAGATTGATGCGGGTCATAAGCGATTAGGCACTGTGGTGTTGCAATACAAAGTGAGCGCCATCGTCTTGCTGCAAACAGGCGGTTAATGCGGGCAAGGTTTGCGCCAAGGTGTCGGCCAGGGTGTAGGGCGGGTTGATGATAAACATGCCGCTGCCGTGCATGCCGAAGCCGTCGCTGCGCGGGCGGTGTACGTGCAGCTCGGCCTGTAAGTGGTTATCGGGCGCGAGCCGCCGCAGGCTTTCAGGCAGCATCTGGCTTTCGGGGCGGCTTAAGCAGGGATACCACACCAAATAGCAGCCTTGGGCAAATTTGTTCAGCGCGGCTTTGAGGGTGTCGGCCACTTGGCGGTAGTCTTGCTTTTGCTCGTAGGCCGGATCAGTAAGCACCACGGCGCGGCGGGTGGGCGGCGGCAGCATGGCCAGCAGGCCTTTAAAGCCGTCGTCGCGAAAAATCTGGCTGTGGCGCGGCTGGCGCGCTTGCTGCATATTTTGCTGTAATAAGGCGCTGTCGGCAGGGTGTAACTCGTAGAGGCGCAGGCGGTCTTCGTCGCGCAATAAAGACTGTGCCAGCCACGGCGAGCCGGCATAGTGTTGTTGTGCATCGGGCACCAGCTGTGCCAGATGCTGCCTGAACGCCAATAAAGCATCCGGTAGCTCGACGGCGGCTTGCAAACGGGCAATGCCGTGGCGGTATTCGCCCACTTTTTGCGCCTGCTCGCCGCTAAGGTCGTATAAACCGGCACCGGCGTGGGTGTCGATATACCAATAGGGTTTGTTTTTGCGGTTGAAATAGCGAAGCACCTCAAACAGCACATGGTGTTTGAGGATGTCGGCATGGTTGCCGGCGTGAAAGGCGTGGCGGTAGCTGAGCATGGTTATCGGGGCGAAAAGGCGTTGAGGTGGTTGTGGATGCGGCGGCGAATGCTGGCCAACAGTGTGAGCGGCTGGGCTGGCGCCAAGGCCAGCATGGTGTCGAAATCGGCGGCTTCGGGCCGGATTTTGCCGCCGTGTGCCAGCAGCAAGGTGTGCGGCTGTAAATCGGCCATTTGTTGCAGCGAGGCGCGGTAGGCTTCTGGAAAAAACAAAGGAAACGGCACTGCCAGCCCGCGCCGAAGCTTAAGAATCAAGTCGGCGGTGTAGGCGGTGCGGCTTGCGGCGTGGTATACGCTTAAGTCGCGGTCGGTATGGCCGGGGGTTTCCAGCACGCACCAATCGCCAAAGCCGGGCAGCGCATCGCCGTGGCGCAGGCGGTAATCGGGGCGCAAATACGGCCAATACCAAATATTGCGATAGGGCTTTTTCATTTTGGCCGCCATCCAGTGCGATAAATACATATCCACCATCAATTTGCCCGCACCGTGTAGGCCGCCGTACCACTGGCGCTTTTTGTCGGCGCTGGCAATGCGGCAGCCGCTGATTTTACGCAAAGCCTGTGCCGCCCCGGCATGGTCCGGATGCATATGGGTAACCACCACCAGTTTCAAGTCGGTAAACGGCCGCCCCAGTGTGCCGGTGATAAAGCGGCGCAGAATATCGATGTCGCAACGGCTCATGCCGTCGAGCAACAACAGGCCGTGCGCATACTCAACCAGATAAATTTCTTGAATATAGCCTTTGAGTCGATGAATTTGCATAAGCACCCGCAACGCGATAAAGTGGCGATTGTAACGCAGAAAGAAAGCGCCGGTAAGGCGCATTGCCGCTGGCATAACGTTATTGACTTACAGGAGCAGCAAGATGACAGAACCCGTTTCAACTTCACCGGTGGTGCTTGAGCCCAATGGCCATCAGCTACCCACCGACTCACAAAAAAACTATATGTACATTACCTATGCCATGTATGCGCTGGGTATTTTTATCGGCCTCACGCCGATTGTGGGGGTGATTCTGGCCTACATCAAACGCGATGAAATGCAAGGCACGGTGTATTACGACCACATGCAGTTTTTGATCAAAACCTTTTGGGTGTCGCTCATCGGCATGGTAATCGGGGTGATCTTGATGCTGGTGTTGGTGGGCTATCTGGTTTTGCTGGCGGTGGGCGTGTGGTATATCTTCCGCGTGGTGTTGGGAATTGTGAAATTGCTCGACAATAAGCCGGTAACCCCAGACGGCTGGTTTATGTAGGCCGAGCGCATCAGCATAAAAAACCGCATCTTTAAGATGCGGTTTTTTGTTTTCAGTGCATAAGGTTTTCCATATTGCTGTCTGCCACTACTTCCTGCGTTTTTGCATTGATGATTTGTATTTGGCATTGTGATTCCAGCACTTTTTGGCTTTTGAAAAAGCGCCTGTCTTTATAGGTGCCTATTGTTTTGCCTTTTAAAATATAATCTGTATCCGGCATCAATGTTACATTTACATCTGCGATACACCAAATTGGCCAGTGTCCCAAATCTTTTACCGATCTGTGTTCATAATAAAATAATAAAGGTTTATTGGCTTCGTAGTGGTTTATTTCACGTATGGAACGACCATCGGCAAATTGCATATAAACTGTCTGGGGTTGGGTAAAACGACTGGGTTTTACTTGGATATCCACACGTTCAGTGTATCCTCTTTGTGACCCATTATAAGGATCAATATAACTCTCTGCCGCAATATCATAAATAAGGGTTGCAGTGGCACTGAGGGCAGGTGGTGCATAAGGTTTGCTGTTGATGGCACATGCGGTCAGGCTGGCTATCAGTAACGACACTAAGCCAATGATTTTGAGTAAATAAGCGGCCATGGTTTTAATTCTTATCCTAATTCTTTTAATATTTTAACAAAATAATTATATCCAAATATTGATAAATAATAAAAACCGCATCTTTAAAATCGTAAAGATGCGGTTTTTTGTTTTCAGGCAGCCTTAAGCCTTATCCAGCTCAAAAGCCTTGTGCAAAATACGGGTGGCCAGCTCTAGGTATTTTTCATCAATCAGCACCGATACTTTGATTTCGGAAGTGGAAATCATCTGGATATTGATGCCTTCTTCGGCCAAGGTGCGGAACATGGTGGAGGCCACGCCCACGTGCGAACGCATGCCCAAACCCACAATCGACACTTTGCACACGGTGTCGTCGCCGTCTACACTGGCTGCGCCGATGTTTTTCTGCACTTCTTGCAGCAGCTTCAGGGTGTGTTGGTAGTCGCCGCGCGGCACGGTGAAGGAGAAATCGGTGGTGCCTTCGGCGCCCACATTTTGGATAATCATGTCCACTTCGATATTGGCATTGGCCACCGCGCCCAAAATTTGGTAGGCAATGCCCGGTTTGTCCGGCACGCCGCGCACATTGATGCGCGCTTGGTTTTTGTCGAAAGCAATGCCCGATACGGCCGCTTGTTCCATATTGTTGTCCTCTTCAAAAGTAATCAGGGTGCCGTTGCCGCCGTCGGTAAGACTGCTTAAAACGCGCAGGCGCACTTTGTATTTGCCCGCAAATTCCACCGAGCGGATTTGCAGCACTTTGCTGCCCAAGCTCGCCAGCTCCAGCATTTCTTCAAAAGTGATGGTGTCCAGGCGGCGGGCTTCGGGCACCACGCGCGGGTCGGTGGTGTAGACGCCGTCTACATCGGTGTAAATCTGGCATTCGTCGGCCTGCAAGGCGGCGGCCAGTGCCACGGCGGAGGTGTCGGAGCCGCCGCGCCCCAAGGTGGTGATGTCGCCTTGGCTGTCGATGCCTTGGAAACCGGCCACCACCACCACGCGGCCTTGTGTCAGATCGTCACGCATTTTGGCGTCGTTGATGTGGTCGATGCGCGCCTTGGTGTGGGCGGAGTCGGTGGTGAGCGCCACTTGCCAGCCGGTATAGCTTTTGGCGGGCAGGCCGATGTCTTTCAAGGCCATGCTCAATAGGCCGATGGTGACTTGCTCGCCGGTGGCCAAAATCACATCCAGCTCGCGCGGATCGGGAAATTCCTGCATTTCGTGCGCCAGCGCCACCAAGCGGTTGGTTTCACCGCTCATGGCCGACACCACCACCACCACGTCATGCCCTTGCGCGCGTGCTTTGGCCACACGGCGGGCCACGTTTTTGATGCGCTCGGGGCTGCCCACTGAAGTGCCGCCGTATTTTTGTACGATTAACGCCATAATGCTGCTTTCTGTTTGCCTTGTTTGAAGGGGTTGGGGAAGGTATAGGCTGGCTTTGCGCCATTTGGCCAAGTATCGAGTATTGGGTATCGGGTATGCGGCAAAATGCTTCAGGCAGCCTTAATTCGGTTTTAAGCCCATTATTTTTGCCTGTATGGCAACACACCTTAGTATGGCTGCCAAAGCGGCTATTTTTAGCATTTTTGCACTGCAAAAACAAGATGGCAGGCTGCCTGAAAACATTTTTCGGGCAGCTTTGCCATTTTATGGGCATTTTGTCGCGCCCAGCAGGTGCTTATGCTTATTTGGCGCTTTGTAAAGCCTGCTGCTGTGCTGAAATCAGCTCGCCAATGCCTTTTTGTGCCAATGCAATCAATTGGTTTAAGGTGTCGGGGCTGAAGGTAGCGCCTTCGGCAGTGCCTTGGATTTCGATAATATTACCGTCGGCGCTCATCACCAGATTGATGTCGGAGTCGCAGTTGGCATCTTCCGGATAGTCCAAATCCAGCAAAGGCACACCGGCCACCACACCCACGGATACCGCAGCCACGGCTTCGCGCAGCGGATTTTGCACCAACATGCCCGCATCGGTGAGCTTGCGCAGCGCCAGGCATAAAGCCACATAAGCGCCGGTGATGCTGGCGGTACGGGTGCCGCCGTCGGCTTGCAGCACATCGCAGTCGATCACAATTTGGCGCTCGCCCAGCAAATGCAAATCCACCGCCGCCCGCAAAGCGCGGCCAATCAGGCGCTGGATTTCCTGCGTGCGCCCGGATTGCTTGCCGGCGGCAGCTTCGCGACGCATACGGCTGGCGGTGGAGGCGGGCAGCATACCGTATTCGGCGGTAATCCAGCCTTGGTCTTGGCCGCGCAGCCACGGCGGCAGTTTGTCGTCGATGCTGGCGGTGCAAATCACTTTGGTATTGCCGATTTCAATCAGGCAGGAGCCGTCGGCGGCGGGTAAAAAATGCGGCGTTAAACGCAGCGGGCGCAAGGCATCGGCAGCACGGCCTTGGCGCACATAGGTAGCAATATCCATCAAACGGCTCCGGTTCAATCGGCAAACCGCCATTATAACAGGCGATGCCGGGGGCGTGGCAGCACAGCGTGGTTTGGCGTAAGATGCGCCTGCCGGTACCGTCTTGAGTAAAGCGGGTACCGCTCAATTATTCATATTATTTAAAAAAAGGATACAGCCATGATGCACAGCATGACCGGCTATGCCAATGCCAGCGGCGCCTATGGCGGCCGCCAAATCAGCGTGGAATTGCGCGCGGTAAACCACCGCTATTTGGATATACAGTTCAAAATGCCCGACGACTTGCGCCATCTGGAAGGGCGTATGCGTGAAATCATTGCCGCCAAAGTGCATCGCGGCAAACTGGAATGCCGCGTGCAATGGCAAACCACCGGCACAGCGGCAACAGAAAGCCTGCAAGTGAATCGGGCGCTGGTGGCACAATTGGCGCAGTTAAACAGCGATTTACGCAAACAACACAAAGACTTGGCCAAATTGGGCGTGGCCGATTTATTGCGCTTCCCCGGCGTATTGGTGGCCGAGCCGGAAGATGAAGACGCATTGGCCGAAGGCGTATTGGCCTTGCTGAATCGCGCCATGGCCGACTTTAACCAATCGCGTGCGCGCGAAGGCGAAAAGTTGCAACAGCATTTGCTGGCGCGGCTGGACGACATCAACGACATCGTGCACGCACTGATGCAGCTGTTTCCGCATTTGCTGCAACAACACATCGACAAAGCCGAGCAGCGCTTGCGCGATGCGATGGCGCACATTGATGATGACCGCATCAAACAGGAATTTGTGATTTTTATGCAAAAAGCCGATGTAGACGAAGAGCTGAGCCGTCTGCAAACCCATATTGCCGAAGTGCGCCGCTTGGTGAGCGAACACAAAGGCAGCGTGGGCAAGCGGCTGGATTTTTTAATGCAAGAGCTCAACCGCGAAGCCAATACCTTGGGTAGCAAAGCGATTGCTTCTGAAAGCACCCAGGCGTCGGTGGGGCTGAAGGTGTTGATTGAACAGATGCGCGAGCAGGTGCAAAACGTGGAGTAATCCAGTTTTACGTTTGTGGTTTGAATATAAAGGCTACCTGAAAATATTTTCAGGTAGCCTTTTGATTTAGCTCGAAGTGGCGCGTTCAGTTATGAATATTAAAGGCCAGCGCCTTTCTCCCGCGCCCTTGTCGCACCTGCTTGCGCAGGTGCGACATATTATGCGACATATTAAAGGTTAAAGGCTGCCTGAACGGTAAAATAAAACCGCCATTACCCAACTGGATTTCACAATTCATTTATTTTCAGGTAGCCTCTTTAATTTAATTGCAACTATTTGATTATATTTAGTTAAACGTATCGCACTGCGCCGGGTCGCCGCTTTGCAGGCCGCGGCGGAACCAGGTTTGGCGCTCTTGTGCGCTGCCGTGGGTAAAGCTGTCGGGCACTACATAGCCTTGGCTGCGCTGCTGAATGCGGTCGTCGCCCACGGCTTCGGCGGCGTTCATGGCGCGCTCAATATCACCGGCCTCAAATAGCTGGTTTTGTTGGGCATGGTTGGCCCACACGCCGGCAAAGCAGTCGGCCTGCAATTCCAGGCGCACGGAAAGCTGGTTGGCGCGGGTTTGGTTGCTGCGTTGTTGTGCTTGGTGCACTTTGGGCAGGATGCCGAGCAGGTTTTGCACATGGTGGCCAACTTCGTGGGCAATCACATAGGCAAAAGCGGCATCGCCGCCTTGTGCGCCCAGCTTGGTTTTCATGTCTTCATAAAACGATAAGTCCAGATACACTTTTTGGTCGTTGGGGCAGTAAAACGGCCCCATGGCGGCTTGGCCGGTGCCGCAGCTGCTTTGGGTGGCGCCGGTGTAGAGCACCAAGGTAGGCGCCACATAGCGCTGATTGTGGCGGGCAAAGTATTCGCCCCAGCTGTCTTCGGTTTCGGCCAATACCACGCGCGAAATCTGGTTGAGCTGCGCTTCTTGGCTGGCTTCCAGTGTGGATGGCTGTGCGCCGCCGCCACCGATTTGCGGCGTGCCCACCACGCCGGATAAATCCACGCCGTAATACATGCCCACCAGCAACACGATGATGCCGATAATACCGGTGCCTTTTTTACCGGCACTCATGCCGCGGCGGTCTTCAACATTTTTGCTTTGTCTGCGGTTTTCCCAACGCATGATGTTTTCCTTTATTTTATATTTTGGTGTTGCGGTTATTCCCAGCTGCGTTTCACTTTATCCAAATCCCGGCGGTCGCGTTTGGTGGGGCGGCCATCGGGGTAGGCGGCGCTGATGCGGCTGGCTTTGTCGGTTTCTTTTTGCTGGGCTCGTGCGGCGGCCACGGCGGCATCTTCGCGGTAGAGCTGCTGCGCTTCGACTGCGGGGCGGCGCATGTGGTTCAGTTGCAGCACGGTGATTTTATACGGCAGCGAATTGAGGGTGAGCAGGATTTCGTCGCCCGGCACTATGGTTTTGCTGTTTTTCACTTTGGCACCGTTCACTTGCACGCGCCCAAGCTCAATGTGTTTTTGTGCCAGAGCGCGGGTTTTAAAGAAACGGGCGGCCCAAAGCCATTTGTCCAAACGCATGGT
>RRZU011149451.1_pt1 | contig 12138 bp, 11 predicted proteins | sample 2165561 | NCBI WGS metagenome assembly RRZU01 (sample SAMN10456909, study PRJNA506462) | wastewater metagenome | isolation source: wastewater sludge | place: USA: Moscow, Idaho | reverse complement strand
TCGTCGGTGTAGCTCACTCCATCCACGGTCACGGTGATGCGGGTCATTGCCTACCTCCCACTCCCTGGCCGCGTCGCGGCGTCGTCGCAGCGGTTGCACTCCCACGTCGATCATTACGTGACCGGAGTCACATGGCAAGGGTGGGCCCGCTGACCCGGGCGAACGGTCCTGTATGCCGCCCGGCGGCACGATCACCCGCTGCCGTCACCGGGTCCTGAATCGTTGGACCCAACGCCCGATGACCCTCGGCGGTGACTCGATCAGCAGGCGCCGGCGACGATGGTGGTACCACTGACGCTGACCGTGTTGCCGCGGGTATCGGTGGCAGTCACTTGCCAGGTCCACGTTCCGGAGACCTGAGAGATGACAAGCGGGCCGCCCCAGCGGCCGGGGCCGGAGGGGGCCAAGACCTGCGACCCGGGAGCGCCAGGGCCACGCCAGGACAGCTCGACCCTTGCCACGCCGCTCTCGTCGGTGACGCCGACGCCGACGAGCGGGGGCACCGACCACGGGCAACTCAACGCTGTGGGGGCACTGAGCACCCGCAGCACGGGGGCCCGCTCGACCTGCGCCGTCAACTCCACGGTCGCCCCACCGAGAGCGCTGGAGCGCAGCGTGATCGAGCCCGTCACCCGGCCCTCCGGCAGGCCGGTGCGATCGACGCCGACGCGCACCGTGGCGGTCGCACCGACCGGCAGGGTGCCGCCGGTCGCCGACAGCACGAACGGCGCGATCGACCCACCTGGCCGTGGGGCGATCGACCAATCCACCACTCGCCCGCCGGAGTTACGCACGGTGATGGTGCCGGGCGCCGACGCGGCCCCCAGATCGACCGAGGATGGTGTAACGACGAGCCGGCCCAGCCCCGGGCTCGGCGGACTGGACGGGATGGACGGGGTGGGTGGGACGGACGCGGCAGGCGGGACAGGCGGGATCGCTCCGGTCGGATCCGTGGCACCTCCGCTCGGGGGTGCGGATCCGGGCACCGACGGCGACGGGGTCGACGAGCCAGTGGGGCTCAAGCTCGCCGAGCCCACCGCCACGAGCGGCGTCACCACGGGGCTTCGGCTCGCCCACCACGTGCCGGCTCCGAGCACGATCAGCAGGGCCAATCCGGCAGCGACCAACACGTTTCGGCGCGAACCGTGTTCGACCTGCGGAAAGCCCCCGTCGGCGGTGAAGCGATACTCCCGCGCCGAGCCCGACGCCGGGCCGGGCAGCTGCCCCTGCGATGTTCCCACCCCGAGAGCCGCGGATATCGTCTGGGCACGCAACTCTTGGGGAAGCAGTGGGGCCGGCGCGAGCGCGAGCAGCGACAGCACGGCATACCGACTGCTGGTGCGCGTGCAGGTGACGCAGCCCTCGACGTGCCGGGCCACCCGCTTGCGCACCGGCACGGTGAACAGCCCGTCCCAGCCGGCGAGCAGTTGGCCCAGCGCGGGGCAGTCGGGGCGTCCGACGCGGGCCACCACCAGGGCGCCCAGGCTGCGCTGCACCCGCTCGCGCATCCGGTGCACGATGACGTGGCATTGGGCGTCGGTGACACCGAGCGCGTCGGCGAGCTCCGAGCCGGACAGGCCCTGACGGGCTACGAGCTCCAGCACGAGCTGATCGCGGGTGTCCAGTCCGCCTGCCGCAGCGCGGATCTCGGCGGCCAGCTCGACGGCTTGCAGGTGTGCCGCATCGGCGGCGGGGTCGGTGGGGGCGGTCATCGCAGCGGCTCCGAGGGCAGCGGTTGCGGCGGGGTCGGTGAAGTCGGTGGGCGCGACGCGAGCGCGGGCACGCACCCGGCGCAGCACCTCGTGGCGGGTGATGGCCAGCAGCCAGGAGCGTAGTTTCGCTGGTTCGCGAAGCCGATCCAGGCTGCGGGCCGCGGCGACGAAGACGTCCTGCACCACGTCGGCCGCTTCATGCGGGTCACGCAGCATGCCGGTCGCGAGGTCGAGCAGCCGCGCGGCATACCGGTCGTAGATCGCGCCGAGCGCGCCCCCGTCGCCGCCGAGGAAGGCGGCGACGAGGGCGGCATCGTCGGGAGAGTCGGCCATGCGGTCACCTAGGGTCGCGGGTCACCAGTGTCGCGGCATCCGACGGCTCAGGTGAGCCGAATCGCGACAACCGCGGTGATCGACGGGTAGTCCTCGCCGTTGGGCACGGTCGAGACCGTCATGCAGCGGTATCCGGGGAACCGGTTGCCCGTGGGGAAGCCGTCACAGCTCAGCAGCCCAGCGATCTGCGCGGGTTGCACGAGACCCGAGCCGGCGGCATTCCACTTCACGTCGCAGTCGTCGTTGTGTCCCTGGTCAGCCGGCACCCCGGTGCCCATTGTGCAGAGCTCGACCTTTCCGTCCGGGTCACGCTCGGTGGCGGAGACGTAGACGGTGGGCAGGAAGCCGGCCATCGGCACCTGCTCGACCCAGGGCGTGGTTCCAAAGGTGACCAGGTCGCCGTCGTCGCGCTTGCCCTCGGCGAATGTCGCGACGGTCGTGTCGCCGACCCGCCAGCCGAGGCTGATCTCGCCGTTCCCGATCTTGTCACCGTCCTTGTCAATGCGCACCGACACCAGGGCGAAACTCGCCGACAGGGTCGGGCTGGCCGCGGTGGTGAAGCTGCCGGAGCGGTAGGACACCCGGCCCTGCTTGTCCTCAGCGCGCACCACGATGTAGTACTTCGTGGCCGGCACGAGACCGGTCAGCGGCGTCTGCCAGGCCTTGGCGTACTGCAGCCCCGAAGCCGCCCAGGCGTCGGTGGCCGCGAAGGTGGGGACCCCCGCCTGCACGGTTGGCGCGTTGCGCGAGATGGATGCCTGGAAGAGAGCCTCGGTGTGGCTGACGACGTCGAGTGCGACCTCGGTGCCGGCCTTGTCCCCGGCCGCTTGGGTGAGCTTCGCCGTGGTGATGCACTGCAGTGAGCAGCCAGCCGGCCCCGCGGGATCGGCCAGGCCACCAGGGCCGACCTCCCCGGTGGTCGTGGTGAACGAGCCGTAGCGGAAGGCCTTGTCACCGTCGGAGTCGATGGCCCGGACGATGATGTAGTACTTGGTGCTCGGCTGCAGCGGCGTCAACTGGGCAGTCCACCCGGTGCGCAGGTCGTCGGTGTGGTCCATCGGGGCCACGCCTCCGAAGCTCGGGCCGTTGGGGCCGATCACCGGCGGGATCTTCGAGACGAAGACCGACAGGTATGCCGGGGTGTTGGTGGCGATCTGCACACCCACGTTCGGGCTGCTCAGATTGCGCTGGAGCAATGCCTTCGTGATGCACTGCCCGGAGCAGCCGCCCACTCCCGCACCGGCACTGAAGCCGCCCGGGCCCCCGCCTTCGGAGCCGAAGAACGGGTTGTATGCCGCGACGTCCACATAGTGGTTGTGACCGGTCTCGGAGACCTTGAGTTTGAAGTCGATCGCCCCGTTGCCGTAGGCGTTGAAGTCAATGGTGAACCCCAACGCGCTGCTCGCGCCGGCGGCCAGATCGCCGCTGGCGGTGGCGAGGTTCACCTTGGGGTTCACCGCGGCGGTCCAGTGCACGGCAACGGCGCCACAGTTACGAATGACGATCTCGCCGGTCTTGACGTTGCTGGCCAGCACGAGCTGGTCGGGGGTCACCCGCAGGTGTCCCTGGGCCGGGTCGTGGCCCACGCAGGGGCCCTGCGGCGGGTCGACCGGTGGGATGACGACGACACCGTCCGCCCCGTCGCCGCTGCCATCGGCGGGGTCGGGCTGCGGGGTCTGGCTGTCGCCGCCGCCGACCGAGTCGTCCGGGCCGTCCAGGCTGTCCTCGGTGGCGTCGTCGACCTCCGGTTGTTCGTCGGTGGTGGCCCCGGGTGTGGCGCCGGCGCCGGCGCTCGACAGCGCGCCGCTGACGCCCTCGGCGACGGGTCGTAGCGCGATCCCGAGCACGGCGAGCACGACGACGATCAGGATCGCCAGCCAGCGCCGCCGGCGCCGCGACTCGGTGGGCTCGCCCATGGGCTCGTTCGTGGGCTGGTTCGTGGGCTGGTTCGCGGGCTGGTGCGGGTGCTGGCTCATGACTGCCTCCTGCTCGGCGTCTTGGGTGCTACTGACACAGGGGAGAGCCACGACCAGAGCCGGTCTTTCACTTTCCGCCGAAGAAGTTTCGCGGCGCCCGACCGGCCCGATCCGCTGCCGCCCGCCGCGCTGGTCCGGCGGGTCGGCGGCTCGCAGCTGCGCAGTCCGCGCCGAGCTAGCCTGCGCCTCATGACCATCGACAAGAGCGGGCGCTGGTGGCGCGGGACCGAGCCCGCGGATCTCGACGCCTACCTGGTCGCCTATACGACCGACGGCTATCCGGTGTCGCGGGTGATCCACGCGGTCTGCGCCTGCGGTGAGCGGGTCTTCACCGTCGAGGTCGACGACGAGGACGGGTGCGCGCGGCGCACCTGCCAGGCGTGCGGGGCCGCGCACCCGATGCTCGACTCCGCCGACTATCTCGATGAGGCTGAGCTCGGCGAGGCCGCATGCCCGTGTGGCGGTGAGACGTTCGAGGCCGCGGTCGGTTTCGCCACGCGCGAGGACGGCAGCATCCGGTGGGTCTACCTGGCGCTACGGTGCGTGCACGACGGCGTGCTCGGGGTCTACGCGGACTGGAAGATCGACTACTCCCCCAGCGATCACCTGTACAACCAGGTGTAGTCACCGGTGACGCCGGAATCCAGAGCCACCGGCTACCCCTCAGGTCGGCTACCCCCTCAGGTGGGCCACCGCCTGCCAGCCGGGGTCGGCCTCCTGCGTCACGCGGACCTCCCCCTCGGCCCACCCCGTCGTGGCGGCGCGAAGCTGTTCTGCTGCAGGAGTGGTGGAGTCGACGTAGTAGTGCAGACTGCGGACTCCCATGCAGGACTCGACCGCGACGAGCAGGCCCGAGCCGCCGAGCCGCTCGGTGAGGTGGTCTTCGAACCGCCGCAGCAACTCCAGCGAGGTCTCACCGGGCCATCCGCTGTCGGTGCGATCGGCATACGGCACCGTGACGAGGACGTGCTGGTCTGCGTGCGGAGCCTGGATGGGGCGCAACCGGCTGCGGCACATCGCGATGAGCGGGCCTGCGGGCACCGCTCCGCGCAGCAGCGACCAGGAGATCTCACCCTCCTCGGTGTGTTCGGCAGCGACCTCGGCGACCAGCGCCGGCAGATCAGCCAGCGGACGGGCTCCGGTGGCCGGTGCCGCCACTGCGTCGATCTCGTCGAGCCAGAGCTCGACCGCCTCCTCGCCGAGGGCGTTGTCCAGCGCAAGGAAGGCGAGCTGCCCCCGGTCCTGGGCGTCCAGGGTCGCGAAGAGCGGATGGTGGACGCGGACGTCGAGCCCCGTCCGCGACGGCGTCGCCGTGATGCTGATCTGCGACAACGTGAGGCTCGTGGTGCCGAACTGCAACACAGCATCAAGGGATCCACCCTGCCGAAGGTCGTGGAACGACCAGATCGGGTCGGGGGCCGGCGCTGCGCGCAGCCACCGTCGGGCGACGGCCCGCAAGCTCGGGTCGCCGGCCGCAGTCACGGTCATCTGGTGACGGCTGGTCGCCCCCGGGCCGAACTCCCACGCCAACCCGGGCTCGATCGCGGCCACGCGTGGGCCGATGCTCGGCTCCACCCCGTCGACCCGTCCGGAATCGAAGGCGCGGGCCGTCTCGGCCGCCCCGACCGCACGCCACCACGACCAGAAGTCACCGATCGGGTCGGCCGCCGTGACCGGCCCGGAGGAGCCCTGCCTGAACCACCCCACGCTGCACCACCTGCCCGTCGGCCTTGCTGACGGCGTCCAGCCAATCACACGGTGCGTCGCGTGCGCTGCCCACCGCCCCACGGACCGGCCGCGCGGCGTCACGCCTCGGGCAGTGTGCCGTCGTGCTGGTCGTGCTGGTCGTGCTGGGGGTGCTGATCGTGGTGGATCGGGCCGTCACGTTCCGACAGCGGCTCACCGCGGCCACCCCAGCGCCGGGCGATGATCTCGGCGGCGATCGACACGGCGGTCTCCTCCGGGGTGCGGGCGCCCAGGTCGAGACCGATCGGGCTGGCCAGCCGGGCCAGCTCGGCGTCGGTGAGCCCGGCCTCCCGCAGCCGCTCGGTGCGGTCGCCATGGGCGCGCCGCGAACCCATCGCCCCGACATAGCCGACCGCGGGCAGACGCAGCGCCCGGGTCAACACCGGCACATCGAATTTCGGGTCATGGGTGAGCACGCAGATCACCGTGCGCTCGTCGACGAGCCCGGCGGCGACCTGCTCGTCGAGATAGTCGTGCGGCCAGCGCACGACGACCTCCTGCGCCTCCGGGAAGCGTGAGCGGGTCGCGAAGACCGGCCGCGCATCGCACACACTGACCCGATAGCCCAGGAACGAGCCCACCCGCGCGACCGCCGCGGCGAAATCGATGGCCCCGAAGACGAGCATCCGCGGTGCCGGCGCATAGGACGCGACGAAGACCCGCATCCCCTCCCCGCGCCGCTCGCCGTCCGGGCCGTAGCCGAGCGTCTCCGAACGCCCGGCGGCCAGCAGACCGAGGGCATCGTCGGCCACCGCGGCGTCGGCCCGGGGGCTGCCGATCGCCCCGGACACCGACCGATCCGCATGCCGATCCGTATGCCGCGCCACCCCGTCCGCACCGACAGTCGGCTCCGCGGCGCCCGCCGACGGGTCGCTGCCGGATTGTGGGCGGACGATCAACCGCCGCCCGACCCAGGCCGGGTCGGGGTGCTCGATGACCGTGGCGACCGCGACCGGCCGGTGCGCGGCGATGTCGGCGGCCACCTGCGCCAGCTCGGGAAACGTTCCCCGCGAGACAGGTTCGACGAAGACATCGAGGATGCCGCCGCAGGTGAGCCCGACCGCGAAGGCGTCGTCGTCACTGACCCCGTAGCGCTGCAGCACCGGCATACCGGAGCCGACGACCTGCTCGCACAGCTCGTAGAGGGCCCCTTCGACGCATCCGCCGGAGACCGAGCCGACCGCCTCGCCGCCCGGTCCGACGAGCATCGACGCCCCGGCCGGCCGGGGCGCCGAGCGCCAGGTGGCCACGACCGTGCCCATGCCGACCGTGGCCCCGGACTCCCACCAGCGCACCAGCTGGTCCAGCACCTCACGCACCCGCGATCACCTCCGTCAGCCTCTCGAACGCCGCCATCGAATGCCCCGCGACGAGGGCGTCGCAATGCGGTAGCGCCGCGACGATCCCCGCTTGCACCGGAGCGTAACCCGCTTTGCCGGCGTGCGGATTGACCCAGATCACCGCATGCGCCAAGGCGCGCAGTCGGCGCACCTGCTCGCCGAGCGCGGCCGGCTGCTCCCGCTCCCAGCCGTCGCTGCACACGACGACGAGCGCACCGCGGGCCATTCCGCGCCGGCCCCAGCGGGTGAGGAAGGCGTCGATCGACTGGGCCAGCCGGGTGCCGCCGGACCAGTCCGGCACGACCTGCCCGGCGGCGACGAGCGCGTGTTCGGGGTCGCGGTGGGACAACGCCCGGGTGACCTGGGTGAGCCGGGTGCCCATCGTGAACACCTCGACCGGACCACCCGAGCGCACGTAGCGGTGCGCCAGGCGCAGCAGCCCGTCGGCGTATGCCGACATCGACCCCGACACGTCGATGAGCAGCACCACCCGGCGCGGCCGCCAACCCCGCCGGCGCCACGCCACCGGGCCCGGTTCGCCCATCCGGCGCAACTGCTCGCGCAGGGTGCGTCGGGCGTCGATCTCGCCGCGGCGCCACGGGGTATGCCGCCGGGCCCGACGCCGCGGCGCCCGTGGCCGCAGCGCTGCGAAGAGCCTTGCCAGCACGGCCCGTTCGGTGGCGGTGAGGCTGGCCAGGTCACGGTGGCGGAGCACCTCGAGGTCACTCGCGGCGGCCCGCACGACGTCGGGACGCCCGGCCCCGTCGGGCTCGCCGCCGGTGTCGAGGTCGGCCTGGGCCACCGCCGTCGGGTTCGGGCTGGGGGCGGCACGCACGCCGCGCTCACCGCCGAACCACGCGGCATACACGCGGTCGTAGCGGGTGAGGTCCTCCGGCGTGGCGCAGAGGGTGGCCCGGCCGGCCCAATAGCTGCCGGCTTGCGAGTCGAGGCCGACCTCGGCGACCGCGGCGAGGAAGCCGCGCTCCCGGTCCGCGGTCACCGCGACCCCGGCGGCCCGCAACGCCCGGGCGAAGCCCAGCAGCAGCTCGTCGGCCGCCGCCACCATCGGCCTCACCGGGGTGACCGCACCGCCCACACTGCCCACCCTGCCCACACCGACGCCCATGGCGCCCTAGCGGGTGAGGATGCGGTCGAGGGCGGCGCGCACCCGCTCGGCGTCGTCACGGTGTTTGATCGCCGCACCCAAGGTCGCTGCGGCAGTATCCAGGTCGATGCTCTGCGCGCCGAGGGCGTGCAGCGCCCGGCCCCAATCGAGGGTCTCCGCCAGGCCGGGCGGTTTGACCAGGCCGGGCTCGACCCGCACCTGCTGCACGACGGTGACGAGTTGCTCGGCCAGTTGCTCGGAGATCTCGGGGGTGCGGGAGCGCACGATCGCCAGCTCCCGGGCGAAGGACGGGTGCTCGATCCAGTGGTAGAGGCAGCGTCTCTTGAGCGCGTCGTGCAGCTCCCGGGTGCGGTTGGAGGTGAGCACGACGACCGGTGGCACCGCTGCTGCCACGGTGCCCAGCTCGGGGATCGTCACCGCCCAGGTCGAGAGCACCTCGAGCAGGAAGGCCTCGAATTCGTCGTCGGCACGGTCGATCTCGTCGACGAGCAGGACGACCGGCGCCTCCCGCAGGGCCCGCAGCACCGGTCGGGCCAGCAGGAAGCGCTCGGTGAAGAGTTGATCCTCCACCTCGGCCAGTTCCACACCCACCGACTCACCGATCGACTCGTGAGAGCTGTTACGTTGTGCGGCAACGGCTTCCAACGCGCGCAGGTGCAGGATCTGACGGGGGAAGTCCCAGTCGTAGAGCGCCTGCGCGGCGTCGATGCCCTCGTAGCACTGCAGCCGCACGAGCGGCACGTCGAGGCCGGCGGCGAGGGTCTCGGCCAGCGCGGTCTTGCCGGTGCCGGGCTCCCCCTCCAGCAAGAGCGGGCGGGCCAACCGCAGCGCCAACCAGGCCACCGTGACCAGCCCCTCGTCGGCGACATAGCCGGCCTCACCCAAGGCCGCCGACAGCTGCGTCGGCCCGGCATACGCCTCCCGCGGATCCATGCCGCCCAGCATGGCCCACCCGCGCGCCCACCGCGAGCATCCCGATCAGCCACTGCGGCTCTGGGTGAGCGGAGCGAGCGGGCCTCAGCGGGTGTCGACGTCGACGCCGCCGGCCAGGTCGCCACACTCCACGAGCTCGTGCTCGGTGCGCGTGAAGAGCGCCCGGGCACCGCGGTCGCCGGTGGCTGCGTCGCTTGCGGCCGGCCAATGCGCGCGCCCGATGAGCACCGGGTGGCCCGGCACGCCTCGGTATGCCGCGCGGGCCAGCACCCGTTCGGCATCACCGCTCGACCCGGCGCCCACGGGTCGATCGAGCACCCGCGCCATGACCTCGGCCCCGACATCGGGCAGATCCACGAGGGTGATCAATGCCGCTGTGGCCGTTGACTCCTGGGCCGCGCGCAAGCCTGCCCGCAGCGAGGCGCCCATCCCCTCGGCCCAATCCGAGGCGATCACCACCCGCGTGTCGGCCCCGGCTGCCCCCGGCCGGGCGTCCGCCAGCAGTGCGCGGGCCTGCTCGGCGGCGGCGCCGAGCACGACGAGCACCGGCGCGCAGCCGGCCGCCGCCAGCGCGTCGACCGCGCGCACCAGCCAGCTGCCCGCGGCGTCGTCGACGAGCGCCTTGGGTCGGCCCATCCGGCGCCCCGCCCCGGCTGCGAGCACGATGCCGACGACCTCGGGCATGCCGGCGCCTCCTCCACTCGGCACCGCAGCCGCCGCTGCCGGGGGCGGGGCGGCATACAGTGCGGTGATGGGCAGCTTCTCGTGGGTCGGACAATACGTCGTCGCAGCGCTGGTCTTCACCGTCGTCGACGCCATCTGGCTCGGCACCATCGCCAAGGGCCTGTATGCCGCACACCTGGGCCACCTGCTCGCGCCGGACACGAACAAGGCTGCTGCTGTGGGGTTCTACGCGATCTTCCTGGTCGGTCTGGTCTACTTCGTCATCCATCCCGCGGTCGTCGACGGCTCCTGGGTGAAGGCCGCCGCGACCGGGGCGCTCTTCGGCGTGGTCACCTACGCCACCTGGGATCTGACGAATCTCGCTGTGCTCAAGGACTTCCCAGCCTCGATTGTGCCGATCGACATGGCGTGGGGTGCGGTGCTTTCGGCGACGGTGAGCACGCTGACGACACTCATCGCCGGCGTCGTGCCCGCGTTGCGCTGAGCGTTGCGAGGCCCGGCCCCGGACGGGACGCTCAGCGGGGCGGCGCCGGGGGTGCGGGCGGCATACCGGAGCCCGGGTCGGGCTGCTGGTGACCGAACTGTTCGACGATCCGCCCGGCGCGCCGGTTGGCGTCCTCGTCGATGAGCCGGTTGATCAGCTGCTGCACCTCGTCGCTGTTGGGGATGTTGCGCAGCAGTTCGTCGGCGGAGTCGCCGGCCGACTCGATGGTCAGGGTGCCCGAGTGGATGATCCGGTCGAAGAAGGTCTGCCGGAACGACACGTCGGTGATCTTCGAGAGGGTGATGTCCTTGCCGGCTTTCGACAGGATGCCGCGGCGCACCATCACCCGGTGGCTCGTCACCACGTAGTGCGTGGTGCGCCAGCGCAGGAAGGGCACGAGCACGAGGGGCAACGCGACGAGCACGAGCACCGCGACGGCGATCCATTGGATGAGGTTGCCGCGGGCGTCGTCGGGGGTGGCCCACGCGGTGGCGCCGGCGATGGCGGCGAGCAACAGGCCGACGACGGTCGGGCCGAGCACCGTGAGCCAGTGCGGGTGCAGGCTGCGCACGACCTTCTCGCCGCCGGCCAGGACGTTCTCGGGGAAGCCCATGGCGGGTGCTCTCCTTCGGTGCCGGTCCCGACGCGGTGTCGGAACGGTTCGTATGCCGCCTCAAGGCTAACGGGGTGGCAGGCTGAGGTCATGGGCCAACGGATGTTCGTCGCCGTCGTGCCGCCCGAGCAGGTCCGGGCCGACCTCGCCGCCTTCCTCGAGGCGCGCGAGGGGATGCCGTGGATCGCTCCGGAGCAGTGGCACCTCACCCTCGCCTTCTGCGCCGCGATCCCTGAGCATCGCATCGACGAGCTCGGCGAGCGGCTCGCGACGAAGGCGGCCAAGCTGTCACCGTTCCCCGCGACCCTCGTCGGGGCAGGCACCTTCCCGCACCCGGCGCGGGCCTCCGTGTTGTGGGCCGGGGTGCAGACCCCGGCGGACGAGTTGGCCCGGCTGTCGGCGAAGGCCCGGGCGGCGATGTCGGCGGCGGGCGGCGCCCCCGACGGCAAACGGTTCACCCCGCACCTGACCCTCGCCCGGCTCCGGCGGCCCATCGAGGCGACCCGTTGGCTGCGCATCCTCGACACCTACCAGGGGCCCAGCTGGGTGGTCGAGCACATCGAGCTCGTGGCCTCGCACCTGCGCGAGGGGCCCAGCGGGCGGCCGAGGCACGAGACGGTGGCGACGGTGCCGCTGCGCGGGGTGGGCGGCGTCGATGAGTGAGCCGCTGCTGGCCGGACTGCTGCGCCCTGATCGCGCCGGAACCCTTGTCCGCGTGGGTGATACGACGCTCTCGTATGCCGCCCTGCTCCCCCGGGCACGCGCCGTGGCGCAGGCGCTGCGGGCCGCGGGCGTGACCCGGGTCGCGGTGCACGCCACCCCCACGTGGCCGACGGTCGTCGCGGTCGTCGCCGCCGTGCTCGACGGGGTCGAAGTGGTGCCGGTGCCCGCCGACGCCGGCCCCGGGGAGCGCGCACACGTGCTGCGCGACTCGGGCGCCCAGGCCTGGGTCGGCGCGCCGCCACCCGACGATGGTGGGGGAAACACATTGCGACACTTAGCCGTCGAGGTGACGGTCGGCGATGGCAATGGCAATGGCAATGGCGAGGGCGATGGCAATGGCGAGGGCGATGGCAACGGCGAGGGCGCGCCTGAGCCGTGGTCGGGTCGTGGGTGGCCGACGCCGGTGCCCGGTGACCGGGTGGCCTTCGTGCTCTACACCTCCGGCACGACCGGCTTGCCCAAGGGAGT
>RRZU010492636.1_pt1 | contig 12138 bp, 7 predicted proteins | sample 2165561 | NCBI WGS metagenome assembly RRZU01 (sample SAMN10456909, study PRJNA506462) | wastewater metagenome | isolation source: wastewater sludge | place: USA: Moscow, Idaho | reverse complement strand
TCTGTCTCTTGAGGATGCGATTCTCAACTACCGGACGTTTGTCGGTGATATGCGGTGGCAAGTGGGCTGGTTACCGTTGTTTGCTGATGGTGGCGGTGACTTCTACTTCGTTGACCTGGGAGCTGAGTTGGGCCTGCCGATTCGGCGATTCCGGCTTGAAGAATCGGCACACCCGGTTGAGTACAGCTCTCTCCAAGCAATGGTCACCACACTCGCCGCGGCGTTTGAGCGAGAAATCTTCTATGTGAATCAGATGGGCTCGCTGTGGGACGATACTCCTCGTTTTGATGCGCTTGCGGCTGACCTGAATCCTGAGATTGATTGGTGGCGTTAAAACAATAACGCGGGGAGTGTCTGAGTCTTTCCGCCGCTATCTCATGTCGCGTGAGAATCAGGGGTGCTGACCCTGAAGGGGTTTTCCGTATTGATCAGGGTCGGGTTGCAAAGACAGAGCAGTCTTATTCCGTGTTTGGTAAGGGGCAGGGGGCTTCGTCGGTGATTAATCCGCGGCTTTCTTCGTGAAGATTTTGGATGTAACTAATGGCTATTTCATATGATGCTCTCGATGAGTCGATTGAACGTCGGGCAGCTTGTGAAGGGATTTCAGTCGAACTTGCGGCTATCCGGACGTTTGCGTTAATGGCGATGGCTGTTGCTGTGGATATTCCGGTCTCGTTGCGGCCAGCGCTCGTGGCTGGAGTAAACCGATGGCCCTCCGAAGTCGGTGCCGGTAGCGATACTGCACCGTATTTGGGAAGGATCCCGTCAAAATCAGGGGTTTGAGCCGATTTCCGGTGCGTTATCGGTATCCAGCCGAGTATGAGCCTCGTTCGAGTGCTTCCGGCTGTTTCTTTGCGAGAATCAAGGCTTGAGTACTTCCGTATTACGTAATGCGATTAATGTATGGGTAAGCGAGTGATTCAGGGGCGCGAGGTTTCTGACGAGCAGGTGCAAGCGTGGGCCGACGAAGCCGAGGCTGGCTACGATGTTGATGAGTTGCGCAAGCGGTGGGGGCGTCCGCCGCGAGCGGAGCATGCGTCGCGAGTGGTACCAACGCGGTTCTCTGACGCGGAGCTTGCTGAGTTGATGAAACGTGCGGGGCGCGAGGGACTGGATCGCTCAACGGCGATCCGTGCTGCCGTGCGCGAGTGGGCGAACGCGTGATCGTTTCTCCATCCGCGCGCAAACATGGGGATGGATGCAGGTTCGGTACCAGATGACATTGACCGAATGCTCCGCGCTGAGAATGAGGATGACGCTGATTCGGCATACTGGATGATTGACAATCACGTAGTGGTCCAAGGGCAGCTTTTTGAGTCTGCTTTGCCGACGGGGAGAACTGTGGCAAGGGCTATCTGCGAGGGTAACCCCACTGTATTTGGGCTTGGGCGCGCACTTGATCTGTTGGTTGAGATTGCTGCGGGAGAGGCACACCATTTCGAAGTGGAGTTAGGGAACGAGTATCTGGGCGATGCGTGCCGGGACGTACTTCGGCCGGTTGTGCCCCGTTTCCGGCGTTTTGTATGGAGTGAGAACGATAAAGTCCTGCTGGGATTGCTGGATCTTCTCGATATTTTGGAGCCAGAGTGTGAGAAGCTGCGTGACATTGCCCAGAGCATTGCTGATCGGCGTCCTGCGAATACAAGGCTGGGGGACCGCGCCCGCGAACTCACAGCCGAGGGATGACCAGAGTTACACAGTGGTGACTAGTGGCGCGGACGTCGTCGTCGACAGAAAGCCCTAAAGGCGAAAAACTCAAAACAAGAGGGTCCTACCGAGAAACAAGCTGTGCGGCGCTGACGCGCAACTCGCTCCTCGACAGGACCCTCAGTCATGAATTGGCACAACCTCGCAGTTACACCAGGATTCCGCCACCCAGGTTGATGGGGCTGCCTTCTATGTTGCCAACGATGCCCTTGATGATCCCGGTGCCGTCGGTGCCCCACAGGCTCTTGTACCAGGCCTCGGTGGCGGCCTCGTCATAGGCGTGGGTTTCCTCGCCACGCTTGCGGGCGCGCAACACCAGGTCACCGGCGCGCTCGGCGCGGATCTTCTGGTAGCGCAGTAGGGTATCCTCCACGCTCACAGTGTTTGCGGCCACCGCGATGGCCAGCGCAAACGCGTCCTCCAGGGCGGAGCAGGCGCCCTGGCCGATGTCTGGGGAGGTGTTGTGTGCGGCGTCGCCGAGAATCGCGACGCGCCCCTTCACCCAGGTGTCGAACGGGGTGATGTCCCAGATCTCCACGCGGTTCAATGATGCCTCGGGGTCAATTGCCCCGATGAGCGCCTGCACGCCTGGGGCCCACCCGGCGAATGCTTCCTCGAGGGGCGCCTTGCCCTCGCTGCGGTCGTAGGGCAGGCCGGAGGGCTGCACTACGTCGAACCAGAAGTAGAAGCGGTCGCCAGCCACCGGCATGACGCAGGCGCGCTTGCCTTCTGCCACGTAGCTGGTCCACTGGTTCTGGGGGCCGATGGCCTCGTCCACGGGAATGAGGCCGTTGAAGTTGGTGTACCCAGAGTACTCGCGCTCGATGGGCGGGGCACCCTCGGGAGCGACGTAGTCGCGGGTGATGGAACGGGCGCCGTCGGCTCCAATGAGCATATCGGCGGTGGCGGTGGAGCCGTCTGCGAAGGTGGCGGTGACGATCTCGCCGTCGTCCTCAATACCCACCATGCGCATGCCGAGATGAACCTTGTCCAAACCGAAGCGTTCCATGAGCAGGGCCTGGAGGTCGGCGCGCGCTACCGGGTAGGGCTTCTGTCCGGTTTGCTCGGTGACGGGGGCCAGCGAGAACTGGCACATTGTCTCGCCTGTCAGGCCATCGGCGTATGCCATGTCGTCCATGGAGCCACCCAGTGCCTTCACCTCGTCGGCCAGTCCGAGCCAGTTGAGAACCTTAACACCGTTCGACCACAGCGACAGGGCTGCGCCAACCGGCTTGTTCTCCTGCATCTGGTCGTAGATAACGACCTCGTGCCCCAGCTTCTGGAGCGCAATTCCCGCGCTTGTGCCACCGATTCCGGCACCGACGATGATGATCTTCATGTGTTACCTGCTCTCCGACTTTCGTCCTATGCGAGTTATCGTGAAGCTATCAACGAAATGTGGCGGGGCGGTTGCCCTCCAGTTTCGGCCCCGTTTCGCCTGATACAGCAACATTTCGTGAGTGTGTAGCGCCAGTGAGTCCCTTGTCTACTTCGCAAGGTCCCGCGACACGCCCGTGAAATACAACGTGGGGTGCAACCGTTTGGCTACACCCCACGTTGAGGATTACGCGCTTCCTACCTCGTCATTTGCGAGGAGCTTGGGCACTCACTTGTTGTTTGACGCCTTGCGCCGCGCAATCGCGATAATCGTTCCGCCACCGATCAGCAGAAGCGCCGCGGCAGGGATGAAATAGAGCACATCGGCTCCGGTGTTGGGTAGTTTTCCGTAGTTTTTTGACGACGACGGATTGGCGCCCGGGTTCTGCTTTCCGCCACCGGTGGGGTTACCAGATCCGTTGGAGGGGGTGGGGTTTTCGGAAGGCTGGGGGCTGTGAGAGGGCTGGGGTGTCGGTGACCCGGTAGGCTCGGGGCTGGGGTGCTCGCTGGGCTCTGGAGTGGGTGTTGGTTCCGGGGTTTCGGTTTCCACGGAGGCGGCCTTTTGGCCGGGCTCCACGGACACGACGTTGCCGGCGGCATCGATCGTCACCTTGGAGCTGAGAGCGGCGGGGAGGTTGATGCGCTGCCATCCCTCGGAGGTGGAATCCAGGGGGTAGCCGGAGTCGATTTCGGTGGCGGCGAGCACCGCGCGGCGCTGGGCGTCGTTGAGCTCCGGGAAAGCAGTGACAAGTAGTTTCTCAGCGCCGTCGGGAACCACGCTGGCCTGTCCGGCCGCACCAACCTGATTGAAGCCGTAGCTCATGCGTGCTTTGTACGCGGTCAAGGCAGATGCGCGATCAACAACGGGAGCTGTCGATACGATGTCGGTAAAGGCGTTGGTGTAGCCGCCGTCGTCGTTCGCGCCGACTTCCTCGATACACTCGGTCAGCGTGGAACCGTGGCCATCAGCTTCACACTGTGCGGTGAGGTAGCTGGTCAGCTCCTCGCGCGCGGGAAGAATGGTGTTCTCGGTGTAACCGTCGGTGGAGTAGAGGTTGACGGCGTTGACATGGCCGGAGATGCGGCCGCCGATGACGTCGAGGGGATAGTGCACGCCGAGTACGTTGCGGGCGAGGCCCGCCTCGGAGGCGCGGGTGACGATTTCTGGTCCGAGTTCGGGGAGGATCGTGGCCAGCACGATGCCGTTGCCGTAGGCGTAGGCGGTGTGCCCTGACGGGGATGCTTGGGAGAAGTGCTCGAGCACCAGATCGTAGGTGCCATCGTGGGTGATGCCTGTTGCCGGGTCAGTCCACGGGTCCACCTTGGTGATGCCGAGGTTGGTGTCGAGTCCATTAAGTTTCGAGGGATCCCCGAAGCTACGATCCTCAAGGAATGGGCGTGGATAGTTGAAGTAGTTCTTGGCGTTGCCTGTGCTTGCCAGGCTCACGCCGATTGCATCGTACAGTGCGTTGACCTTGGGAAGTGAGCCGTCGGCGAGGCCGCGGGCGAAGTACTCACCAAGTACCGGGCCGAGGGCATCAGGGAAGGTTTGTTTCCAATCGAGGTCCGCATCCACGAGAGCGCGCTTGGACTGAACCGGATCCGTTGCTCCATGGGCATTGATGGCCTGTAGTGTTTCGTCATTCTCTCGTAAAATATCGCGTCCGGCATCTTTGACCCGCCCGCGGAAGGCGGTGGCTTCCTTGGTGTCGTGGTCCGTGGCGTCGAATGCGTCCGCCTGCCAGTAGGTCCCGAACTCTCCCATGAGGGAGGTGATGTGATCGAGAGTTGCTTCCGGGGTGGGATCGGCCTGAGCGTTGCTGATCGTCAGTGTCCCGAGGCCCAGAGTGAGGCCGAAAGCCAAACCTGAGGCCAGAATGGTGTGGGCCGAGCGAGCTGCTCGCGTGCGCACCGTTGTTGACATATACATGTCCCTTCGTGATCCATCCGCGAGAAGCAGTGACCGAAATAGTCGTGAAGTGTAATGGATGCGAGCGACCGGTTTGTAGCCATGGCTCGCAGAATTATCGCGGATGCTCCAGCCAGAGTATGGGCCGCGAATGACGGCTATTTGGATTCGATACGAACGTCTGGTGAATACTCTGGAAAAGGGTGGGGTAGTGAAGATGTGGATGGAGGTGGGTGGTGGGCGGCCGCGTCGTCGTTCCTATGCGGTGAAGAGAGGAACGGAGGGGTGTCTCTGGGCAACTACAAACAGTCAAACTCTAATAGTCCGGACATGATGTGTGTTTTTTCTGAAATTTGTATGGAAAAACCATACTAATGTACTAACTAGAATGTGTGATGTTGCGTTATTGTTTTGTCATAACCTTGTACGACGACAATCGAGGACATTATGAGTACGGTGACCCGCTCGTGGAGAACTCTGGTGGCCCTATGTGGGGCCCTCGTGTTAATTCTCGGTATGGCAGTATCTCCAGCATCAGCTGTGACACTTGACGAGGTGTCTTCGTTGAGTGAGCGAACCGAGGTAGCTGCTGACCCGCAAGCTACGCCCGCAGCAGAGATACCTGAGATAGCCGCTCCTGAATTAGAAGAGCAGCCTGGGTTAACGTCCGAAGTTCCTGATCGGCCGGACGCCGTCGCGAAACCGACTATTGCTCCGGATGCTCCTATATCACCGGATGCTCCCATAATGCCGGAGACTCCTCAGGTTCAGGCCACCGAGCCAGCTGCGGCCCCCCAAGCGTTGAAGGCCCCGGCGGCAGTGGAAACCGGTTCGATTTCTGGACAGGTGTCCGTTCCTACGGGCGTCAATCCTCGAAGCGTTAGCGTCTCCGTCTACACAGACGTCGATACCCCAGAGGCATCTGTCAAGGTTTCCTCTAGCGGGACCTACACGCTGAGCAAGCTGGCTCCCGGTTCGTACAAAATGTTCTTCGATTCCACCGATGAAACCGTGTCGCCGCAGTGGTGGGAGAACGCATCCGATTTTGATTCTGCAACCTGGATTACGGTGGTAGCGGGGCAAAACACCTCGAAAATCAATGTCACCATGTCTAATGGTGGATCTATCTCGGGTATGGTGACGCTCCCTGCTGGCGTGAATACGCTGAATGCTTACGTCGCCGTTTATGATGCGGCGAATGAGTGGGTTGCCAGTTCTGGGCTGGAGCCTGATGGATCTTATGAGGTGGGAGGCAACCTGCCCACAGGTTCTTACAAGGTGCAGTTCCGTACGTACAGTGCTAACGTGTCGCCGCAGTGGTGGAATAACGCATCCGACATTGATTCGGCTACCCCGGTCAATGTGAATGCCGGTGAAAATACTCCGAATATCGACGCAACATTGACGACCGGTGGTTCGATTTCTGGTGCGGTGACCCTTCCCTACGGCGTGAGGCCGCAAAGTATCAGTGTGGGAGTCTATGACCTAAGCCGACGATGGGTGGCCACGGCTTTCCTCGCCGCAGATGGTTCGTACAAGGTGAGTGGCCTTGCTTCTGGAAGTTACCGGGTGAAGTTTGATTCCCTCGGTGCAACTGTTGCCTCACAGTGGTGGGAGAATGCCACGACACAGAGGCTAGGAACCCCGGTCGATGTGATCAGTGGCCAGGACACATCGAATATCAACGTCACTTTACTCAAGGGCGGATCCATTTCAGGCCAGGTGACCGTGCCCGAAGGTGTTACTCCCCGAAATTTCTATGTTGGTGTATATGACTCCTTCGGCACCGAGGTTCGCTACGCCTACCTCGACGCTACCGGCACCTACACCGTTGCTGGTTTGTACCCCGGTACTTATCGAGTGAAGTTTGATTCGCTTGGCGCCGCCATTGCTCCCCAGTGGTGGGATGGCGCTGCGGATATTGATTCGGCCACGCCTGTCCAGGTTGCCGACCAGCAGGACACCCCGAATGTCGATGGGTTCCTTGATGGACGTGTAGCACTCGACTCAAGTATTCCCACTATTAATGGATCACTTAAGGTTGAAGGTGTTCTCACCGTTGACCCAGGGGCCTGGACGTCAGATGCGACCTTCATGTATCAGTGGCTTGCCAATGGAACAGCGATTTCTGGTGCCACCGGGTCCACCTACAAGTTGACCGATTCTCAGTACAACAAGACGATGACGGTGCGGGTAACCGGATCGAAGTCTGGTTATACGACGACGTCGCAGGTTTCCGAGCCAACTGAAAAGGTCACCGCAGGAACTCTCAAGCGTGGAACGCCGAAAATTACGGGAGACGTGCAGGTTAACAAGGTCTTGAAGGCTGAGCCCGGAACGTGGACCTCGGGCACGAAGTTCAAGTATCAGTGGCTCGTGGATGGTGTGGAGCTTGAGGGGGCCACGAAGTCCACGTTCACTCTGACGATTGACAATCTGGGTAAGAAGATCTCGGTGAAGGTGACCGGATCGAAGACCGGATACGTAACGGCGTCGAAGACATCGATGGAGACTGTTCAGGTTGCCGAGGGCGATATGTTGAGCCCGGTGCCGTCAATTACCGGTACTGCTCAGGTAGGTAAGAAACTGAGCACAAATCGTGGAATTTGGGCATCTGGTTCCACTCGTACCTATCAGTGGTTTGCTGATGGTGAGGCTATTGCTGGAGCCACGGACACTTCCTACACTCTGACTGCCGATATGGTTGGTAAGCAGATCACATTCGCTATGACGGGTTCGAAGCCCGGGTATGCCACTGTTGTGCGTACCTCGGAGCCAACCGCCAAGGTTGCTGCGGGTGCACTGTTGGCCCCGGTTCCCGCTATTAACGGCACCGTTGAAGTGGGGAGGACATTGAGTTCGGCGCGTGGTATTTGGAGCACTGGAACCACGTTTGAGTACCGATGGTTTGCTGATGGCAAGGTGATTGAGGGTGCGGCCAATTACCAGCTGAAGTTGACCCCTGCTGAGTTGGGCAAGAAGATCACGGTGACGGTTACGGGTTCGAAGGCAGGATATGCGACGACGTCGCGCACCTCGGCAGCAACCGCCAAGGTTACTGCGGGAGCTTTGACTTCACCTGTACCTACTCTTAGCGGCACCATCCAGGTAGGTAAGACGGTGTACTCGAAGCGTGGTATTTGGAGCAGTGGCACTACGTTTGATTATCAGTGGTCTGCTGATGGCAAGGTGATCGAAGGTGCGAAGGGTACGTCGCTCCTGTTGACCCCCGCTGAGTTGGGTAAGAAGATCACAGTGACGGTCACGGGGTCGAAGCCTGGGTACGCGACTGTCTCACGGACTTCGGAGCCAACCGTTAAGGTTGCTGCGGGTGCATTGCTGGCCCCGGTTCCCACTATCAACGGCACCGTTGAAGTGGGCAGAACCTTGAGTTCGGCGCGTGGTATTTGGAGCACTGGAACCACGTTTGAGTACCGATGGTTTGCTGATGGCAAGGTCATCAAGGACGCCAGCGATTACCAGCTGAAGTTGACCCCTGCTGAGTTGGGCAAGAAGATCACGGTGACGGTTACGGGTTCGAAGGCAGGATATGCGACGACGCCGCGCACCTCGGCAGCAACCGTTAAGGTCGCTCCAGGAACCTTAACTTCACCTGTACCTACTCTTAGCGGCACCATCCAGGTAGGTAAGACGGTGTACTCAAGCCGTGGCTACTGGAGTGTGGACACCACATATGACTATCAGTGGTCTGCTGATGGCAAGGTGATCGAAGGTGCGAAGGGTACGTCGCTCCTGTTGACCCCCGCTGAGTTGGGTAAGAAGATCACGGTGACGGTCACGGGTTCGAAGCCCGGGTACGCGACTGTCTCACGGACTTCGGAGGAAACGACACCGGTTGCCCCGGGAGCGTTGTACAGTGCGGTTCCAACCATTAGGGGCACTCTCCAAGTGGGAAAGACGCTGAGCTCGGGCCGTGGAATCTGGGCCGTAGGAACAGAGTTCACGTACCAGTGGCTGGCCGATGGTGTAGCGATTTATGGCGCGACTGATTGGCAGTACACGTTGACCCGTGCTGAAGTGGGCAAGAGGATGACGGTGACGGTCACGGGTTCCAAGCCCGGGTACGAGACGACTCCGCAGACCTCAGAACCGACCGATGTGGTTTTTGAGTTGCCGTTAAGCAGCTCTGTTCCCAGTATCCACGGTGTGGCTCAGGTGGGAAACACGCTGAATTCTACGCGTGGGCTCTGGGAAAAGGGCGCGATGTTTGATTATCAGTGGCATGCCAATGGCGTGGCAATCACGGGGGCAACCGATACCGCACTGTCTCTGACCCACGCTGAGATAGGCAAGCAGATCACGGTGACCGTGACGGGTTCCAAGACCGGTCACGAAACCGTAGCTCTTACCTCCGATCCAACCATTGAAGTGGCTGCTCTTGGGTAAGTAAGAGATCCCGTCAATAGGCCATGGCCTATTGACGGGATCTCTAGGTCCGGGCATCGGTTTCGAACCCACCATCTTCCCGCCCACCCCTTCCTCCCGCCCCGCTCCTCGTTAGGATAGAAGGGAAGGAACTGTCGGAAGGGCACTGGCACCATGACGATTTATCACCTGATGGGAACGCTACGTGGGACGGATGCGACCGAGGCGTGGATCGTGGACGGCAGAATCACCTACCACCCGCCGTCTTCCGGGATAGCTCCGCAACAACGCGGTACGCTCTTTCGAGGATGGCGACGGCGGCCTCCGCCACCTCCGGTTGTCAGTGACGCAAGGTCGGACGTCGTCGTCGATATCGCTGGTTTTATCTATCCGGGGCTCGTTGACGCCCACACCCATCCGGGCTTGTCGCATCGGCCGGGCGCGGTAACGGACACGGAGATCGTGCGGCGTTTAACGATGTGCTGCGCCCAGGGAGTGACGCACATTCGCGAGATGGGGGCACAGCGGGATGTCGCCGCGATCACCGATCCGGAGTCAGCCGGTTACGTTCCCGGCCTGCCCAAGGTGATCCGCGCGGGGCGGCATATCGCCCGCCCGATGCGTTACATTCGATATCTGCCGGTGGAGATTGAGCCGCGTGACCTGCCAGCCGAGGCGCTCCGCCAGCTGGCCCGTTCGGATGGATGGGTGAAGATTGTGGGGGATTGGATCGACCGCTCCGAGGGGGCTTCCGCTGATCTCCGGCCGCTGTGGCCGTGCGAGATTTTGGTCGACGCCGTCGCTGCGGTTCACGAAGCAGGTGGCAGGGTTGCCGTCCACAGCTTCGCTACGGATACCATCGACGACCTACTGGAAGCTGGTGTGGACTCCATCGAGCACGGTTCTGGCATGACCCGCGACCATCTCGTCGAGGCCCGCGAGCGCGGCATCCTCATTGACCCCACCGCCCGCCAGATGGCCACCTTTCCCACGATCGCTTCCCACGCCTCGAAGTATCCGGTCTACCGTGAGCACATGTTGGCGATGGATGCTTGGCGATCCGAGCACATTCAGCTCATGGTCGAGGTGGGTTCACATTTCATCATGGGCTCGGACACCGCCGAGGACGTCGGGGAGCGCGGGATGGCTGTTGAACTTCAGTGCGCGGTGGGGGACGGGATGCCCGCGTCCGTTGCGATGGCTGCGGCATCCTTTGATGGACGACGACGGCTCGGCCTTCCGTCCTGGGAAGAAGGTTCTCCAGCTGATCTCGTCGTGTACGATCGCGATCCTGAGGCGGAGATCGCCGTCGTCGCTCATCCGGCGGCCGTTTTCATCGACGGGGTGAGATTCTGAGCCGACCGGGCGCTCTCGCCTCGCACGCGCTTAAATTTTTGTGCGACGAAGCCGTGGAGACAAGCCTCGCGCCACCCTCATGACGGCCAGATCCATCGACGCAATCTCTCAGTACGCGGGCCGGCGAGGGTGGCTCGAAGTTGTGAACCTGCCGGTCACGGTGTTAATCTCGTCCACATGCTGTCATTCATTTTCTTTTCTTAGAACGGTTCGCAGGCCGAGCATGGTCTGAGGGATAACTGCGTCCTGAGTACGCGGTTGGCGTTGCAGCCTCTCAGAGCCCAAAGAAAATGACTTCTCCATATTCGCACGGGGACCCCGTGCACCCCTCTCACAGCTTGAATCCATCCAGGTGGAAGCCGGCACATCAACCGGCGATCACCCGGCGACCCTCAACCTGGGCGCCATGACAAGTGATCAGGACGCTGCAATGCGACTAAATAATTCACAAGAGACGCCGTCGAAGCCGATCCACATTGGCCCGACTCCAAGCCGTTGGCCGGCCTTTCTTCGCGAACCCGAAGGTGAACCGGCCGAGGTTCCTACCGATCCCAAAGGGTTGATGCGCCATGTCTTCGTGGCCAACTGGAAGACGCTGATTCTCAGCATCTTCCTTGCCGCGGTCTATTTCGTCTCCATGGCCATGTTGCCGTGGGCGATTGGTGAGCTGCTCGACTCTGGCATCGAGAACGGCCTCTCCACCGGGATGATCCCCTGGGTCCTCGTGTCCACCGGACTCATTGTTCTTGCCGGTGCCGCGATGCTCAACGAACCGATCGCAATCTCCCTGTGGCTACCCGGCACCTGGGATCCGATCCGGCGCATGTTGCGGGTGCGGTTGCCCCGCCGCTCGGATGTCTCGCGCACGATGGCCTCGGGCGATATCGTCGCCGCGGTCACCACGGACGGCGATAAGATCGGCGCCGCCATCGCCTTCATGCCGGATGCCATCGGCTCGGCCATCGCTTTCGCGGTGGTGGCGGTGCTCATGCTCCAGGTTTCTCTTCCTCTTGGCCTTTTTGTTCTCATCGGCATGCCGCTGCTTCTCTTTGGTATTTCGCGGATCATCAAGCCGTTGCAGGAACGGATTTCCGCTCAGCGTGAGGAACAGGGGCAACTGACGAGTTTGGCGTCAGACGCCGTCGTCGGCCTGCGCGTGTTGCGCGGAGTCGGAGGTGAGGACGTCTACAACGAGAAGTACGTTATCCAGTCGGATCTTGTGCAGAGCGCGGGAATCCGGGCGGCGCGCCCGCGAGCGCTGCTCAACGCCATCCAGACGGCGGGCCCGGCACTGTTTACCGCGATTGTGGTGGGCGGCGGCCTGTACCTCACGTACAACGGCGCGATGACCCCCGGCCAGCTGTTCTCGTTCTACGGCTACACCATCTTCCTCAGCATGCCGA
>RRZU011615151.1_pt1 | contig 12139 bp, 10 predicted proteins | sample 2165561 | NCBI WGS metagenome assembly RRZU01 (sample SAMN10456909, study PRJNA506462) | wastewater metagenome | isolation source: wastewater sludge | place: USA: Moscow, Idaho | reverse complement strand
GAGCAGGGCGGCATCAAGCTGCTGCGGGTGCGCGACGACGGCGCCGGCATCGAGGCCGACGATCTGCCGCTGGCGCTGGCCCGCCACGCCACCAGCAAGATCCGCGAACTGGAGGATCTGGAGCGGGTGCTGAGCCTGGGCTTTCGCGGCGAGGCGCTGGCCTCGATCAGCTCGGTGGCGCGTCTGACCCTCACCTCGCGGCGGCGCGGCGCGGCACAGGCCTGGCAGGTCGAGGCCGAGGGGCGCGACATGCTGCCCAGCGTGCAGCCGGCGGCGCACCCCGACGGCACTACGGTCGAGGTGCGCGACCTGTTCTTCAACACCCCGGCGCGGCGCAAGTTCCTGCGCGCCGAGAAGACCGAATTCGATCACCTGCAGGAGGTGGTCAAGCGCCTGGCGCTGACCCACTTCGAGGTCGGCTTCCACCTGCGCCACAACGGCAAGGGCGTGCTCGGCCTGCATCCGGCCGGCGACCAGCACAGCCAGGCGCGGCGGGTGGCCAGCGTCTGCGGGCCGGCCTTCCTGGAGCAGGCGCTGCCGCTGGACATCGAGCGCGGCGGCCTGCGCCTGTGGGGCTGGGTCGGCATGCCGACCTTCTCGCGCAGCCAGGCCGACCTGCAGTACTTCTACGTCAACGGTCGCACCGTGCGCGACAAGCTGGTCGCCCACGCGGTACGCCAGGCCTACCGCGACGTGCTGTACAACGGCCGCCACCCGGCCTTCGTGCTGTTCCTGGAGATCGACCCGGCGACGGTGGACGTCAACGTCCATCCGACCAAGCACGAGGTGCGCTTCCGCGACAGCCGGATGGTTCACGACTTCCTCTACGGCAGCCTGCACCGGGCGCTGGCCGACGTGCGCCCGGACGACCAGTTGGCGGTCGCGGCGGCCACGCCGCGCAGCGCGCCGGCGCCCGGCGGGCTGGCGGCCGGCGAGTTCGCCGGGCAGAACGAGATGGCGCTGGCCGAGCATGTGCCGGCCGCGCTGCCTGCGTCCCCCGGCTGGCAGCCGCCGGCCGGCGCTCAGACGCGCAGCGTAGGCGGCGGCTATCGCCCTGCGCCGCTCCCCGGCGGGCAGCCGCAGGCCGAGCTGCAGGGCGCCTACCGCGAGTTCTTCGCCCCGCTGGCCACGGCGGCGCCGTTGCCCGCCGAGCAGGGCGATGTGCCGCCGCTGGGCTATGCGCTGGCGCAGCTCAAGGGCGTGTACATCCTCGCCGAAAACGCCCAGGGCCTGGTGCTGGTGGACATGCACGCGGCTCACGAGCGGATCACCTACGAGCGCCTGAAGAGCGCCATGGCCAGCGAGGGACTGCGCGGCCAGCCGCTGCTGGTGCCCGAGTCCATCGCCCTCAGCCAGCGCGAGGCCGACTGTGCCGAGGAGCATGCCGAGTGGTTCGCCCGTCTCGGCTTCGAGCTGCAGCGCCTTGGCCCGGAAACCCTGGCGATCCGCCAGACGCCGGCCCTGCTCAAGCAGGCGCAGGCCGGCCAGCTGGTGCGCGACGTGCTCGGCGACCTGCTCGAATACGGCACCAGCGACCGTATCCAGGCGCACCTCAACGAGCTGCTGGCGACCATGGCCTGCCACGGTGCGGTGCGCGCCAATCGCCGCCTGAGCCTGCCGGAGATGAACGCCCTGCTGCGCGACATGGAACACACCGAGCGCAGCGGCCAGTGCAACCACGGCCGGCCGACCTGGACCCAGCTGGGCATGGACGAGCTGGACAAGCTGTTCCTGCGCGGACGCTGAGCGCCGCGCCTTTCTCCCGATCACCGACCGAGTGTGCCGATGCCTGCGCTGCCTCCCGCCATCTTCCTCATGGGGCCGACCGCCTCGGGCAAGACCGACCTAGCCATCGAGCTGGCCCGTCTGCTGCCCTGCGAGATCGTCAGCGTCGACTCGGCGCTGGTCTACCGCGGCATGGACATCGGCACCGCCAAGCCGCCGCGCGAACTGCTCGCCGAGTTCCCGCACCGGCTGATCGACATCCGCGATCCGGCCGAGAGCTACTCGGCCGCCGAGTTCCGCCACGACGCCCTGGCGGCGATGGCCGAGATCAGCGCCGCCGGACGCATTCCGCTGCTGGTCGGCGGCACCATGTTGTACTTCAAGGCGCTGCTCGAGGGCCTGGCCGACATGCCTTCGGCCGACCCGGCGGTGCGCGCGCAGCTGGAGGCGCAGGCGGCCGCCGAGGGCCTCGCCGCGCTGCATGCCGAGCTGGCGCGGGTCGATCCCGGGTCGGCGGCGCGCATCCATCCCAACGACCCGCAACGGCTGGTGCGCGCCCTGGAAGTGTACCGGGTCAGCGGCCTGAACATGAGCGAGCATCGCCGCCGCCAGCAGCTGCAAAATCTGCAGGATGCTGCGCCGCAACAGCGGGCTTTGCCTTATACTGTCGCGCACTTGGCGATCGCTCCGGCACAGCGTCAGGTGCTGCACGAGCGGATCGCCCGGCGCTTTCACGGCATGCTGGAACAAGGCTTCATCGCCGAAGTCGAAGCCCTGTATGCGCGAGGCGATCTGCACGCCAGTCTGCCGTCGATCCGCTCGGTGGGCTACCGCCAGGCGTGGGACTTTCTCGAAGGGCGCAGCGACCGGGCGGAAATGGTCGAGCGCGGCATCATCGCCACCCGTCAACTGGCCAAGCGGCAGTTCACCTGGCTGCGCAGCTGGCCGCAGGTCCACTGGCTCGACAGTCTGGCCGGCGACAATCCGGCGCAGGCCTTGAAATACCTGCGAGCGATCTCCACTTAGTCACACAGTTTCGGCCCGCCGCCGGCTATCCTCTGGGGAAGCGCAGCAGCAAGCCTTTACTGATCGAATTCGAATCAATAAAACCAATTATCCCCTGAAGGAGTGTGGAAAATGTCAAAAGGGCATTCGCTACAAGACCCTTACCTCAATACCCTGCGTAAGGAACGTGTCCCGGTTTCCATCTATCTGGTCAACGGTATCAAGCTGCAGGGTCAGATCGAGTCGTTCGACCAGTTCGTCATCCTGCTGAAGAACACCGTCAGCCAGATGGTCTACAAGCACGCCATCTCCACCGTGGTTCCGAGTCGTCCGGTGCGTCTGCCCAGCAGCGAAACCGGCGAGTCGGACAGCGAATAAGCGGAGCCGCCAGTCTTGTTCTTCGAACGCCCCGGTGGCGGCGAGCGTGCTCTCCTGATTCACCTGGAGGGCCAGGCGCCCGAGGCGCGTGAAGATCCCGAGGAGTTCCTCGAACTGGCCCGTTCGGCGGGTGCCGAGGTCGTTGCCTTCGTCAACGTCCCCCGGCATCAGCCGACCGCCCGCTTTCTGATCGGCAGCGGCAAGGTCGACGAGATCCGCGAACGGGTCCATGCCGACGGCATCGAGCTGGTCATCTTCAACCATACCCTCACGCCCAGCCAGGAACGCAACCTGGAAAAGGCCTTCGAGTGCCGGGTGCTCGACCGTACCGGGCTGATCCTCGATATCTTCGCCCAGCGCGCGCGAACTCACGAGGGCAAGCTGCAGGTCGAACTGGCCCAGCTCGAACACATGAGCACGCGGCTGATCCGCGGCTGGACCCACCTGGAACGGCAGAAGGGCGGTATCGGTCTGCGCGGCCCGGGCGAGACCCAGTTGGAAACCGACCGCCGTCTGTTGCGGGTGCGTATCCGCCAGATCAAGCAGCGCCTGGAAAAGGTTCGCAGCCAGCGCGAGCTGGCCCGGCGCGGGCGCAAGCGCGCCGAGGTGCCGGTGGTGTCGCTGGTCGGCTACACCAACGCCGGTAAGTCGACGCTGTTCAACGCGCTCACCGAGGCGGACGTCTATGCCGCCAACCAGTTGTTCGCAACCCTCGACCCGACCCTGCGCCGTCTCGACTTCGACGACGTCGGTCCGGTGATCCTCGCCGATACCGTAGGCTTCATCCGTCATCTGCCGCACAAGCTGGTGGAGGCGTTTCGCGCCACCCTGGAAGAGTCGAGCAACGCCGACCTGCTGCTGCACGTGATCGATGCCCACGAGCCGGAGCGCGACCTGCAGATCGAGCAGGTGTATTCGGTGCTCAAGGAAATCGGCGCCGACGAGCTGCCGACCCTCGAGGTGTACAACAAGCTCGACCTGTTGCCCGGCGTGGCGCCGCAGATCCAGCGCGACGACAGCGGGCGTCCGGTGCGGGTCTGGTTGTCGGCCCGCGAAGGGGTGGGGCTCGACCTGCTGCGTCAGGCGCTCAGCGAACTGCTCGGCGACGATCTGTTCTGCGGCACCCTGCGTCTGCCGCAGCGACTGGGCCGGATGCGCGCGCAGTTCTTCGCGCTGGGTGCGGTGCAGCAGGAGGCTCACGACGAGGAAGGCGCCACCCTGTTGACGGTGCGCCTGCCGCGCGTGGAACTCAATCGCCTGGCCAGTCGCGAAGGCTGGCAGCCGGACGAGTTCCTGGCGCAACATACTTTGCAATAAAGCACTGCGCGGCGGTTTTACCGTTGCTCGGGGGCTTTGGGTAGCATTCACCGATGTGCGCCATGCGCGCATCTACGCGTGACCAGTGGGGAGAACGCTATGGCCTGGAATGAGCCGGGTGGCAACTCGAACGACAAGGATCCCTGGGGCGGCCGCCGTGGCGGCGACCGGCAGGGGCCACCGGATCTTGACGAAGCCTTGCGCAAGCTGCAGGACAACCTCAACGGGCTGTTCGGCGGACGCAAGCGGCGTGGCGGCGACGAAGGCGGCAGCGGCACTGGCAAGGGCGGCGGGATCGGCCTGCTGGCCGTGGTCTTCGCCGGACTGGCCGCGCTCTGGCTGTACAACGCCGTCTACGTGGTCGACGAGCAGGAGCAAGCGGTGATCCTGCGCTTCGGCAAGTACTACGAGACTGTCGGGCCGGGCCTGAACATCTACCTGCCGCCGATCGATCGCAAGTTCCAGGAGAACGTCACCCGCGAGCGCGCCTACAGCAAGCAGGGGCAGATGCTCACCGAGGACGAGAACATCATCGAGGTGCCGCTGACCGTGCAGTACCGGGTGAGCAACCTGCAGGAGTTCGTGCTCAACGTCGACCAGCCGGAAATCAGCCTGCAGCACGCCACCGACAGCGCCCTGCGCCACGTGGTCGGCTCGACCTCCATGGATCAGGTGCTGACCGAGGGCCGCGAGCAGATGGCCATCGACGTGCGCGAGCGTCTGCAGCGGTTCCTCGACACCTACAAGACCGGCATTACTGTGACCCAGGTGAACATCCAGAGCGCCGCCGCGCCGCGCGAGGTGCAGGAAGCCTTCGACGACGTGATCCGGGCCCGCGAGGACGAGCAGCGCGAGAAGAACCAGGCCGAGGCCTACGCCAACGGCGTGATCCCGGAGGCGCGTGGCCAGGCCCAGCGCATCGTCGAGGATGCCAACGGCTATCGCGAGGAAGTGGTGGCGCGCGCCCAGGGCGAGACCGACCGCTTCACCCGCCTGCTGGCCGAATACCGCAAGGCGCCGGAGGTGACCCGCGAGCGCCTGTATCTGGAAACCATGCAGGATCTGCTGGGCAACACCAACAAGGTGCTGGTCACCGGCGATCAGGGGCAGAACAACCTGCTCTATCTGCCGCTGGACAAGATGATCGACAACCGCGCGTCTACCGCTGCGCCGCTGGCGCCGAGCGTGCAGGCCGGTGCGGCCGAGCCGGCGCCGCGTGCGACGAGCGATCTGCAGCGTGATCTGCGTTCGAGGGAGGGCCGCTGATGAGCAGCAATAAGTCGCTGATCGCCCTGATTGCCGCTGCCGTGCTGGCACTGGTGGGCTGGAACTGTTTCTACATCGTCCTGCAGACCGAAAAGGCCGTGCTGCTGCAGTTCGGCCGGATCGTCGAGGCCGATGTGCAGCCGGGGCTGCATGTGAAGATTCCCTACGTCAACCAGGTGCGCAAGTTCGATGCCCGCCTGCTGACTCTGGACACGCCGACCCAGCGCTTCCTGACCTTGGAGAAGAAGGCGGTGATGGTCGACTCCTATGCCAAGTGGCGGGTTGCCGATGCCGAGCGCTTCTACACCGCCACTTCGGGCGCCAAGCAGATCGCCGACGAGCGCCTGTCGCGGCGTCTGGAGGCCGGTCTGCGCGACCAGTTCGGCAAGCGCACCCTGCACGAAGTGGTGTCCGGCGAGCGCGATGCGCTGATGGCTGACATCACCCAGTCGCTGGATCGCATGGCCCGTCGCGAGCTGGGCATCGAAGTGCTCGACGTGCGGGTCAAGGCCATCGATCTGCCGCGCGAAGTCAACCGCAGCGTGTTCGAGCGGATGAGCACCGAGCGCGAGCGCGAGGCGCGCGAGCATCGTGCCAAGGGCCGCGAACTGGCCGAGGGCATCCGTGCCGACGCCGACCGTCAGCGCCGCGTGCTGCTCGCCGAGGCCTATCGCGAGTCCGAGGAACTGCGCGGCCAGGGCGATGCCCAGGCGGCGGCGATCTACGCCAAGGCCTATGGCCAGGACCCGGAGTTCTACGCCTTCCACCGCAGCCTGCAGGCCTACCGCGAGAGTTTCGCCGGCAAGCGCGACGTGATGGTGCTGGACCCCAAGGGCGACTTCTTCCGCTACCTGGAAAAGGCCAAGCCCTGACGGCGTGCCCCGACGGCTGTCCTGCAGCCGTCGGGGCCATGACCGGGAAAACGTGTTATCATGCGGCAGCCGGGATTTCCCGGCTTTTTTGCGTCTGCGGGAACCATGTGGCAAGAACTCGGAATCGCGCTGTGTCTGCTGCTGGTGCTGGAAGGCATCATGCCGTTCCTCTGTCCGCGACGCTGGCGCGAGGCTGTCGTCAGTCTGGCCCGGCTGGAAGATCGCCAGCTGCGTCTGGTCGGACTGGGTAGCATGCTGCTGGGAACGGGGCTGCTCTACTGGCTCCGTTGAACACATCGCCCGGCTGAAAGGGGAGGGGCAATATGGCAACGCTGGACCGCTGGCTGCTGCCGGACGGAATCGAGGAAGTGCTGCCGGCAGAGGCGGCTCGCATCGAGGCGGCTCGCCGTCAGGTGCTGGATCTGTTCCGCAACTGGGGTTATGAACTGGTCATCACGCCGCACGTCGAATACCTGGAGTCGCTGCTCACCGGTGCCGGCCAGGATCTCGAACTGCGCACCTTCAAGGTCACCGATCCGCTGTCCGGACGGCAGATGGGCTTCAGGGCCGACATCACGCCGCAGGTGGCGCGCCTCGACGCCCACACCCACCGCCAGGAAGGGCCGAGCCGCCTGTGCTATGCCGGCAGCGTCCTGCACGCCCGGCCGCGCGCGCTGTCCACCTCGCGCAGCCCGATCCAGATCGGCGCCGAGCTGTATGGCGATGCCAGCAGCGCCAGCGACAGCGAAGTGATCGGCCTGATGCTCGAAGTGCTGGCGCTGGCCGGAGTCGCCGATGTCCACATGGACCTCGGCCATGTCGGCATCTATCGCGGTCTGGCGCGGGCCGCCGGCCTGTCCGGCGAAGCCGAGCAGCAGCTGTTCGACGCCCTGCAGCGCAAGGCCATCGACGAGGTAGCCGAGCTGACCGCGGCGTTGCCGTCCGAGCTGGCCGCCATGCTGCGCGCCCTGGCCGAACTGTGCGGCGGTCGCGAAGTGCTGGCCGTCGCCCGCCAGCGTCTGGCGGCGGCACCGGCCGAGGTGCTGGCCGCGCTGGCCGAGCTGGAGACCCAGGCCGCCCAGCTGGCGGCACGCTATCCGCAGTTGCCGCTGTACTTCGATCTCGGCGAGCTGCGCGGTTACCACTATCACACCGGGGTGGTGTTCGCCGCCTTCGTGCCGGGCGTCGGCCAGGCCATCGCCCAGGGCGGTCGCTACGACGACATCGGCGCCGACTTCGGGCGTGCGCGGCCGGCCACCGGCTTCTCCACCGATCTGAAGACCCTGGTCGATCTGGGGCAGGCCATCCAGGCCGAGCCGAGCGCCGGCATCTGGGCGCCGCAGAGCGACGATGCGCGTCTGTGGCAGGCCGTGCTGGAGCTGCGCCGCAGCGGCCGCCGGGTGGTGCAGGCCCTGCCCGGGCAGGATGTGGCCGATGCCCGTGTGGCCGGCTGCGACAGCGAATTGTGTTTGCGGGAGGGTGGCTGGCAGGTTTCGCCGCTGGCCTCCTGAGTACTTTCGCCGGCGCCAAGCCGGTTCCGACCTTTCACGAGGGGACAAGAGTTATGGGTAAGAATGTCGTGGTCCTGGGCACCCAGTGGGGTGATGAGGGCAAGGGCAAGATCGTCGACCTGCTGACCGACCAGGCGGCCGCCGTGGTGCGCTACCAGGGCGGTCACAATGCCGGTCACACCCTGGTGATCGATGGCGAGAAGACCGTGCTGCACCTGATTCCGTCCGGCATCCTGCGCGACAACGTGCAGTGCCTGATCGGCAACGGTGTGGTGGTGGCGCCGGACGCGCTGCTCAAGGAAATCACCAAGCTGGAAGAGAAGGGCGTGCCGGTGCGCGAGCGCCTGCGCATCAGCCCGGCCTGCACCCTGATCCTGCCGTACCACGTGGCCCTCGACCAGGCGCGCGAGGCGGCCCGCTCCGAAGGCAAGATCGGCACCACCGGTCGCGGCATCGGCCCGGCCTACGAGGACAAGGTGGCCCGTCGCGGCCTGCGCGTCGGCGACCTGTTCAATCCCGAGCGCTTCGCCGCCAAGCTCAAGGAGCTGCTGACCTACCACAACTTCGTGCTGGAGCACTTCTACAAGGTCGACCCGGTCGACTACCAGAAGACCCTGGACGATGCCCTGGCCTACGCCGAGATCCTCAAGCCGATGGTGCTCGACGTCACCGCGCGCCTGCACGAGCTGCGCAAGGCCGGCGCCTGCATCATGTTCGAAGGCGCCCAGGGCTCGCTGCTCGACGTCGACCACGGCACCTACCCCTACGTGACCAGCTCCAGCACCACCGCCGGCGGCGTGGCCACCGGCTCCGGCGTCGGTCCGCTGTACCTGGACTACATCCTCGGCATCACCAAGGCCTACACCACCCGCGTCGGCTCCGGTCCGTTCCCCACCGAGCTGTTCGACGAGGTCGGCGCGCGCCTGGCCGAGAAGGGCCACGAGTTCGGCTCCACCACCGGTCGTGCCCGTCGCTGCGGCTGGTTCGATGCAGTGATCCTGCGTCGCGCCATCGAGATCAACTCGATCTCCGGTCTGTGCCTGACCAAGCTCGACGTCCTCGACGGCCTGGAAACCGTCAAACTGTGCGTGGCTTACCAGAACGCCGCCGGCGAGCTGATGAGCGATGCGCCGACCGACGCCGACAGCTACGTCGGCCTGGTGCCGGTCTACGAGGAAATGCCCGGCTGGAGCGAGTCCACCGTCGGCGCCAAGTCCCTCGACGAGCTGCCGGCCAACGCCCGCGCCTACATCAAGCGCGTGGAAGAGCTGGTCGGTGCGCCGATCGACATCGTCTCCACCGGCCCGGACCGCGTCGAGACCATCGTGCTGCGCCACCCCTACGCCTGAGGGGCCGCGTGCCGGTCCGGGGGCTTGCGCCCTCCGAGCGGCCAGCCATGAAAAAACCCGCTGCCTGGGCAGCGGGTTTTTTTATCCGTCCGCGGCGGGCGCCGGTGCGGTTACAGAAGCGGCAGGGTGTAGCTGACGATCAGGCGGTTCTCGTCCAGATCGGTGCTGTCGTTGCCGCGCAGACTGGCGTTGCGCCAGGAGAAGTTCAGGCCCTTGAGTGCGCCCTCCTGCAGAGTGTAGTCGAGGCGCAGGTCGCGTTCCCACTCCTTGTTCTCGCCGTCGGCCGCATCGATGTTGTCGCCGCTCAGATAGACCACGCTGGCCTTCAGGCCAGGCGCGCCGAGCTTGGCGAAGTCGTAGGCATAGCCTGCCAGCCAGGTACGCTCGCCGGCATTCTGGAACTTGCCGATCTGGCGGTCGGTGATCAGGTAGGAGGTGGAGCCGTCTCCCTGGTTGAGGAAGGGGAAGTCGCTGTGGCCGTCGACCTGTTGATAGCCCAGATCGAAGGCATGACCGCCCAGGCTGTAGGTGAACAGCGCACTCCAGGTCCGGTTGTCGACCTCGCCGTTGTGGGCGTCACTGGCCTGCCAGAAGCCATTGCTGCGGTAGCCCGCGGTGCGGCCGGCAGCGCTGCCGTTCTTGCCGTCGGAGCTGCTGTCGAAGTAGCGCAGGTCGGTCTTCAGGGCGCCCGGGCCGATGGCCCAGTTATGCACCAGGCCGAGGAAGTGCTGGGCGTAGAAGTCTTCCAGATTGCCGTAGTAGTACTGCGCGGTCAGATCCTTGGTCAGCTTGTAGTCGCCGCCGGCGTAGTAAAAGGTATTGCTGTCGGCCTGCGCGGATGCGCCACCGATGCGCAGGCCGACGTCGTCGGTGGAGCTGCGGGTCTTGGTGTGTTCCAGTTGGCCGGCGGTCAGGGTCAGACCGTCGATCTCGGTAGAGGTGATCTGCCCGCCTTCGAACAGTTGCGGCAGCAGACGGCCGTCGTTGAAGTTCACCACCGGCAGCTTGGGCTGCAGGGTGCCCAGGCGCAGTTCGGTGTTGGAGACCTTGGCCTTGGCGGTCAGGCCGGCCTTGCTGTAGTCATGCACGGCTTCGCCGTTGCTTTCGGTGGGGAACAGCTGGCCCGGTTTGCGGCGGTCTGCGCTGTCTCCGTCACCACCGCCGTCCAGGCGCACGCCCAGCAGGCCGACGGCATCGATACCGAAGCCTACGGTGCCTTCGGTGTAGCCGGACTGGTAGTTGAAGAGGAAGCCCTGGCCCCACTCGCGGGCCTCGCTGCGGTTGTCGGCGGTGTTCTTGTCGTTGCGGTCGTAATAGAAGTTGCGCAGGGTCAGGCTGGCCTTGCTGTCTTCGACGAAGCCGGCGGCCGCGGCGGGCAGGGCCAGCGGCAGGCCCACGATGCCTGCCAGGATGGCGACTGCGAGGGGGGACTTGTTCATTGCGTGATACTCCATGAATGCTCGGGTGAAGAGCCGGGCGTGCTGACGTTTCGTGGACGAATGGGTAGGCACGGGCCGGCCGGAAAACGCGCTGTCGCGCCGAGGGGCGCAAGGGTACGGCAAGTCGTATAGCTCTTGAAGTAATGAGTGTTTATTTCTAGCTATTTTTCTGGAATATGCGCCGCGATTCCGGCCGGTGCCGGCAGGTCGAGGTGCGCAGGTTCGATCCGCCCGTCGCTGACCAGCAGGGCGAAGTGCACGACGCTTTCCAGTTCGCGGCTGTTGCCGGGCCAGGAGTACTGTTGCAGAGCCTGCTGCGCCTCCGGACCGAGGCTCGGCAGCGGCAGGTCGAGGCGCTGGGCGTGCATGCCGAGGAAGTAGTCGGCCAGCGCGAGGATGTCGCCGCGCCGCTCGCGCAGCGGCGGCAGGTGCAGGCTGCCGTCGCTCAGGTAGGCGAGCAGGCGCGCGTCGAAGCGTCCCACCGCGGCGGCCCGGCTGAGGTCGAAGCTGGTGGCCGCCACCAGGCGCACATCCACCGCGCGCGCCTCGCGGTCGCCGACGCGCAGCACCTCGCGGGTTTCCAGGGCGCGCAGCAGCTTGTGCTGCAGCTTGAGCGGCAGGTCGCCGATCTCGTCCAGATACAGGGTGCCGCCGTGCGCCGAGCCATACCAGCCGGCGCGGCTGCTGGCCGAGTCGTTGTGCACGCCGGGCAGGTGGCCGAACAGTTCGGCCTCGCCGTGCTGCGGGCTGAGGCTGGCGCAGTTGAGGGCGACGAACAGGCCGGGGCGGCCGCTGGCGCGATGGATGTGGCGGGCCAGCAGTTCCTTGCCGGTGCCGGTTTCGCCGCGGATCAGCAGCGGCTGGGTCCCTGGCGCCAGACGCTCGACCTCGGCCTGCAGGCGTTGCGAGCGCGGGTCGAGAAACACCAGGGCCTTGGCGCGGATGCTCAGCGGGCTGCGTTCGGCGGCGCTGAAGGTCAGCAGCGTCGAGTGGTGGGGGGCGACAGACATGGGGCTCTCCTGGCCGGCGCGGCGGCCGTGCGCGGGTGTCGGCGCTCAGGCCCGGCGACGGGCCTGCGCCTCGATCAGGCTCTGCAGGCGGTACAGGTAGGCGAAGCCCTGTTCCCACTGGCGGTGCCCGGATTTGACGTTGATGTGTCCGGCGCCGCTCAGCAGCAGCGGATCGGCGCCCCAGCGGCGCGCCAGCTCCAGGGTGCGCAGCGGCGTGGCGGCCGGATCGTTGTCCGAACCGACCAGCAGGCTGGGGAAGGGCAGCCG
>RRZU011253392.1_pt1 | contig 12141 bp, 12 predicted proteins | sample 2165561 | NCBI WGS metagenome assembly RRZU01 (sample SAMN10456909, study PRJNA506462) | wastewater metagenome | isolation source: wastewater sludge | place: USA: Moscow, Idaho | reverse complement strand
GACAAAATCATAGAATAATAAGACATCCTGATATGCTAGACGCAACATATAAAGAGTTATGGGAAACAATTAGTAGTGGTGAAACATGGAAAGGTGAAATAAAGAATAAAAAGAAAAATAATGATTGTTATTGGGTAAAAGCATCTATTTCTCCAATATATGATAATAAACAAACAATTATTGGATATACAGCTATTAGACAAGATATTACCGATAAAAAAAGAATTGAAGAAATTTCTATCACTGATGGTTTGACAAATATCTATAATAGAAGATATTTTGATGAAGTTTTTCCAAAAATTATAAATAGTGCAAAAAGAAAAAATGAATTAATAGCTTTTTTATTTATGGATATAGACCATTTTAAACAATATAACGATAATTATGGTCATCAAAAAGGCGATGATGTTTTAATCAAATTTGCAAAATGTTTAAAAGATAGTTTGCATCGTTCTAGTGATCTTGCTTTTAGATTAGGTGGAGAAGAATTTGCTTTAGTTTATCAACCTGAAACAAAAGAAAAAGCTATAGAGTTTGCAAATACTATAAAAAATAATATAGAAAAATTGCAAATAAAACATGAGTTTAGTAGTGTTCGTCTTTATATAACTGCATCGATGGGGCTTGTATGTAAAAATGCAAATGATATTAATGATAAAATTTATACACAAGCCGATGCATTACTTTATGAAGCAAAAAAAAGTGGTAGAAATCAGATAAAAGTTAATGAATAAAATGAGTTGTAAAAATAGAATAAAACCACTACTCAAAAGAGATGTGAAAACAGAAGCGTTATTGGTATTTGTAAGAACGACACTTGAAGATTATTTTAATCAAATAAACAAATCAGGATATTATTTCCAATTGGGGAACGAAAATGATAATGAACTTGTAAGTTCCCAGTTGAAAAAACTTTTAATAAGCTTACAAGATACAATAATAAACTCTTCTTACCTAAGAAGTTTGATTGAAACAGCAAGTAAAAATCCTTCTTTGAAAGTTATTGCAAAAAAAGAAGAGCCTCTAATGGTTTATTATGATTCTTTAGTAAAAGAGATAGAAAAATCACTTGAGAATGGTAGTTTTTGGATACCAGAATTGGTTGTTATTTGTCTTTTAAGCGAATGGATAATAGAAGAAGAGAAATCAACTTTTTTTTATCCTTATTTAAAAGAATTTGATTATATATCATTATTAAATTGCTATGATAAAGCAAAAATAGATTTGGATAAAGAAAAAAAAGAGATAATTATGAGTATGTATAAAATTTCTTCGAAATTAATTGAAAAATTAAAAAAAGTAGAGTATAAAGTTAATACTTCAAGAAAAAAAGTGAAAAGAAAAAAATAGAAATTAAATTATCTAAATATATATAATAAGTGATGATATGGAAAATAATATTTTAAAAATAATTAAAGAATCAGGTTCTACGGGATTTAAATACTATAGTTTAGAAAAGATTTTTGGATTATACGAACAATTACAATATGCAACAAATATTAAACATACAGCACATGATATTTATCATTGGTTAAACAGAGAATTTAAAATTGATAATATGGTTTTTACTCTTTTTAATATAAATAAGAATGAAAAAGAAGATATTTATATAGAGGGGGAACATTTTTATTTAGATGATGAATTTTCAAATTTCTTTATAATTAATACAGATACTAGTATAAATGCAACTGTTTCATTTAGAGCAATTTCTAAAGTTCATAATAAAATTATTCAAGACCAATTTTATATTATTGACGCTGCTTTTCATCTTATATCACCTATTATACAAAATGGAATTTTGAAAAAAAATTACATAGAATCTTCATCAATTGATTCAGTAACAAATGTATATAATAGAAGTTATTTGGTGAAATATATAAATAAACATATATCACTAACGAGAAATAAACAATCCCAAATATATTTTTTAATGATAGGAATAGACCGTTTTAAGGCAGTTATCGATGAATTTAATCATGATATTGGGGATATTGTCTTAATTGAATTAGCAAAAATAATACATTCAAATATTACAGAGTTTGATATGGTTGGAAGATTAACAGGAGATGAGTTCTTAGTTACTTTATTTAGTATAGAACATGAATCTGAAGTCAATTCCATAGCACATAAAATAATATCAGATTTCGCACAAGCAAATATAATTGTAAATGAAAAGACTAGTCAAATTCTAAAAAAAACAATATGCATTGGTATAGATAAATATACTATTAGTGATGAAAGAGATATTAGTGAGACAATAAAAAATGCTGATATGGCACTTTATGAAGCAAAAAATAAAGGACGAAGTACTCTTTTTAATTATAAAGATTTAAAAATAGAGGATACTGTAGATTTATTTTAGATCCAATGAAAAGAGAGAGGGATATTTAATCTTTTATATCAAAAGTTTAACTTGTTAAACAAAATGAAATACCAACTAGCTATTAGCGAGTTATATAGGAGATATTGAGAAATATTTAACGGTCTCACGGTCTCTGAGAGAGGAAGAAAAACCTCACTCATCCACCTCTAATAATTCTTTTCTCGTCTTCGTCTTTAATCAGGTTAAAAATAAAATCTTTCAATAAAACAACTTTCTCTCTTTCTGTTTTATTTTCAATTTTTCCAGTTTTCTCAAATTTTTCTATTACATCAGACATATTAGCCAAAGTATCTCTTAAATTTTTTCTATTCTCACTTGATAATGGTTGTGGCTTTTTTAAATTCATAATATCCTCGTTTAAATCTCTTAATTTCATTTTACAAATTCTCCTTTATTTTTATAATATTTTTTAATTTTTTTATGTGCTATTGGGTAAATTTCTTTCATGTGACTTTTAAAATATATTTTATATTCAAATTCACTAATATGATGATTCTCAAAATAATCATCAAAATTGTATTCTGTTAAAAACATTCGTAAAAAAGCTATAACCTGAGATTTTTTGTATTCATCAAATTCATCATTATAATAAATACTGTCAAATATCAAACCTTTTAATTCATAACATTTCATTTCCTTTCTCTCCTTGTATTTTATGTATCCATTTTTGTAATTTTATTTATACTCATTCTATGTATTTTTTTGATTTTATACATAAAATGAGAAAAAGTTTTCAAATCTTCTTTATAAGGAGTTTTTTGATAAATCAATACCAATGTAAGGACATATATGATTCCGTTAATTTTAAAGAGGGTTCTGTGATGATATAGGAGGATTAAATTCTTCCTGCATCATATTTACTATCATAACTACATCTCTGAATGTTAAACTCGAATGTCCCCAATTCATTTTCTTTTGTGTATTCATTTTTCTTTATGTATTCTTTTGTTTCAAAAAGTGATTGTGTGATGTTTTTATTTTCATAAAAATTTACCAATTGGTAATCATTGTTAATGTATGAAGTATGTTTAGGATTTTCATCTTTTAAAATCAACATATATGGTTGATTATCAGTAATTTTTTCTCTAAAAAAAGATTTTTTTTGTTCTAAGTATTGGATTAAATTGAATTTTTCTCCTAATGATTGTTCATTTTTTAAAAGTTTTTTTCTAATTCCACTTTTATATTGTTCATCTGTTGTTTTTATTTGAACACCACTAGATATAGCATCTTCATAACTTTTTCTAACTAATTCATCAAGGTATTCTTCAAAATTAGAATCTACTGCCAAGTTGGCAGTGTTATTGTTTGATGTAACATTCATCTCATTTTGTTTAATAGTAAATTTTAAAGATATATTTTCAGATACTCCACTTTTAAGATTTCTTTTTTTAATACTCCTGTAATCAACTTTAATATTAGAGTTTGCATTTATATCTTTAACAGTTTTTTTTAGTTGAGTAAGAAAATTTGGTTTAGATGTATATAATCTATTTGTATTCATCATATCCATAAGTTTTTCAATATCAACTTTTCTATTTTTAATTGTATAAATTCCTAAAGCATCTTTTAAAAACAGATATAAAAGTTTTGAGGTTTTATTTTTTAGATTATAAATAATAGTGTAATCAACTTCAACTTTTGGTGTTGGGTTATCAAATATTTTTAAAAATCTTTTTGATGTTTTAATAGCACAACCATAAGATTTTCTATTATCAGATTGAATAAGTTCAATTTTAAATGGTTGATTTATAATTATTTTTTCTTTATTTTCATAACTATTAAGATAATTTGATAATAATTGTAAACTTTCTATTTTTTCCAAATATTCTTTAATAGAATTAGTATTTGGTTTTGAATTTATTGATTCACTTATTTTAGAATATTCAAGTTCAATATATGTGGTATTGTTTATTGAATATTCTTTATGTGTTTTATATATAAGATATAAAAATAAATTATAATCTAAAGCAGTTATCTTTTCAAGATTTCCTTCTGAATCTGTAAATGCCATTTGGCTTAAGTAAGGTGGAAAATGTTTTTTCATTTTTTAACTCCGTAATTTAAATATTAGAATCTTGACTTTTATGTCTCAATCCATAATTTTATTTATGTTGGAAATTTCAAAAATTCAGAAACTTTTACTAAAATTTACAAACTTTTTATAAAAATATTCAAATGAAGAGATATAAATGTTAATACAAAAATTTATAACACCTTTTTATAACATTATATTTTATTGGTGTTTTATCTCATAAAATTGTTCATACAAATATATTACAAATTAATACAAATAACTAACAACTACAAGTAGGTTGTATTTTTGTCCTTTGGACAAGAAGACAGAGGTTACAAACCTTATAATAGATATTCATTTATGATGATTATTTTTGAATAAATCAAATATAGTTGGATAAACAATGTCAATGTTATCATTTGTAAAAAAAAGATTATCTAGTTCACTTTGAAAAGAACAGTTATTCTTTAATAAAAATATTATCAACTCACAAATTTCTGTTGGAGTGAATTTCATCTGATTTATTGAATTTGTATAGAACAGACTTATCTTGTGATTTACAATTAATTCTCTCAATAATTTTTGATTAGATTCTGTAGAGAATAAAAAGAAATTATCATCAACGAAAAATGCAAATAATCTATCTTTTAGTAAATCAATTTGTTTATGAATTTCTTTTTTGTTAAATGGAAGTTGTGAATATATTAATATCATTTGGTATCTATCCGTTTTGATGGATGATACCGATTTATTTTAATAGAGTAAAGAGAGCAAATTTTTAACCCATCTTTTATAACTACACAATAATCACCATAAACCACCTTATTTTATTGATAAAAAAAACTAATTCAAAACCTTTTTTCATAAATTATCCATATATTGGAAATTTAATATATATCAAAGATGATACCAATCTTTTAATAAATCAATTTGTTTATGGATTTCTCTTTTATTAAATGGAAGTTGTGAATATATTAACATCATTTGGTATCAATCCGTTTTTATTGATACCAATTTTCTAAGGTATTGGGAATAAGTTAAATAATATTTGAATAATTATCAATATGTAAACAATCATTTTTATCCAAGAATACTGCAAATCCACTATTTGTATTTGTTGTATTTGTTGATAAACAATATTTCTCGATTATAAACCATCCCTCTAAAGTAGTAGTTGTTACAAATGAATTATCTTTTAAATTACCTTTATCATCTAATCCAAAATCAATTGATGTCATTGAACTCATTTTGTTGTTTTTATTCAAAATATATATACTTTCAACTATTTTTATTAATTTAATACCTTTAAATTCAGATGTATTATCGATTGTATTCACTTTTACCATAATTAACTCCTTATAAGTATATGGTTATTTTGTTGGCTATTTTCCAACCCATTAGTTTTCTTTACATGGAAATTATATAAACGAAGTAGAACACCTAAACTTCCACAAATTTTTTAAAATACCAGTATGAAATTTGAAAGAATAAGTATTTTCTTTTTCAGTTCTAAAATTTATTTTTAAGGAGATTTAGATGGAATTATTTTTAATTAGTTCATTTTTGACGGTATCAATCTATTTTAATAAATCAACCATATATTGAAAATTCAATATAAATAAAAATGATACATAAAATAAAATTGGAGTTAATTATGAAAAAATATAAAAAAGTAACCTATACCCTAGAAAAAGAGCTTATTAGTAAGATTGCAAAAAAAAGTCGTTTAAAAAGAATATCAGAAAGTAAATTTGTATCAATTTTTCTTGAAAGTTCATTTGAATTTTTAATGGAAGAATATTATAGAACTAATCAAGAACCCATGTTGGATGCACCTAAAAAAAGGTTTAATACTTTTGCTAAAACTTATTCTCTGCCAATTGATGTGGAAAATAAACTTACATGGTTTAGTGATAAATTTTTACTCAAAAAATCACATTTGATAAGAGCTTGTTATATTTATTATATTTACAAAGAAGAAGAAAAGAAAAATAAAGAGTTTCAGGAAAAAATGCATTCAATAATTCCGTTATATGTTGAGCATGTAAAATTAATGAGAAATAAAACCACTTAGTAAAAATTTGTATCTAAAATTATGTATTTTTTAAGTTAGCAGTATAAATAATAATACACAACAACACTAAAACTACAACTAAAGTAGGTGGTAGAAATACCACCTTTTTTAATGCATAAATAACTCCACAAAGTTTTCTCAATTTTTTTTAATTTATCTTATAAAAACCTCTTATTTTATTGATGTTTTAAAACTCCACAAAGTTTTCTCAATTTTTTTTGTCAAATAGTAGGTTATTGTTCAGATTAACAAGTTAATAAAAAGTTTCCATACTTTTTATTAATATTTTTCTATTTCTCTTAAATCTAATTAATGAATTAATAGAGTTGTTGAATGAGGAGAAGAATATACAGAATTTAATTCTGAGTTTCTTGAAATAAGTTTCTACCAAATATAAAAAAACTTTTAATTTCATCTGTTGATAAATTAATATATTCATTTCCAAATTTATAAATTGATTTTAATAAAATATTTATAACTTTAAGTATTGCTTTTATTATATATTCTTTGTCATAACCACCATTTGCTAATATATAATTATAAATCCCATAATATACAGTAGTAGTTAACCATTCTTTATTTTTGAATTTATAGTTATTTATAAGTTGTGAAAAACTCTCATCACTTAATTCTTTTTCAAATATCACGGAAGTTGTCAAAGCATTTAAAAATAACTCAACATACTTTTCTAAATCCCTTTTTAAAGATGATTCATTTTCTTTGATGAAATTTATTATTTGAGAATCAAGTATATATTCATCTTTGTTTTCTGAATCAAAATTTCCAGTTTTTAGTTGTATAAGAATATACATTAATAATTTTTTTCTATCTATTTCCATTATTTTTCCTTATTTGTAGTTATAATTATTTTACAAATTTTTTTGATAACTTAAGGATTAATGCAATAATAATTTTATTTTTTAAATACTCAATTAATAATGTTAATGACATATTTGGTATTAAAATGATGTTGAATATTGATAATTTTTATAGGTGTTGGTAAAAATTTCTAGAATTTAACTTAATAAAATAGATAAAAATGTTGTCTCAAAATGTCTAAAATTGTTTAAGAATGTCATATTGGAAAACCTTATTAATTTTTATCTCAACCATTTCTTAACCATAGATGTCCATATACTTTTTTGTTAAGTTTTTTTTTGTTTTACAAATCCCTATTTTAGGGTATTGTTGGAGTTGTATTTTTTCTATTTTTAAATATGTCTAAATTAGGTTTATTGGTCTTGACTAGGAATATATATCTTTGACTAAGATAGTCTAATTCAGGGTGATGATGTATAAAATTGTTTTAGGTATGATGTAATTTATTCATCAAACAACTTTTTTCATTATTCAAAAATCTTTCAATTTGCAACATAATCGATTGTTAGAAAAAAAACTAATTATAATTCTTCTATAAATTTATAAAAGAAGAGTAATGAAAATACATTTAGACCTAGACTGCTACTTTGTTTCAGCTGAACGAACAAGATACCCATTTTTAAAAGGTAAAAATGTTGTTATTGCCAAGGGTAGCGACAACAAGATATTTTCAAATGACAAGAAAGAGGGAATGGTATTAGGTGATACAGGTGCTTTTAACTCTGTGTTGGAGTTTAAAAACAACTATGATGAGAAAAATATATTACAAGCTTGGAAAAAAGAGTTTATCGACAGTGAGGGCAAGATAAGAGGTATTGTTATTACCAAAAGCTATGAGTGTAAACCTTATGGTATTAATACAGGAGCATCATTAAGAGAGGCGTTTTCATTGTGTCCTAATTTAGTTGTATTACCTAGTGACCATTATTTTTATCAAGAGCTATCTCAAAAATTAAAATCATATTTAGAGTTAAAAATTCCACTACTTGAACAGTACAGTATAGATGAATGGTTTGGTGATTTAGATGGCTATATAAAAGATGAAGATACATTAGAGTTTATAACTGAACTAAGAGACGATATTTTAAAAAAGTTTAACTTACCAATAACCATTGGGGCATCTAAGAGTAAATGGATAGCTAAACTTCTAACTGATAGAATAAAACCTTTTGGAGCATTTGCACTTCCTAGTGATAAGGTATTAGATTTCACAAAAAATATAAGTGTAAACGACTTCCCTGGGATTGGAAAAGCAATCGCTAGAAAACTACAAGATTATCGTATCAAAACATTAGGTGATTTAAGAAATAGCCCTAATTTATTGAATCAATATGGAAAAACTGGAAAAGAGTTATATAACAAGATATGTGGCATTGATAATGAAAATGTTATACCTAACAGTGATAGAAAAGGCATTGGTATAAGCAGAAACTTTAAAGCTGTACAAGATAGAAATGAGATATATAGAAGAACCTCGATATTAGCAAGATACCTAAGTCATACCATCTCAAAGTTGAAATTAAATCCAACGACCTTTTACTTTAAGATAAAATATGAATATGGGATAAAGAACTCCCAATCTGTTACAGAGAATAGACTATTTAACGAAAGATTCTTATGTGATTTATCAATTGAAATGATAAAAAAATTAGATAACCATTATGGGCATAAGATACAATATATAGCTATAAGTGCATCTAATTTTTCCAATACCCATAATCAAAAAACATACTCCCTTTTAGATTATGAGAGTGATTTAAAGTTTGCCTCTTTAAATGAAAAGCTATTAAAAATCAGAGACAAATATGGGGTTGATATTATTAAGTATGGGAATGAGATTGGTTAGTAGCGAAGCTTAATAATTTAAAAAACTTCTTTTGTTATTGTTGATAAATCACTTATGTAAAAGATGAAATAAAAAAGGATATTGCTAGTGTGGAATTTGGGTTTAACTCTTTCACAAAAAATGTAATTTTTGGAGATACTTTCATTTCAAATATAAATTTTGTTCAACATGTTAAACAAAATTTATTTAGAGGATTTAATTGATTTCTTTTTCCAAAGATTTTGAATTGGGTTTTTCCCTAAATTTGGGGATAATTTTACATATCTATCTAACATTTCCATAGATTTATGATTAGAAATTGCTTTTATTGTATATACACTTTCTCCATTCATCGCTAAATGGAGTAATATTGTTGTGAATATCTCATCTTATTTGAACTTTGTAAAATTAAAGAAAATATGATAATCCAAATATACATCAAAGTATAGTCACAGACTTAATTGATAGATAAAATTTATAAAAATAAAGATAAAATGACTAAAATTAAATGAGTTTTAAGGTGAGTAAATGAATATAGAAATTGCTAACAGATATGCAAATTTATTGACATATATTATTGATAAAAAAGTAAGAATGGAAGGACGAAATGTTTCTTTGTATAAAAGTGATATTCTATTTATCTTAAAAAATAATATTTCTGAGCGTCAGGAAATTACGGAAAAGATTTTTAAAGATACAATCCTATGGTTTAATGAGAGGAATGTATTTATTATAGAAGAAATTGAATCTGATATGAGATACAAGCTTCATCCAAATTTTAAATTCAAAATGAGTAAACAAAGTGATATTATGTTTAAACAATCTGGATTTATAATTAGTCAATTGCAATTATTTTCAGAAAATTTCTGGGATAACGCAGAAAAACTTTATGTAGATGTAATTTCTGATGAAAGTATTTTTCAAATTATATCATCAATGCCAAAATCAATAAGAAATACTTTGTCATCATTAATTTTATATAAACATAATAAAAAAAATAAAGGTATTTATCCATATATCATACTTCAAATTCTTTTATTATCTAAATCACCATTTAACATTATAATTGAGAATAATTCTATTAATGCTACATTAAGTGGAGTTAATTTGAAAAAAGTAAAATTTAATACAGAAACAATATCTTTAAAACTTAACAATTCTCAATTTGAATTAGAAACATTAAGTGATATAAAATTGATAGATATATCTTTTTCAAATAATATTTACAATGAAATTGATACATCTTTAGAATACTTTAAAAAATTGGGTAACAACAATGAACTAAATGAAAAAATAATTAGTTTTTTATCAGAATTTAAAGTGGCTCATGAAATATTTTTCCAAGAGTTATAAGTAAAAGTAGGGCTTATCTCTCAATCCTATCACTAACCCATCCTTAAATTGAGAGGATGGCTTGTTCTTACATTAGATTAAAAGAATTCTGGAAAATCAACTTTATCCATTCTTTCTTTAAGTGTTTCCCAATTTCTTTTACCTCTAATGTAATGTGTATCAGTTACATCACCTCTTGTAGAATGTCCAATTAATGTTTTTAATTCTAAATCACTAAATAATCCACTCAAACTAATGATTTGTGCAAAATTCTTTCTGAAACTATGCAAGTCAATTTCTTTTTTAATTTCTTTACCTACAATATCTTTGATGTAAGCATTAAGTTTATTACCAACTTTATCACTTCTATACCTAGGTGTTAAATCTAAAAGATTAAAGAATAAATAATCATCATCATTTTTACCATTTAATTGAATATTTAAATCTTCAATCAAATCTTTGTGAATGATAGATATTCTTTTTGAATTCGTAGTTTTTTTACCAAAAACATTAATTAAAGATTTATCAAATTCAATCTCTTTTTTAGTAATAATTAATCCTTCCTCTCTCCTCCAACCACAATAAAGTAGGAATTTTAGGTATCTGTATTCTTCCATTAAATCTTTATTCTGTAAATAAAAGAAAATCTTTTTTAGTTCATTATCATGAAATTCTCTTTTTTCTGTTAATTCTCTTTTTATTCCATTTTTTACTTTTTTGAATGGATTATTATAAATATAAGAATTTTCCAAAAAATATTCAAAGATAGAGATAACAGTTTTTAATTTTTCATTTACTGTGTTTACTCCAAGTTTTTCATATTGTTCAAACATTTTTGGAGATTTATCATAGATTTGTTTCAAATCTTTATCTACTAATTCTTTTTTTTTCTTCCAATTAGATGGAATTGATAATAAAAAATCTTGAAAGCCTATATTATCTTTTTGAGTAATATCTTTAATCAATTTTTTTTCACCAAAATAGATGTGTAAGAATTCAACCGCTTGTTCAAATCTATTAAAATGTTTTTTATCTTTTACTAATTTTTCTTTATATTTTAGATATTCATCAGTTAGTTTTTTAAGAGTGTTATTATCTCTGATTTCATTAGTTTCAATATTAACACTATGATTTCTTTTTAATCTTTTGATTTTAGCTATAGCTGTTTTTTCAATTTCTGCTAAAAGTTTTTCTTCTTGCTCATTTTCAGCAATAAGTGTAATAGAATTCTTAGTTTTAATTGATTGATATTGTTTAAAGTCGTTACTTGCCATATTAAACTTACCTAACTTATGTAATATTTTTAGTTTAAGTACAATAGCGTATATGAGATTAGATGTATGTAAAGATTTTTTTAAAATGATAGATTCACTAAGTCTTGTTACAAAATAGTATATACCATTTCTATTAAGTAAATGTTTTTTATTATATAGTGATAAATTCTTTAAAAGTTTCTCAGTTTGTTTAAGTTTCCCTAAAGTTTCACTAAGTAGTTGGACATCCGATAAATTGGGGGTTTGTGATGTATTTACAGTGGTGCGAATGGTGAGAATCGAACTCACACTCCGAAACCGGAACGGGATTTTAAGTCCCGCGCGTCTACCTATTCCGCCACACTCGCACATGTGTAT
>RRZU010669420.1_pt1 | contig 12141 bp, 12 predicted proteins | sample 2165561 | NCBI WGS metagenome assembly RRZU01 (sample SAMN10456909, study PRJNA506462) | wastewater metagenome | isolation source: wastewater sludge | place: USA: Moscow, Idaho | reverse complement strand
ATGTCTGCCCATATTGTAATAGAAATTTTATTTTTAATTTCAATAAAAAAGATTCAAAAGAAGCAACAGCACAACTTGATCATTTTTTTGATAAATCTACATATCCATATTTATCTATTTCTCTTTACAATCTTGTGCCTAGTTGCTCTACTTGCAATCAAAGAAAATCAAAAAAAGACTCAAAAGAAATTTTCTATCCATATAAAGAGAGTTTTAATCAAAATGCAAAATTTGTGTATGGTGGAATAAAAACAAATTTAGATAAACAAAATATAGATTTTTTTGATGAGAAAAGAATAAAACTAGATATAAAACATATATCAGAAGAGACAAAAGTAAAAAATCATAATGAAGTTTTTAATATAAAAAATCTTTATGAAAACCACAAAGATATAGTAAAAGAGTTGCTTCAAAAAAGAGTGATTTATAGCGATAGTTATATTGATGAACTTTTTGATAGATACAGTGGAACACTTTTTTCTAGTAAAGAAGAGTTAATGAGACTTATAACTTGCGGTTATATAAGCGATGATGATATAAACAAACGACCACTTAGTAAACTTATAAAAGACATTAGCGAGGATTTGGGGTTTATTTAAATATCATTATAAGATAATTTGAATAGTATTTTAGATAAAATCTTACCTTTTAAATAGCTTAATTTAAAATTATCTTAAAGTCATTACTAAAGAGGGCATAATGGAAAAAGAGTTTAATACTGAAATCGAACAAGATATAGTAGATGAAACTGAACATATAGATACTGATGGCAATATAACAACCCCTTTTTCTACAAAAGATATTAAAGTTACAAACAAAATAGAGATAATGTCAAACTTGATCAAAAGATTAGAATTTGACGAGATAGATTTAAATCCAGATTTTCAAAGAAATCCAGATCTTTGGAAAAGAAAAAAAATGAGTAGATTGATAGAGTCTATTTTGCTCAAACTTCCATTGCCAGTATTTTATTTTGATGTATCAGATCCAGACAAATGGATAGTTGTAGATGGATTGCAAAGGCTATCTACTATAAAAAAATTTATAGTAGATAAAAAGCTAAGATTAAGTGAATTGGAATTTTTAACAACATTGGAAGGCAAGAAGTATGATGATTTGGATAGGAATTTAAAAAGAGTGATAGATGAAACAGAGTTTGTAACTTACCAAATAGAAGCACAAACTCCAAAAGAAGTTAGATACTCTATATTTAATAGGATTAATACAGGAGGACTTAGTCTAAATTCTCAAGAGATAAGACAAGCTCTAAATCAAAAAGGCAAAAGTGTTGAGTTTTTGAAAAATATTTGTGAAAATGAGATTTTTAAAAAAGTAGTATCAATTAGCCCTGAAAGGATGCTAGATAGGGAGTTGGCTTTAAGATTTATTGCATTTAAACTTAGTAGTTATAAGGATTTTAAATACAGAGATATGCAAAACTTTTTAGATACTACAATGGAAAGACTAGATAGCATATCAGACGAAAAAATATTAAACGATATAAAACAACAACTTTTTGACAGTTTAGAGTTTTCACAGAAGGTATTGGGAGAAAATCATAGATTTAGCCGTTCTATTGCATTTGAAAACAATACAAAAACTTTAAATAGATCTTTGTTTGATGTAATAACAATTTGCTTTAGTGAAATAGAAAACAAAGAGCTATTTTTAGAAAGAAAAGAGCTATTTTTAGAAAAGTTTAAAGAGTTATTAAAAGATGAAAAGAGTGAATTTTCAAGAGCGATTACAGAAGGCACAAGTAGCAAAAGTGCTATTGATACAAGGTTTGATGTTATGAAAAATCTTATAAATGAGGTAATAAATGCTAAAAATTGAAAAAGTTGATATTAAGAATTTCAAATTATTAAGAGATGTCTCAGTTGAACTTGGAGATTTGACACTTATAACAGGTGTAAATAGTAGTGGTAAATCTAGTTTTATACAAGCTTTATTACTGCTAAAACAAAATCAAGATTTGATAGTAAAAATTGAAGCTAATAAACTATTATCAGGCTCAATTAAAGAGAATGATAAAGAATCTGAATATATTAAAAAAGCAATAGAAGACACTTTTAAAACACCTATTAATATAAATGGAGGCTACACTCAAATAGGAGAAAGAAAAGATCTGTTTCATCAAGATATATATGAAGAAAACATTGAGGTTTCATTAAAAACTGATAAATTATTACTGGGCTATTGTATAGATTATAAAAACTTGAGTTTAACAATAGAACCGAAACAAACTTTTAGTAATATTTTAAATCTCTTTGATGATAGGTTTCAATACTTAAATACAGATAGAATACAACCCAAAAATATTTACTCTCTCTCAAATAGCCATATTTTCAAAAACAATATTGGAAATCATGGAGAATATACAGCACACTATTTAGATGAAAATAGACATAAAGAACTTGATATAAAAACTCTAAAACATCAAAATGCTAAAACAAATTTTCTTTTAGAAAATGTATCTTGTTGGCTTAGTGAAATAAGTGGTGGTATTGAGATATTGTCAAAAAAATATCCAGATATACAAGGTATGAGTTTGTCATATAAATATACTTATGGAGAAAATACAACCCATGAGTATTCACCTTTTAATGTTGGTTTTGGTATCACATATGTATTGCCAATAATAGTAGCTATACTCAAATCAAAACCAGATGATTTGTTGATAATTGAAAATCCAGAATCACACCTTCATCCACAAGGGCAATCCAAAATAGCAGAACTCTGTGCAATGGCTAGTTCAAATGGAGTTCAAATTGTAGTAGAGACTCATAGCGATCATTTTTTAAATTCATTGAGAGTTGCTACAAAAAAAGGCTTAATAGAATCTTCTAAATCAAAAATATACTATTTTGAAAAAGATGATTTAAATTTATCAGCAAAAGTTCATAAATTAACTATTGATAAAGATGGAAATATAAACCAAAATTGGCCAAAAGGCTTTTTTGATGAATTTAGAAATAAATTAGATGAGCTTATATGGTAGATTTTTTAGTTTTTAATGAACTTTCATTACCTTTTGATGATAAGTATAAAGCTAAAAATGAGTTCAAGAATTTTTTTAATATATTAAATAGTTTGCAAAAAAAGAGTATTCAAAAGATCAGAACGGATAGAAATTTTAAAGAGTATGAGATTATAAAGAATTGTTATCTACAAGAGTTTTTTAAAGAATTAGAAGATATTAATTTAAAAGATAGATTAAGAGATTTTTTGGCAAACAGTATTCTTTTGATAGAAACACCACTTATAAAAGATTATGAAATTGATGAAGCAGAGGACTACATTATCTCTACTTACAAATATAATGATGATATAAATGCTGGTGGTTTGGCTTGTAGTCATTTTTGGAATAGCATATCTATAAGCTTTCATTCTAGTGATGAATGGAATAAGCCTTGTATAAAACTTACAAAAAATGAAGAAGAGATAGAAATAAGACATATATCAACGATCTGTCATATTGAAAAACACAATGATTTTTTTGATAATTTAGAAGAAGAATTAAAACTAAATATAAATAGAGAAAATTTTTGGATTAGAAAAAATGAACTATTTTCTAAAATAATATTTACAGATGAAGTAGAGCACCAAATAATATATTTAGATAGTTTGGTTTTTAAAAAAGTAATATCTATTTTGAGAGATTTAGAAACAGGCAAAAAAGTACTGAATGATTTAAATATAAGTGGTGAAGGTGAAACTGTAAGACAAAACCATAGCTTAAGGACTTTGCGAGAGTTTAAAATCAATGGGCAAAAAGAGTTTTTTGAGAAACATATAAAAAATTTATCAAATGGATATAGAATACATTTTTTTGAAAAAGATGAAAATATTTATATAGGATATATTGGTAAACACTTAAAGACAAAAAATGATAAATAATAAAGTGGAGATTTTGATAAAAACTTGCGGTTATATAAGCGATGATGATATAAACAAACGACCACTTAGTAAGCTTATAAAAGATATTAGTGAGGATTTGGGGTTTAGATGATAGTTGTTTTATCAATATAAAAGTGAAATAGAAGTAGAATAAAGGCTTTAAATTTATAAATTTATTTTATGAAGAATTGAAATAGTAGCACAAAGGAAAAGCAGGGAAATGACACAAGATATTTATTATAAAAACTATGAAGAAAAACCACTGAAGCTTAGCATCATAACCGCCACTTGGAATGCCGAAATTTTTTTACCAAGAGTAATAAAAAGTTTAGAAAAACAAACAGATAAAGATTTTGAGTGGATTATTTCAGATGGTGCATCTACTGATGGGACATTGGAAATTTTAAAAAAAGTCGAAGGAATAAATATTAAAGTTATTTCTCAAGAAGATTTTGGAATTTATGATGCCTTAAACAGAGGAATAAAAAACTGCAACGGTGAATTCTATCTTGTGATTGGTGCTGATGATGAGTTGTATCCTAATGCTGTAAAAGATTATAAAGAGGCAATTGAAGATGATGTGGATATTGTAACTGCTTGGATTGATACGGAAAATGGACAAAATATACCAAATAGTGGTCCTAAATGGTTAAAATCACAATTTCATTATGTATCTGGACATGCAGTAGGTTCAATATATCGTACAAAACTTCATGAAAAACTTGGATACTACTCAAGAAAATTTCCAATAGCTGCTGATCAATTATTTATTTTAACAGTTGCAAAATCTGGAGCAAAAATAAAAATAATAGAAAAAAATGTTGGTAAATTCTCAGATAATGGGGTTAGTAGTGTTGATATTTTGGGAACTATTTGTGAGTTCTATAGAGTGCAAGTAGTTACTGGCGAAAACAAATTTTTACAGACAATTTTATTTATTTTAAGGCTTATTAAGAATATTAGAAAGATATAGTTTGGTAGTCTTTTCAAAAGCAAATGATAAGTCGCAAAAAGTAGATTCTATTGCTTTGAATAAAGTTTTAGGTAGAAGATGGTTATATAATTTTATTTGCCATAAAGAGTTTAATGCTATATTTTATAGTTATTTTTGGTTTGGTGTATTGAGTGTGATGGGAAGAAGAGGATAAAGCTTTGCTAAAAGAAACACAAAACTTAATTAAAGCTAGATTATATGATATGAAATATACTCTATTGTTTAGATATTTTTATAAATATAATTAGGCTAAAATGAATATAAAATCAACTTTTATACATCTTCCAAATTTTGGTAAAAAAACAGAAAAAGAGCTATGGGAAAAAGGTATTTTATCTTGGGAAAAATATATACAAATAGAAAAAGAAAGCTCTCTTTTTTTTGAGGAATCATCATCAGTTTTAAATGAATCTCAAAAAGCCTATGCAAATAAAAATATAGATTTTTTTTCAAAAACATTGGCTAAACAAGAGTATTATAGATTGGCTCTATCTTTCCCTGAAGAGGTGCTTTTTTTAGATATTGAGACCACGGGACTTAGTTCATATTATGATTATATCACTATGGTTGGTTGGAGTAAGAAAGACAAATATGGATACTATATTTATGGGTTAAATGATATTTCAGAACTAAAAGAAACAATCAATAATTCAAAAATAATAGTAACCTTCAATGGAAGTATTTTTGATATACCTTTTTTAAAAGCTCACTTTAAAGACTTAAAATTTCCTAAAGCTCATATAGATTTAAGATTTTTATCAAAATCAAATGGGCTAGAAGGCGGTCAAAAAAACATAGAAGAACAAATAGGATTCAAAAGAACAAAATCATTAGTTCAAACAAATGGATTTATGGCAACATTGCTTTGGGATGAGTATAAGTGGGGTAGAAAAACTTCACTAGAAAAATTAATAGTATATAATCATAGTGATATAGAAGGGATGAAAGCAATACTTGATTATTGTATAAATAATATATATAAAAAAAACAAATACTCTTCTTATTTTGATAAGCCATTTGAATTTAAAAAATATAAATCAATTTTGGATAAAAAAGGATTAAAAGAGTTTATTAAAAAACATGATATTCCTTTTGATAAAAAATCAACACTTAAGTTCAAAGAACTTTTTAATAAAATAAATAGAAATATAAAAATCGTAGGTATAGATTTAACAGGTAGTGAAACAAAAGCTTCTGGAGTTGCTTTTTTAAATAATGACAAAGTAAAAACATATTTGATGGCGACAGATGATGAGATGATAGAAGAAATTATAAAATTTAAACCACATATTGTATCTATAGATTCACCACTATCCCTACCAAAAGGAAGACTAACAGTTTTTGATGATGACCCTACAAGAGAAGACTTTGGAATATTAAGAATTTGCGAAAGAATACTTAAAAAACGAGGAGTAAATGCTTATCCAACACTACTTCCTAGTATGCAAAAGCTTACAAAAAGAGGAATTGAACTTGCCAAAAGATTAAGAAAAAAAGGAATCCCTGTAATAGAAAGCTACCCAGGAGTTGTGCAAGATATTATAGGACTACCTAGAAAACAAGCTAGTTTGGATTTACTAAAAAAAGGATTGGGGATTTTTGGATTAAAAGGAGAATTTCTAAAAAGTGAAGTAAGTCATGATGAAATAGATGCAATAACTTCAGCAATAGTAGGAGTCTTCTTTTTAAGTGGAGATTATGAAGCAATTGGTAGCTTAGATGAAAATCTTATGATAATACCAAATCTTAATGCCAAAAAAGAGAAAAAACACATTATTGGAGTAGCGGGTGAGATAGCTTCAGGAAAGACCACATTCAGTAAAATACTAAAGATAAAAGATTTTGCTTATGCTAGATATAGCGAGATACTAGAAGATATTTTAAAAGAAAATCATATTGAAATTACAAGAGAAAACTTGCAAGATTTAGGACAAGAAATAAGTGAAGAACAATATAAGTTTTCTTTAATGCTATATGAAAAAATAAAAGATAAAAATAGAGTTATAATAGATGGACTAAGACATCTTGAAGACTATACCTTTTTCTTTGAAATGTTTGGTTTAGACTTTAGTATGATATTTATTGAAACAGAATTAAAAATAAGAGAACAAAGATATATAGAAAAATATAAAACTAATAATTATAAAGATATAATTAAATCCAGTGTTGAAAAAAATATAAAGTATTTAAAATCAAAAGCAAAAAAAACTATAGATAATAATACTTCACTTGATAGCTTACATAATCAAGTAGAAGAGATATAAAAGAGGAAAGAATGGGTTTAAAAATAGTAGTTGGTGGTCAATTTGGAGGAGAGGGTAAAGGTAAGGTTGCATACTCTTTGGCTAAAGAAAAAGATATAAAATATATTGTAAGAGTTGGAGGCTCAAATTCTGGGCATACAGTTGTTCACGATGATGTAAAATATATTTTTAGGCATTTGCCTACAGCTTCTATTCTTGAAAATAGAGTTTCTATATTAGGAGCAGGAGCATATATAGATTTAGATGTGTTAAAAGAAGAGATAAAAATATCTAAAATAAAAAAAGAAAATCTAAAAATTGATTTTAATGCAGTTGTTCTTACAAAAGAAGATAAAGAGTATGAAAAATCAATGAAAGATTCAATAGGCTCAACTCAAAGTGGTACAGGAAGTGGGGTAATAAAAAGGATCCAAAGAAAAACTGACAAAATTTTGGCTAAAAACTGTAAGGAATTAGTCCCATATCTAATTGATACAAAAAAATATTTAAGAGGCATTTTGGATAGTAATCAAGATATTATTATTGAGGGTACTCAAGGGTATGGGTTGTCTTTACTGCATTCACCTTTTTATCCTTTTGCAACTTCAAGAGATACTACTGCAGCTGGATTTTTATCTGAAGTTGGTTTAAGTCCTTTTGATGTGGATGATATCTATTTAGTATTAAGAACTTTTCCAATAAGGGTAGAAGGAAACTCAGGTCCTCTTAAAAATGAGATATCTTGGGAAGAACTTGGACAAAAGATAGAATCAACCTCAGTTACAAAAGGCACTAGAAGAGTAGCTAAAATAGACTACAAACTCATAAAAGAGGCAATTTTAGTAAACAGACCAACTAGAATAATATTAAATCATTTGGATTATGTAGAAGAGAAAAAAAGAGATGATTTTATAACTAATCTCGAAAAAGAAATCTCTAGGAAAATTGACTATATCGGGCTTGATAATATGAGTATTAAAAAAAGATAGAGAAACGATATGGTTAATCAAAAAATACAAGAGAAATATGATAAAAATAAACTAAAAGATCCTCATCCCAGTATAGAAGCTTCTTTATTAAATCCTCAAGATATAGAGAAATACATAGACTCAACAGGAATGATAGAGCCATTTGATAAAAAAAATTTAAAAAGTGCCACTTATGGTGTACCTTTATTAGGAGATGTTTATTATTGGGAATATGATAAGAAATGCAAGAAATATGACAAGAAATGTAAAAAATTAAAAACAAAAGATGATTATTTTGAATTAAAACCAAATGCTATAGTTTATGTACACGTATCAACTATATTTAGAGTTCCATACTATATGGTGTTTAGATTTAATTTAAAAATCGATTTGGTACATAAAGGATTATTATTAGGAACAGGACCTGTTGTTGACCCTGGATTTCAAGGAAGACTATTTATTCCTATTCATAATTTAACAACAAATACTTATAATTTAAGAGCGGAAGAAGTTTTTATTTGGGTTGAAGTTACAAAAATGAGTAAGTTTGATAATAATATAATCAAACCACCTTATGAAATGAAGAATTTATTAAGCTATACAGCAAATGATTATTTTAATTCTACTAATAATCTCAATCCTATTGTTAGCTCTATTCCAGATGCAATGGAAAAAGCAAATAAAAATTCAGAAAAAGCATTGTCTAGAACAACAAGGTTGCAGTGGGGTGCAACTATAGGGATTGTTGCTATAGTAATTGCTTGTTTAGCACTTGTGGTTACTATAATTCAACCAACAATTTCTTTGGTTGATACATATAGTAATAAACTACTTGATTGTAATAATTCTTTAGAAAAACAAAATAAAAAAATTGATAATCTACAAAAAGAAATAATAATACTAAAAAAGAAAATAGATGAAAATAGCTCAAAATAAACGAATAGAAATTTGTGGAGGTATAGCTTCTGGTAAGACAACACTTGCAAAACTGTTGGTAGAAAACAATATTGGAGTTGGAGTTTATGAAAATTTTCAGAAAAATCCATTTTGGGAAGCTTTTTATACAGAGCCAAATAAATATATATTTGAAACAGAAGTAACATTTACTCTTCAGCACTATCATGAGATAAAGAAAAATCTTAAGCATAAAAGCCTTGTTTGTGACTATGCACTTATTCAAGATGTGGCTTATGCAAAAATTGGTTTACAGGGTACAAAGCTAAATATTTATAAAGATATTGTAAATGAACTTTTTGAAGACATAAATAAATGTGATTATTTAATATATTTAAAATGCTCTAGCATGGAAGAGTTAAAAAGAATTAGAGATAGAGCAAGAGCTGTTGAGCAAAATATCAATATTGACTTTTTAAGCTTGCTAAACAACAGTATTTACCAAGCCTTAGAGGAAGAAACAGATATGAAAATACTAGAAATCGATAGTGAGAAATATAATTTTGCAAATAGTATTGAAGATAAAAATATAATTTTAGAAAAAATAATTAATTTTATCAAGTTTCAAGCTTGAAAATGCTTGTCAAGTTCGCAATATTTTTGGCTTCATACTCTTTTTTCTTTGTATATTTTAATGCAAAGATTTTTTTGATATTTTTTGACTCAAGTTTATCTGTGCAAAATAAAATTGATATACTTAGTTATGGTATTGTAGATAAGTTGTTTAGGAGAGAATAGATGAAAATAAAATTTAAAATAGCTTTTTTTTAGGATTGGTTTTATACTTATATATACTGACTAACTTTTCATATGTAAGTGTATATTACACATATGTAGCACTTCCTACTCTTGCTATGTTGGGTTTATTTGGATTTGGAAGTTTTAAATCATTAAAAACAACAGCTCAAATGATTTTTTGGTTTACACTTATTATTTGGATAGTTACACTTTTTTTTGTTTCATATGTAGGTGTTTATTTGTCGTACATTGCAGTTCCAATTTTATTGATAAGTGGACTTGCAGCTTTATTTATAAGAGATAGTAAATAATTTAAGGAGTTATATTTGAATAATAAAGACTATGCATATATAAGTGTGATAATACCTTGTTATAATTCATCCAAAACAATAGAAAGAGCTATAGAATCAGTTATTAATCAAACATTATTACCAAAAGAAATAATTGTTGTAGACGATTGTAGTAATGATAATACTTTAGAACTTTTAAATAATTTTAAAAAAAAGAATTTAAAATTCAATATAGTTATTTTATCTTTAGAAAAAAATGTTGGTGCAGCAAGTGCTAGAAACAGGGCTTGGGATATTGCAAAATATGATTTTATAGCTTTTTTAGATAGTGATGATAGTTGGCACAATAAAAAACTCGAAATTCAATATAATTTTATGATTAATAATCCACAAATTGTTCTTACTGGGCATAATTGTGAAATTTTAGGAAACAATTTCGCAATCAAAAATGATAATCTTAAGGATAAAAATTTTTACAAGATTTCTAAGTTTAAATTACTTACTTCAAATTGTTTTGCAACTCGTAGTGTAATGTTGAAAAAAAATATCCCATTTAGATTTCCTGAAAATCAAAGATATGCAGAAGATTATTATCTATGGATTGACATACTGCTATCTGGAAATATTTGTTATAAATCAGATTTAAAATTAGCATATTTATATAAAGCATCTTATGGAGAATCTGGATTAAGTAGTAATCTATGGGATATGGAAAAAGGTGAACTTAATAATTTTAAAGTTATGTATAAAAAAAAATATATAAATTTGTTTGAGTTCTTAGTTGTTTATGTTTTTTCTTTTTTAAAGTATTTAAGAAGAGTTTTGAAGGTAAAAATAAATGGTTATTAGAAAATCAAGTTTAGTATTTTTGATATTAGGTATTTTATTTGTTATGCTTTATTCATTAGTTATTGTTTCAGGAGATATTTCAGATTCAAGATTATATTTTGACTTTTATATTCATATTCAGGAAAAAGGGTATTTTAATTTTTTAAATGCTTTAAAATCATCATCAGGGAAAGCTGAGCCAGGTCTTTATTTTTTATATAGTTTATTTCCAAGTGGTCTAAATTTGTATTTTTTCTCTTTTTTAAATTTTGTAATCATATTGATACTATTTTTTGTTATTTTTAAATTTTATCAAAAAAACCTAGATAAAAATTTTATTTTAAATAGTATCTATTTTATTTCTTTATTATTTCTTTGGTATCCAATATATAGCAATTCTTTATGGTTTTGGAGAAATTTTATTGCAGTTGAGCTTTTAATAGTATATATATTTGTATTTGCTTTATTGATTAGGATTTTTTTTGTTGCCTTTGGATTAGCTTTTCATTTATCTTCTTTACTTTATCTACCGATTATTTTTGTTTTTTCAAAAATAACAAATTTTTTAAATAGATTTGAAAAATATACTCTCACAGCATTGCTTGTATTAGCAGGAGCTATAAGTGGATTGCTTGTATTGAATTTTTTTAACTTATTTTCTTCCTTTGCTTCAAGAAATCATGATTGGTTAGATACATATAATGGGGTAAATATTGTTGGAGGATTAATTTCTATTTATCTATTTTGTTTAATTTTACCTTTTACTACTATTAAAAATATTGTAGATGAAAAATATAAAAAAAGATATATATTTTTATATTCTATACTATTATTTTTTTCTTCATTCTCTTTGGTATTTTTAAATAATCATTTTATTACTCATAGAGTTTTTATATTTAGTTCACTGCTTTATTTGATATTTTATTTCATGTTTAAACATTATTTGAGTAAAAAATTAAGATATCTAGTAAACGCTTTATTGATTTTAAGATGTATTCCAACAATTAGGTCTATGGTAAATTATATAATAGGATAAAAAATGAAAATAGCACTTATAGGTACAGTTGCACAAAGTGCAATAGGTTTTAGGAAAGATATGATTCTAGCTTTAAAAGAGAAAAACCATGAAGTTTTTGTATTTTGTACAGATTTTACAAATGATTCAAAAAAACGCATAGAAAATCTAGGAGCTGTTGCGGTTGATTATACTTTAAATCGTGCAGGAT
>RRZU012084988.1_pt1 | contig 12142 bp, 16 predicted proteins | sample 2165561 | NCBI WGS metagenome assembly RRZU01 (sample SAMN10456909, study PRJNA506462) | wastewater metagenome | isolation source: wastewater sludge | place: USA: Moscow, Idaho | reverse complement strand
TCTTCTTTATCAAGAGTTGCCGTAAAGTTTAAATCATCTCTTAAAAGATATTCCTCTATCTCAGCATCTTCTATAGGAGACTTTTTATTTTTTAGCATCTCTACTTTTTCAGGGATGATATCTAATGCCACCACTTCATTTTTTTGAGCTAAAAGTAGTCCATTTGAAAGTCCTACATATCCTGTTCCTGCTATTGCTATTTTCATTTATTCTCCTCTTTCATCCCTTTGATAAATTCTATAAAAAATACCAAAAAAACTGACAATATAAGTCCAGTTACAAATGCTACTGTAACTATAAGTTTTTTCTTTGGTTTTATTGGATGTTCATTTGTTATGATGTTCCCAATCAATTTTGTTTCTTTGATGTTATATGAAGATAATTGCAATTCTAAATCATTTATTTTTGTAGATAACTCATATTTCATCGCTATAAGATTTGCATCAAGTTTTGATTCTTGTTCTAGATTAGCTTTTTGAGTTTTAAAATTATCTATATTTGTTCCAATCATCTTTTTATAGTTTTCAATTGTTTCTTTATGCTCTAAAATAATTCCATCGACAATTGACTTTATTTTTTTTGTGGCATTCTCATTTGATTGACTATGTACTACAATCTCAACAAGATTTTCTGTACCTTTCACTAGTGAAGCACTTTCAAAACTATCTTTTTCATCTTTGTTTGCATTTTGTTTGTATAAAATATCAAGTTTTTGAACCAAATTATTCGGATTTTCGATCCAACTATTACTATTACTATTACTATTACTTCCTACTTCGATAATAGCTTTTACCTCGTATGTTGGTGTTATAAAAATACTATATATTATACTTATCACAGTCACCACACCCGTAAATACAAAAATAAACATTTTATTTTTTGCTAGTGTTTTAAAAAGCTCTTTTAAATCTATTTCATCTTCTTGTATTGTCATCTCTTTAGTCATACTCTCTATCCTTTATTTTTTATATCCATTTGGATTGTTACTTTGCCATCTCCAGCTGTCAATACACATCTCTTCAAGTGTTCTAGTAGCAACCACTTCATTTTTTTGAGCTAAAAGTAGTCCATTTGAAAGTCCTACATACCCTGTTCCTGCTATTGCTATTTTATACTTCATATTTTGCTCACTTCGTTCTTGCATCATTTATTTAAATCCTCCAAATCTTCTTTTACTAATTCTTCTAATTCTTTTATACTTGGCAACACTATCTTATATTTTGAAACAAAAAGGTTCTCATCAAGCCCAGCTGTTGCATATTCTACTTTGACACTATTTTTTTCAGTGCAGAGTATAATTCCTATTGGTTGATTATCCCCTTCCATAGAAATCTCATTTTTATAGTAGTTTAGATAAAAATTCATCTGTCCTACATCTGCATGACTAAAAGCTCTCACTTTTAGGTCAACCAATACATGGCATTTCAAAACTCTATGGTAAAAAACCAAATCTATTCTGTCATGCTCATTAGCAATTGAGATTCTTTTTTGCCTTGCTTCAAAACAAAATCCAGTCCCAAGCTCAAGTAAAAAATCTTCTATATGATTTAATAATGCACTTTCTAAATCGCTTTCACTATATTTTTCTTTTGTTTCAAGTCCAGTAAACTCTAAGATATATGGCTCTTTTATTATTGAAGCTGGATCGAAAACTTCTTTTTTGTTTTCTAATGATTGAAGTAAACTTTTTTTATCAGTTGATAATCCTACTCTTTCATATAAAAGTGATTCTACTTGTCGTTTAAGTTCTCTTACGCTCCAGTTGCCTTTAATAGTTTCTACTTCATAAAATACTCTTTTGAGTTCATCATCTATTTTTACAAGTTCTATAAAATGTGTAAAACTACATACTCTTAAAAGCTTTTCAGTTGGCACATATAAAGATTGGTCAGTCACTGATTGACTAATCTTGTTATCGATTTTAAATTGGTCAGTCACTGATTGACTTATTTGTGGATATGTAAGATAAAATTGTCTCATAAGCTTTAAAGCTGTAGATGACATCCCTTTGATATGTGATAATTTTTGAGCCATATTTTCTATTAGTTTACTTCCATAAGTAGCTCTATCACTTCCATTTTGTTCATATTCAACTATATAATATCCAATGATAAAATTTCGTAATGTAAGATTTATACTTACACTTTGTAAAGCTTTAGTTTGAAATGTTTGATGAACAGTATCTATAGTTACAATAAGATTTTGAAGTGTCATTTATAATTTATCCTCAACTATCGCATCAGCTGTTACTAGTATTTTACGCATAGCGATTTGCTCCCTTTGGTCGTGCATCATATATTTTTCTCTTTCTTAAATAGAGTAAGATCAAAATCTAATATTGTTACAAGATTACTAATCTGTAAAACTGTACTTTCCACACTTTGTGAGTCAAGCTTGTATTTTTTGAATAATATGTTTGTTATTTCATTTATCACTTGTTTAGATATATTTGGTCTTGTATATGTTTCAAATATATCCCTAGCAAATTTTTGCTTATCTAATTCACTATTGGAATAACAATAAAGTATTATATTAGAATTCAAAAAAACGCTATCTTGCATTTGCATCATCTCTATTAAATTTATAACTTCTTGTATCTATAGAAATAGCATTAAACCTAGAATCATCCGTTACTGTTTTATTTGTATCTAAAAACATTTTTAAAGCATCACTTACTAGCTCTTCGACAGCTTTTTTGTGTTGTATAGCATATTGCTTAAGTCTATTTTCGATTTCTGGATTATCTATTTTTATTGCTAACATATTTGATCCTTTTCTTCAATATACTTATCTTCAACTATTTCTACACCCTCTAAATGTTTTAATAAATAGATAATATGTTCATATGCTTCATCCGATACATGTAGTACAATTTGTTTTTTTGAGGCTTGCTCTATCTTAGTTTTATCTAAAATTTTATCACAATCTTCTAATACAACAACTTCTACACTTTCATCATCTTGAAATAATTCTGACACATCAATAGTTGCTTTGCCATGCTGAACGATTGTAAAATCTCTTTTGCCTTTGACCATCATGCTTTTCTTGCCCATTTTATAGCTTCTTTTAACCAACCAACATTTTCTTCATTATACTTTTCTATTTTAAATGCACCTTGTGTATCTTCATGAGCTAACGACATATCAAATCTTTTATACACTTGAATTATCTCATCTACAAAATCTTTTGGATCTTTTGAAAGTTTAGCATCAGACAAAATATCTTCTAATATATCTGCGCATTCTTTTAAGTCTTCATCGCTTACCTCTGAAGCACAATAAATCATCTGTGCTAATTTATTAAACTTTCTAATTCCTAGCTCTCTTTTTGGGATAGTAGGATTATCTAAAATATATGATTCTTTTTTTGTATATAGAAAAGTCCCATCTTCAAGTTTGTACTTCATCTTATATTCAATTACAAAACTATCATCACGGTTTTCAAGTGTTTTACAAATCTCACTTATTTCGTTTAAATCTTGCACCAAAATTTCATGGTTATCGTAGTCATCATAAGTGATTTTAACATCGTATCCTAGAAGTATAACTTTTTTCATACCCTTTGTCCTCTTGTACTCAGTAAGTGAATTGCTTTAGTATTTGCATCATCAGTTTCATCAAATGGACCATAATACCAAGCTTTAGTTTCATCATATTCTACACCAACTATTCTGCTAGCTAAAACAGCATCAAATCCACCTTCATATCCATCTACTAATACTTTATACTCTTTTGGATATTGTTTGAGCACATTTATAAGTTGTTCCACTGTTAAAAAACTTTTCATATTATCTTCTAAATTTTCCAATCTTTTTAACTCATTCCACTTTTTTAAAATTTTCTTCAAGATAAGTTTTAAAAAGTTTAAATATCATTTCATCATTTAATTTTCTAAAATCATTTTTGAGAATAAATGGTGTAAATATCTCTTTGAAAATCTGTTCATTTATCCAATATTCAGCAATATACTCATTTTCACAAACTTTATAGATTAAATAGTAGATTATCTCATTAGCTATGTGTCTTTTTTGTGAAATAGCCCACGGCTCATGTTCGCCAAATCCTTCGATTTTTTCTTCAACCAAATTTGGACTAAACTGAAAAAACGCCTCTTGTACTTCATCTAAAATATTGAATCTTTTTGCTTGATCAAGTAAATATTCTACCTCTATGATCTCTTTTGGAGTGTATTTATAAAGTTCATATAGTGTCATTTGATACCTCTGTAAAATTTCTATTATCTTTGACTATCTTATTAATACCCTCAAGTCTCTTAATGCTATCATCTGCTAAAAGAATACTCATCTGTTTTATAGCAACTTCATTAAATTTTTTAATTCTTTCCTCTTGTGAGATGTTTTCATTGATGAAATGTGCATTAAGTGATTCTAGATTTGCTAAACATACCAATTGATATACATCTGCACAATCTCGAATATTTCCTTTAAGACTTGGGTTTGCTTCACTCCACTGTTTTGCAGTCATCCCGAATAGTGCGACATTGAGTATATCCGCTTCACTTACATATATATAGTTTATCTGAGCTGGAACCAATTGTTTTGGTATGAGATTTTCTTTGATGGCATCTGTATGAATTCTATAGTGTATCTTTGTGAGATTTCTTTTTATATCCCAACCTAATTGTTTTTGTTCATCTTCTTTAAGTCTTTGGAACTCTTTGATAAGATAAAGTTTAAATTCTACAGAAACCCATGAAGCAAATTCAAATGCAATATCTTTATGAGCATAAGTGCCACCATATCTACCAGATTTTGCTACTAATCCTATGGCATTTGTAGTTTCCACCCATTTTTGTGTACTTAAGGTAAAACTATTTAATCCAGCTTCTTTTCTAAACCCCTCGAATTCGAGGGGTTTAAAATTGTCATTATGAATTTTTTCCCAAATACCTAAAAATTCAATTGTATTTCTGTTTCTAAGCCAATTCCTAATGATTTCATTTGCATCTTGTGAATTTTTATGTTTTGCTATGTCAGTCAATGAAATATAATCATCTTGTACTACTGAAATTTCTCTGTCTAATACTTGGATTTTAGCCATTATTATACCCATTAGGATTATTACTTTGCCATCTCCAGCTGTCAATACACATCTGTTCAATCGTTCTTTTAGCTTCCCAACCAAGCACTTCTTTTGCAAAACTAGGATTTGCATAACATTTTGCGATATCTCCTGCTCTTCTATCAACTAATTTATATGGTACTTTTTTACCACTTGCTTTTTCAAAAGCTTTAACTACATCAAGGACACTATAACCTGTACCAGTTCCTAGATTTGTAATAAGTGGCTTACTCATGGTTTCTTGAGCATTAAGATATTCGATTGCTTTTACATGGGCATTTGCAAGGTCAACGACATGGATATAGTCTCTCACTCCTGTACCATCATGGGTATCATAATCACTTCCAAATACACTTAAGAACTCTCTTTTTCCAACCGCTGTTTGAGCGATAAATGGCATAAGGTTATTTGGGACACCATTTGGGTCTTCTCCAATCGTACCACTTTTATGAGCACCGACTGGATTAAAGTATCTTAAAATCGCTATTTTAAAAGAGTTATCACTAGTGTATAAATCTTCTAAAATTCGTTCAATCATATATTTAGTAGTGCCATAGGGATTAGTTGTTCCACCAGTTGGATTTGATTCTGTAAGTGGGGTATAGTTTGAAGCATTGACTTCGTTATATACAGTAGCTGAACTAGAAAATACTATCTTCTTACATCCAAACTCGCTCAAAACTTCAAGAAGCCTAAGAGTACCCACTACATTATTATCATAGTATTCTAGTGGTTTTTGAACTGATTCACCTACAGCTTTGAGTCCTGCGAAATGAATAACCGAGTCAATAGAGTATTTTGAAAATACCTCTTGCAATTTCTGAGTATCTCTTATATCACCCACTTCAAAAACTACTGCTTTGCCTATAATTTTTTCAACTCTTTTAATTGACTCTTGAGACGAATTAGAAAGATTGTCATATACAATAAAGTCATAGTTTGCATTAGCCAACTCTATTAGCGTATGACTTCCTATATATCCTGCTCCACCTGTTATTAATATTGCCATTATCTCATGAAACCTTTATATGAAACCTCATAACATCATAACTAAGACTATTAGCTACTATTTTATAAGATATTTTATTTATATTTTTTTATTATTTTCGACTTAACTTCTTCCCAATTCAAATCTATCTTTTCAAAAAAAGTTATTATATATTTTAGATTGTACACCATCCAAACTTTGAAAAAAGATAAAAATTAAAAAACTATCCAATATTTCACTAAAAGAATTGATTAAGTTTATGTAACTTTTTTGTAAGATTTTTCTCTTTTTTTAAGAAGTTTTTAGAATATTGAAGAGTTTTTAAGAATTTTTGATACAATGTTGCACCAAAAAAGTAATCATTGGCTCCCCAATTTACTAAAACTCACAAAAGGTCAACAATCAACAATGACAGAAGAAACATCAGAACAAATCGAACAAGTATCAAGTGAAGAACAACATATTGAAACAAAACAACCAAAACAATCAAAACACAATAATCACAACAGCCAAAAAGCTAAAAATAATCGTACTCATGTCCCTGTGACTGGTCTTACGATAGATGATTTACGAGGGAAGCCAATAGACGAGCTTATCCTTATCGCAAAAGATTTGGAGATTGAAAATCCACAAGAGCTCAAAAGACAAGATTTGATATTTGCTATCCTTTCGAGTCAAACAACAGCTGGTGGATATGTTTTATTTACTGGTATTTTGGATATCAAAGAGGGTGGATTTGGATTTTTACGAGCACTCGATGGAAACTTTAGTGACACTTCAAACGATAGTTATGTAAGTGCTACACAAATCAAACGGTTTGCCTTACGAAATGGTGATATCGTAAGTGGACAAGTACGACCACCAAGCAAAGAGAGTGAAAAATACTATGCCCTTTTAAAAATAGAAGCGATTAACTATCTTCCTGTCAATGAAGCGAAAAACAGACCACTTTTTGACAATCTTACCCCACTCTATTCAACTGAAAAATTTACTTTTGAATATGACAAAAACAAAATGACTGGACGAATTTTGGATATGTTCTCCCCTATGGGAAAAGGGCAAAGGGGACTTATCGTTGCTCAACCAAAATCTGGGAAGACAGAGTTACTCAAAGAGTTGGCTCATGGAATCAGTAGAAATCATCCCGATACAACTTTGATTGTATTGCTTATCGATGAGAGACCTGAAGAGGTTACAGATATGCAAAGAAGTGTTAAAGGGGAAGTGTATAGTTCAACTTTTGACCTTCCTGCTCAAAACCATGTCAAAGTGGCTGAACTTGTTATCGAAAAAGCAAAAAGGATGGTAGAGATGGGGAAAGATGTCGTTATCTTACTTGACTCTATCACAAGACTTGCTCGTGCGTACAATACTACAACTCCAAGTAGCGGAAAAGTTCTCAGTGGTGGGGTTGATGCAAATGCACTCCACAAACCAAAAAGATTTTTTGGAGCTGCGAGAAATATTGAAGAGGGTGGAAGTTTGACTATTATCGCAACTGCATTGGTTGATACTGGTTCTAAAATGGATGAAGTTATCTTTGAAGAGTTCAAAGGGACTGGAAACTCTGAAGTTGTTTTAAGTAGAAAAGCAGCTGAGCGAAGAGTATTCCCTGCATTTAATGTTATTAAAAGTGGAACAAGAAAAGAGGAACTCCTTTTGCATCCTGAAGAATTGCAAAAAATATGGATTTTACGAAACGCTATGGCAGAGATGGATGAAGTGGAATCACTCAAATTTTTGTATTCAAAAATGGAAAAAACAAATTCAAATGTAGAGTTTTTACTCTCAATGAATGCCTAAAGAAGTGGATATTTAAGATGAAAGCTGGTGTATTTGATAGTGGAATTGGTGGGCTTACGGTTGTTAAATCTATCTTGGAAGAGAAATTATTTGATGAGATTATCTACTATGGGGATACGGCACGAGTACCTTATGGACCAAAAGATAAAAATACCATCATAAGTTATAGTTTAGAGGCTTTGGAGTTTTTCAAAAACTTTGATATTGATATGCTTATTGTTGCTTGTAATAGTGTAAGTGCTTATGCTATCGAGGAACTTCAAAAAAATACTACTATCCCTGTTGTTGGGGTGATTGATTCTGGTGTTATGGCACTCAAAGATTCAACTGAAGATAAAAAAAGTGAGATTTTAGTTATCGGGACAAGTGCGACTGTAAACTCAAATCTCTACGATCACCATTTACGAGAACTTGGATATGAAAATATCACTTCTATCCCTACTCCTCTTTTTGTTCCAATCGTTGAAGAGGGGATTTTTAGTGGAGATTTACTAAAAGAAGCGATGAAAATCTATTTTAAAGATGTAAAACAAACCGATGTTGTGATACTTGGATGTACCCATTTTCCTTTGATAGAAAAGGAAATAAGCAACTTTTTAAATGGTGTCAAAACTATCCATAGTGGCGATGCTATAGTAAAAGTTTTGAAAGATACCTATCATCTCACTTCAACGCATGAGACAAAAATATCTTTTTTTGCCTCTTCCAATCCAGACAATCTCAAAAATGTAGCCAAAAAATGGCTCAATCTATAAGGTATGAATACTATGACTTTGTTAGAAAAATTAGAAAATAATGTACGCCTCAGCTTTGAAGATGGTGTGGCACTTTATGATTTGGATCTTATCACTTTAGGGCAATTTGCTTCTAAAGTAAGGGAACAAAAGTTTGGACGAAAAACTTATTATAATGTAAATAGACATATCAATCCAACCAATATTTGTAAAGATGTGTGTCAATTTTGTGCGTATAGTGCAAGTAGAAAAAATCCAAACCAATACACTATGAGCCATGAAGAGATTTTAAATACTGTAGAAAACAGTGTAAAAAACGGGATAAAAGAGGTGCATATCGTATCAGCTCACAATCCAAGTACTGGACTTGAATGGTATTTAGAAATTTTTCAAAAAATAAAACAAACATATCCCCATCTTCATGTAAAAGCTCTAACTGCTGCGGAGATACATTTTTTGGCTACAGAATACAATAAATCTTATAATGAGATAATTGAGATGATGATAGCGTATGGTGTCGACAGTATGCCAGGGGGTGGAGCTGAAATTTTTGATGAAGCTGTGCGAAAGAGAGTTTGTGGTGGGAAAGTGAGTTCTGATCAGTGGCTTGAAATCCATAAACTATGGCATGAAAAGGGACGAAAATCAAATGCAACGATGCTTTTTGGACATATCGAAACGCGATCAAATAGAGTCGATCATATGATAAGACTTCGAAATCTTCAAGATATCACAGGTGGATTTAACGCTTTTATCCCACTTGTCTATCAAAAAGAAAATAATTTTCTCAAAGTTACCGATTTTCCAACGGCAAATGAGATACTCAAAACTTTTGCGATTAGTAGATTGATGCTTGACAATATTCCAAATCTCAAAGCCTACTGGGTAACTTCTAGTATAAAACTTGCCCTTATCGCTCAAGAGTTTGGTGCAAATGACCTTGATGGAACAATCGAAAAAGAGTCTATCAATAGTGCAGCTGGAGCAGCAAGTGCTAATGGAATGAAACAAAATGAATTCATCGAGCTTATCAAAAATAGTGGTTTTGAACCAGTTGAGAGAGATACTCTTTACAACGAAGTTGTATAAATTTAATCAGTTTTTAGCTAGAATAAAATACAAAAAAGGTGTGTAAAATACTTAAACACCATATATTAAGATACACAAATAAAGGAGATTAGACAATGTTAGATATTATAGAGATACAAAAAATACTACCGCATAGATACCCATTATTACTTGTTGATAGAGTTGAAAGTATGGAGATAGGGAAAGATATCGTTGCTTATAAAAATATTTCGATAAGTGAACCTGCTTTTCAAGGACATTTTCCAGGACATCCAATCTATCCAGGTGTGATGATTTTAGAGGGAATGGCACAAGCTGGTGGAATTTTAGCACTTAAAAGTGCTGGATTTACACAAGAAGAGATTGAGCAAAAAGTTATCTATTTTATGAGTATTGATAATGCAAAATTTAGACATCCTGTAAAACCAGGGGATAAACTTGAATATAGAATAGAGATTATAAAATTAAGAAAAAATCTTATCGTTCTTGATGGGAAAGCTTTTGTAGATGATAAGCTTGTAAGTGAAGCTGAACTTAAAGCTATGATTATGGATAAGTAGTCAAATATGAATACTATTCATCAAACTGCCATCATAGAAGATGGAGTGGTTTTAGGGGACAATATCACGATTGGTGCATATAGTATCTTAAAAAATGGAGTGACAATTGGGGATGGAACTACAATTGGTAGTCACACTTTAATAGAGGGAAAAACAACAATTGGGAAAAACAATGAAATATTTTCCCATTCTGTTTTAGGAAGTATCCCTCAAGATTTAAAATTCAATGGGGAAGATGTTGAACTTATCATTGGAGATAACAATAAAATAAGAGAATTTACACTCTTTAATCCAGGAACTATTGGTGGTGGAAGTAAAACAGTTATCGGCAGCAACAATCTTTTTATGGGATATGTCCATGTTGCTCATGATTGTATCATCGGTGATAATTGTATATTTGCAAATTGTGCAACTATGGCTGGACATGTTGAAGTAGCTGATTTTGCTGTTGTTGGTGGACTTTCAGCAGTACATCAATTTTGTAAAATTGGGCATTCTGCTATGCTTGGTGGTGGTTCAATCGTGGTGCAAGATATCCCACCATTTTGTGTAACTGAAGGAAACAGAGCAACATTAAGAGGACTCAATATAAATGGTCTAAGAAGAAGAATGGAAAATAGAAGTGATATTGATGAGATAAAAAGAGCTTATAAAAAATTATTTGAATCAAATATGGCTATGCAAGATGCTGCAAAAGAGCTATTAGAAACAAGCCAAAATAAATATGTTCTAATGTTAGCTTCCTTTGTAAGCGAAACAAAAAGAGGTATCCCAACAACAGCAAGGAAAAAAGTAGATGAATAAAAAATTACCTGTGTGTGATTTTTGTGGTGTAACAGACAGCGACAAAAATCCTGTAATCTCTGGAGACAAAGCAAATATTTGTAAGATATGTGCAAAAAGTGCATACGATATTATTTGTGAGCACGAGGGAGATACTGAAAAAATAGAAAAACTACCAATGAGTGAAAATAATAAAGATATGAAAAATATTTTACTCAAACCAAAAGAACTTAAAACGATTCTTGATGAATATGTTATTGGTCAAGATAGAGCAAAAAAAGTTTTAAGTGTAGCTGTTTACAATCACTATAAAAGAGTTTTTAATCATAATGTGATTGATGATGATACAGAATTATCAAAATCAAATGTACTTTTAATTGGACCAACTGGGAGTGGAAAAACACTTTTAGCTCAAACTATTGCAAAATATCTTGATGTTCCACTTGCTATTGCAGATGCTACAAGCTTAACTGAAGCTGGATATGTTGGAGATGATGTTGAAAATGTTGTTACAAGACTTATTCAAGCTGCAGATGGAGATATCAAAAAAGCTGAGCAAGGGATTATTTTCATCGATGAGATTGATAAAATTGCAAGAATGAGTGAAAATAGAAGTATCACAAGAGATGTGAGTGGAGAAGGTGTCCAACAAGCACTTCTTAAAATAATAGAAGGAAGTGTTGTCAATGTTCCACCAAAAGGGGGAAGAAAGCATCCAGGTGGTGATGCTATCCAACTTGACACTACTAATGTTTTATTTATTTGTGGTGGTGCATTTGATGGGCTTATTGATATTATTGGAAAAAAACAAGGTGGCAATACCCTTGGATTTAATCAAAACAAAAAAACAAAAAAAGAGCAAGAGGCTATTTTAGAGATGGTTGAAGCTGATGATTTGGTAAAATATGGACTTATCCCTGAACTTATTGGGCGACTTCATATGATTACAACACTCAGTGAAATAGATGAGGAGGCAATGATTCATATCTTAACTGAACCCAAAAATGCCCTTACTAAACAATATAAAAAACTCTTTACAATGGACGATGTAAATTTAACTTTTGAACCTGATTCACTTAAAGAAATAGCACAAAAAGCAATCAAACGAAAAACAGGTGCAAGAGG
>RRZU011600607.1_pt1 | contig 12142 bp, 12 predicted proteins | sample 2165561 | NCBI WGS metagenome assembly RRZU01 (sample SAMN10456909, study PRJNA506462) | wastewater metagenome | isolation source: wastewater sludge | place: USA: Moscow, Idaho | reverse complement strand
GTGGCGCACCCCGTCGAGCGGGTAGAAGAAGGGCGCGTAATGCACCCGCCCCTGCGCCGGCACAGGCCGGTGGTAATAGGCGAAGTTGAAGGCGTGCAGCGACAGGCTGTTAATCAGCGAGATCGGCGGCTTGAAGGGCACTGCCGGGCCGCCGTCGCCGCGGGCCGGCGCGCCCGTAAAACCTGGCGTCTCGGCGGGGGCCCCGGCCATGAAAATGCCGCGCGGCTTGTCCGCGAGGCAATCGATCCAGGCCACCGTGTATTCGTGCCGCGCTTCGAGTTCGGCATTGTGGGCGAAGAACTCGTCGAGGCCGACGAAACGCCGGTTCACGACGTCGATGTGCACGCCCGGAATCCGCCGCAATTCGATCTCGGCCCAGGTGATCAGGCCGGTCAGCCCCAGGCCGCCGACCGTCGCCGCGAACCATTCGGCATGTTCATGGCGCGAACAGACGCGCCGGCTGCCATCCGAACGCAGCAACTCGAAGCGATGCACATGGCAGCCGAAAGTGCCGGCGCCGTGGTGGTTCTTGCTATGCACGTCGTTGGCGATCGCGCCGCCGACGGTGACGTAGCGCGTGCCGGGCGTCACCGGCAGGAACCAGCCGCGCGGCACGAAAACGGCGAGAATCTCCGAAAGCAGCACCCCGGCCTCGCAAACGAGGCGGCCGTTGCTTTCGTCAAAGGCGATGAAGCGATCGAGGCCGCGCGTGTGTAACAGCGTTCCGGCGCTGTTCAAGCCAACGTCGCCGTAGCTGCGCCCGTTGCCGTAGGCGAGCAGGCTCGCCGTGTCATCCGGCAACGCCGCGTGACGGTCATTCCACCACAGTTCGCGCTGCGCCAGCGTGGCTGGCAGTTGCCCCCAGGCAGTCAGGCTCATGCGCGCCGCCTCCCGAGGAAAAGCGCGCCCAGACCGACCGCGAACCACAACGTCGCCAGGCGGCAGATCAGCGTCGCACTCACCGCCGAAGCTTCGGGAAAACCGTTGAGCGACAGCAGCGCCACCATTGCTGCTTCGCTGCCGCCAAGACCGCCAGGCAGGAAGGAGAGCGCGCCGACGAGCATCGCGAAGGCGTAGATGAAAACCGCCGTGGAGAGCGGCAGAGGATGGTCGAGGGCCAGCAACAGCCACCAGAAACCGAGCCCTTCAGCGAACCAGGCGACGACCCCGAGCGCGAGCCCCATGCCCATCGCCGGCAGGCTGAAGCAGCGGCGAAAATGCAGCACCACCTCGCATAGCTTGACCACCAGGCGCGCCCACTTCTGCGGCCGGGCCTGCGCCCAACGGTCGATGGCGGCGATCAGCGCCGTCCACTGCACCAGAAGCAGGGCAACGACGACGGCAGCCAACGCCAGCCCGACGATCGGCCGCGCCGGCGCATAGGCCCACAGGCCAACGGCGGCGAGCACCAGGATGGCCAGCAGGTCGCTGACCCGTTCCGCAAAGAACGCCGCGACGCTCGCCGCGGGCGGCACGCCGTGCGGCTTGAGCAACACCGAACGCAGCATCTCGCCGACCTTGCCCGGGCTGGTGGTCAGCGCAAAACCCGCGAAATAGGCGTCGAGGTTGATCCGCCACGGCACCGGCGCGTCGAGCAGCGCGAGGTAACGCGCCCAGCGCAGAAAGCGCAGCAGGTAATTGACGAGCGAGAGGGCGAGCAGACCGGCAAGCACCCACGGCCCGACCTGCACCACGGCGGCCACCACATCGCGCCAGCCGGCCCACAGCGACAGGCCGAGGTAGCCGAGCGCGGCCAGGGCCACGCTCCAGAACACGGCGCGCAGCGGCAAGCGCTGCGAGGAGGAAAGACGCATTGAAAACCTATCCGACCACGAAGGACGCGAAGAAAAAACAGCGTTGATGCCGGTTCAGGCGCCCGCCCGCCGGTCCCGCTGCCTCGTCTCGAACACAGGGATCGTACGCTCCGTGGTCCAACGATCGTGCGCAGAAAAGCGGCGTCAAACGATCACCCCGCCGCCGAGACAGACCCGGCTCTCATAGACGACCAGCGACTGCCCCGGAGTCACCGCCCACTGTTTTTCGGCGAAGGCGACGCGACAGGTCTCGTCCGTCAGTCGTTCGATGCTGCACGGCGCGTCGGGCTGGCGGTAACGCGTCTTGGCGGCATAGACCCAATGCTCGCGCGGCGGCTGGCCGGCGACCCAGGACAACTGCTCAGCGTCGAGCGCTTCGGAAAGCAGCGCCGGGTGGTCGTGCCCCTGCACCACGTACAGGATGTTGCGCGCCATGTCTTTTTTCGCCACGAACCACGCCGCATGCTCGCCGCCCTGGGCGTAGTTCTTGGTGCCGCCGATGTGCAGCCCTTTACGCTGGCCGATGGTGTGGTAGGTCAGGCCGTCGTGTTCGCCGAGCACGCGCTCGTCGTCGAGGCAGCGGATTTCGCCCTTCTTCGGCGCCAGGTAGCGCATCAGGAATTCCTTGAACGGCCGCTCGCCGATGAAGCAGATCCCCGTCGAATCCTTTTTCACCGCCACGTGCAGCCCGGCCTCCTCGGCGATGCGGCGCACCTCGCGCTTGTAGGTGTCGGCAAGCGGGAACAGTGTCTTGGACAGCTGCGCCTGGTTCAGGCGATGCAGGAAGTAGCTCTGGTCCTTGGTCCCGTCCTCGGCCTTGAGCAGCTGGAACGCCCCGTCAAATTCGCGCACCCCGGCGTAGTGGCCGGTGGCGATCTTGTCGGCGCCCATCTGCAGGGCGTGCTCGAGGAAGGCGCGGAACTTGATCTCCGAGTTGCACAGCACGTCGGGGTTGGGCGTGCGCCCGGCCTGATACTCGCGCAGGAATTCGGCGAACACCCGTTCCTTGTATTCCTTGGCAAAATTGACCACTTCGACGTCGATGCCGATGGTATCGGCCACGCTCATCACGTCAATCAGGTCCTGGCGCGACGAGCAATACTCGTCGGTGTCGTCGTCCTCCCAGTTCTTCATGAACAGGCCGACCACGTTCCACCCTTGGCGCTTGAGCAGCAGCGCCGCCACCGAGGAATCGACGCCGCCCGACAGGCCGACGACGACCGTCTTTCCTTTTCCTTCAGAACCCGACATCGGGACCCTCTCCTGCATTCCAGTCGGCCAGCGGCAGAATCGCCGCCGGCAGGCCATTATCATAAAACCAACTATCGACGGCAAATCGCGCCGCCATCGGTACGGCCGCCACCTTTGCGTCGCGGCTATCGCTCACCACCCCCGGCACTTCTGCCACTTCAAGCTGTGCGCGCGGCGCGGAATCACGCTCGACGATCTGGGCCGCGTAATGCTGAAAGAGCAGGAAGCGGCTGCGCAGCACGCGCTCTTCCACCGTGTGATAGCGCAACATCCCCCGCGCTTCCAGAAGGCGCAGGAAGCGCGTCGTGGTCAGCGAATGGTCGATGCAGTCCATGCGCCCATAAACCGCGTCGTCGGCAAGATTGCCGCCCTTGTCGGCAGCGATCGGCGATTGCGCCCCGGCCCAGGCGTAGAGCCGGCCGATGGCTTCGCCCAGGCGGGCTCGCTCGCCGGCCGCATCGCCCGCGCGCAGCAAAGCCGCGATTTCATCCAGTTGAGCCGGGGAAAAACTGACCTCAGCCTCGGCCAGGCAGCCGTAGTTGAAACACACCTTGAGCGTCGCTCCTTCGCTGGCCGGCGCCGTGGACACCTGCGCCCATGCCGAGACCGCCAGCCCGCAGGCCAGCACAGCGCTCGCCAGCCGCCGAAGGATCATGCGCCCGCCCCCCTCCCCGCCGCGCCTGAAAAATGCGTCAGCAGGTCAAGCGGATAACGCCGACCAGCCAGCAAATCCTCGCAGCACCGCAACACCAGCGGACTGCGCAGCGCTTCGGATTGCTGGCGGGCCCGGATTTCGTCCATCGACAACCAGCGTGGAGCGATGATTCCGGCATCGAGCGCGCGCCCGGCATCGTGTTCACCGAGGCGGCCACCGAAAGCGAAACGCAGGTAGGTGAGGTCGCGCGTCGGATGCGGCCAGCGGTAGATGCCGACCAGATACTCGGGGACGAACGCATACGCCGTCTCCTCGAGCACTTCGCGCGCCACCGCCTCGAGCAAGGATTCGTCGGCCTCGAGGTGGCCGGCCGGCTGATTGAAGCGCACGCCGTCGTCCGTCTCCTCCTCGACGAGCAGGAAACGGCCTTCGCGTTCGACGACCGCAGCAACGGTCACATGGGGCATCCAGACCATGAGGACTCAGAACAGGTGGACGAAACATCGCGGACGCGCGGGGCCCAAGGCCCGCCGCCAGCGGCCAAAGCCACCATTTTACAGCCAAGCGACCGACAAAATCGGCTAGAATTTCCGTTTCCCGAAACGCCCGACGGAGGTTCTCCCGTGTCCATGGCTGATCGTGACGGCTACATCTGGTACGACGGTGAGCTCGTACCTTGGCGCGATGCGACAACACATGTCCTGACGCATACGCTGCACTATGGCATGGGGGTCTTTGAAGGACTGCGTGCTTATCCAACCGAACGCGGCCCAGCCATTTTCCGCCTGCGCGAACACACCGCACGCCTGCTCAATTCGGCTCGCATTTTCCAAATGAAGATGCCCTATGACGAAGCGACCCTGATCGAGGCGCAAAAGGCTGTAGTCCGTGCCAACCGTCTGGAAGCCTGCTACATCCGGCCGATTGTCTTCTACGGCGCAGAAGCGATGGGCATCGCCGCAAGCACATTGAGCACGCATGTAGCTGTCGCTGCCTGGCCTTGGGGTGCCTATCTTGGCGCCGAAGGATTAGCAAAAGGCATCCGAGTAAAAACCTCCTCGTTCACCCGCCACCACGTCAACGTGAACATGTGCAGGGCCAAATCGGTCAGCACCTACACCAACTCCATTCTTGCCCACCAAGAAGTCGCCCACGACGGCTACGATGAAGCCCTTCTGCTTGACGTGGATGGCTACGTCGCAGAAGGTGCCGGCGAGAACCTGTTCATCGTAAAACAAGGCAAGCTCTACACCCCCGATCTCACCTCCTGCCTTGAAGGCATCACCCGCGCCACAGTCATCGAACTGGCAGACGAACTTGCAATCCCGCTCATCGAAAAGCGCCTCACGCGCGACGAAGTCTATTGCGCTGACGAAGCCTTCTTCACTGGCACCGCCGCAGAAATCACCCCGATCCGAGAACTCGACAACCGCTGCATTGGTAACGGTCAGCGAGGCCCGCTGACTACCCGCCTGCAAACGCTTTTCTTCGACTGTGTTCAGGGCCGCATTGCGGCTCACGAAGACTGGCTCAGCCGCGTCTAACCAAGTACCTCCTACAGGACCCATCATGGCCGAACAACGTCCCCTCCCCGTCACCGCCCACGACCTGCCGCTGCACTGCCCGCAGCCCAACGCCCCGCTTTGGTCGCAGCACCCGCGCGTTTTTCTCGACGTGCTGCACACCGGCGAGGTGAAGTGCCCGTACTGCGGCACCCGCTACGTGTTCTCCGGTGAAGCGCCCAAGGGCCATTGAGCCGTCGTAAGGAATCTCCCGTTTTGCCAGAAATCGCTTCGCATCCGCTCTCCGCAACCCGTGCCCTGATCGTCGCTCCGGCCTGGATCGGCGACGCCGTCATGGCCCAGGTTCTGTTCCAACGCCTGCACGCGGCGACCCCAGGCCTCACGCTTGACGCACTCGCCCCGCGCTGGGTGGCGCCCGTCCTCCAGCGCATGCCGGAAATCGCCGAGGTCGTCGACAGCCCCTTCGGGCACGGCGAACTCGCGCTCGGCGCCCGTCTGCGCCTCGCGCGCAGCCTGCGTGTGCGCGGCTACGACCGCGTCTACGTCCTGCCCAATTCGCTCAAATCGGCGCTCGTCCCATGGCTTGCCGGCATTCCTGAACGCATCGGTTTCGTCGGCGAGGCGCGCTACGGCCTGCTCAACCGCCGGCACGTGCTCGATAAAGCGGCCTTGCCGCAGATGGCCGAGCGCTTCGCGCAACTCGCCGAGGCTCCCGGCATGCCGCTGCCGCGCCCGCTGCCCCTGCCGCGCCTCACCTCGACGCCGGCGCAGCAAGCGGCGACCAACGCCACGCTCGGCATCGACCGGCCAACGCGAGTTGCGATCTTCTGCCCCGGGGCCGAATACGGTCCGGCCAAACGCTGGCCGGCGCGGCATTTCGCGGCCCTCGCCGAAGATCTCGCCACGCGCGGCTATACCGTCTGGCTGCTCGGCTCGGGCAAGGACCGGGCGATCGGCGACGACATCATTGGGCTCGCCGCGCCCGGCATGCCGATCGTCAATTTCTGCGGCACGACCTCGCTCGACCAGGCCATCGACCTCATCGCCCAGGCCGAATTCGTGGTCTGCAACGATTCCGGCCTGATGCACGTCGCCGCCGCGCTCGACCGGCCGCTGATCGCCGTCTACGGCTCGTCCTCACCGGGCTTCACCCCGCCGCTCTCGCCGCGCGCCCGCATCGTCAGCCTGAACCTGCCCTGCAGCCCGTGCTTCAAGCGCACCTGCCCGCTTGGCCACCTTGACTGCTTGAACGGCATCAGCCCGCAACGCGTCCTTGAAGACTGTCTGGACGCCCGCCCGGCAGCCGCCTCAGCACCGCCGGAGACGCCCCGATGAGCACCCTGTACACCACCCCCGAAGACGCCGAAGACGCCTTCTACGACGCCATCAGCCGCGCCGACCTCGACGCCCTGATGAACGTCTGGGCGGAGGACGAGGAAATCGTCTGCATCCACCCCACCGGCCAACGCCTCACCGGCGCGCGCGCGATCCGCGAGAGCTGGCGCGCGATCTTCTCCGGCAACCAGCGGCTGACGGTCCATCTGCGCCGCAGCGTGCAGTGGAAGGGCGGCCTGCTCGCCGTGCACAGCGTCATCGAGACGCTCTACCTCGGTGACGAACCGACGCCGCACGGGCCGATGCTGTCGACCAACGTCTTCCAGCGCGGCGCCGACGGCTGGCGCCTGATCGCCCACCACACGTCGACGGCCGGCGACGGCGAAGCGGCTCCCGACGACGCGCAGCCGCGCACGCTGCACTAAAGGCCGCACAGTGGACCTGGACGATCCGCAGCCCTACCGTGCCCCGGCCTGGTTGCCGGGCGGCCACCTGCAGACGGTCTATCCCCTGCTCATCGAACCCGACGACCATCCTTACCGACGCGAGCGCTGGGAAACGCCGGACGGCGACTTCATCGACCTCGACTGGAATGCCCACGTCCCGCCGCCGGCAGAACCGGGCGCAGACCCGGCCACAGGGCCCGCGCCATCGTCCACGTCGCTACGCAACCCGCTGCTGATCCTCTTCCATGGCCTCGAAGGCAGCTCCGGCAGCCCCTATGCGCGCGCCTTGATGCACGCCCTGACCGCTGCCGGCTGGGGCGGCGGCGTGGTGCACTTTCGCGGCTGTTCGGGCGAAGCCAACCGCCTGCCGCGCGCCTATCACTCCGGCGACAGCGCCGAGATCGACTGGGTGCTGCGCCGGGTGCGCGCCGCCCACCCCGGCCGCCCCCTGTATGCCGTCGGCGTTTCGCTCGGCGGTAACGTCCTGCTCAAATGGCTGGGGGAACGCGGCGCCGAAGCACGCCCGCTGGTGCGTGCCGCCGCCGCGGTCAGCGTGCCCTTCGACCTCACAGCCAGTGGCCATCAGCTGGCGCGCGGCCTCAACCGCCTGTACACCCGGCACTTCCTGGCCACCCTCAAGCCGCGCTCGCTGGCCAAGCTGCGGCGCTTTCCCGGACTGTTCGACGAACGGCGCCTGCAACGCGCGACGACCTTGCACGACTTCGACAACGCCGTCACCGCCCCGCTGCACGGTTTTGCCAATGCCGACGATTACTGGCAGCGTGCCTCGAGCAAACCCTGGCTGCGCACGATCGAGGTGCCGACCCTGCTCGTCAATGCGCGCAACGACCCCTTCCTGCCGGCGCAAGCGCTGCCCGGTGCGGACGAGGTGGCGCCGGCCGTCCGCCTCGATTTTTCCGCCGAAGGCGGCCACGTCGGCTTCGTCAGCGGCGACTGGCCTGGTCACCTCGACTGGCTGCCGCGCCGCCTGATGCACTTTTTACGCCATGCGCCTTGAGCGACGCGCCTCGAGCCTGAACGCGATGCTAAGATGCCCTGCTCACCCGACCGACTGCGAGCTTCCGTAATGACAGACTTGGCCCACAGCGACGGCTTTCTCGGCCGCCAACCCATTCTCGATCGGGCACAGCGCCTCTTCGCCTACGAACTCCTGTTCCGTGAAGGCGGCCGCGACAATTATGCCGCCTTCGCCGACGGCAACCTGGCCAGCGCCCGGGTCATCGCCAACGCCTTCAGCGAACTGTCGATGGCCAACGCCCTCGGCCCCTACCAGGGGTTCATCAAGATCGACCAGGGCCTGCTCACCAGCGACCTGATCGAGGCCCTTCCAGCGCATGTCGTCGTCCTCGAGATCCTCGAAACCGTGATTCCCAGCCCGACCATCCTGGCCCGCTGCGCTGCGCTGCGCGCCGCTGGTTTCGCCCTGGCGGTGCGGGTGCGCCCCGAGTCACCGGCGCAAAGCCGGCCGCTGCTCGAACTGGCCGAAGTGATCAAGGTCGACCTGAGCCGCGTCGCCCCTGAACGCCTGTCCGCGCTCGCCGCCGAGCTACGCCCCTACGGCCGCACCCTGCTGGCCGAGAAGGTCGAGAGCGTGGAGCAGATGGAAACCTGCCGCACCCTGGGCTTCGAACTCTTCCAGGGCTACTACTTCGCCCGCCCGCTGATCATCCAGGGGCGCCGGCTGCAGCCCTCCGAGCTCGCCCTCCTGCGCCTGCTCGCCCTGCTCAGCCGCGACGCCGACAACAGCGCGGTGGAAAAGGCGCTCAAGCAGGAGCCGGCGCTCACCCTCAATCTGCTGCGCCTGACCAACTCGGCCGGCAGCGGCATGACCACGCGCATCACCTCGCTCGGCCACGCCATCACCCTGCTCGGCCGGCGCCAACTGATGCGCTGGTTGCAACTCCTGCTCTACAGCGCGACGCCGGGCGACGAACACGGCGTCAGCCCGCTGCTCCAGCTCGCCGCCACCCGCGGCCGACTGATGGAGCTGCTCGTCGACCGCTGCCCGGAAGCGCCGACCGGCGGGCGCGAGCTGATCGACCAGGCCTACCTGACCGGCATTCTCTCGCTGATGCCTGCGCTGCTCGGCTGCCCGTTGGCCCTCGTCCTCGCCGAACTGCCCGTCGCCCCCGCCGTGCAGGGCGCGCTCGACGCGCATGCCGGCGTACTCGGCGACCTGCTGAGGCTGGTCGAAGCGCTCGAACGCGACGACACCGAAGCCCTCGCCGCGGCCTGCGCCCGACGTCCCGAGATCGATGCGCCCTTCGCCAACGCCTGCCTGAGCCGGGCGCTGGGCTGGGCCAACAACCTCGCGCGCGAGGCCCAATAAACGAAAACCGCACCCATGTCCGACAGCCCAGACCGCGCCATCCTTCTCGGCCGCCAGCCCATCCTCGGGCGTGAACAGCAACTGCTCGCCTACGAACTGCTCTTCCGCGACGGCGCCATCGCCACCGCCAACCGCGCCGAGGTCCTCGACGGCGCACAGGCCACCGCGACGGTGATCGCCAACACCTTCGCCGAATTTTCCGCCAACCACGCGCTTGGACCTTATCGCGGCTTCATCAACGTCGATCAGGCGTTGCTCTTCAGCGACCTGCTCGAAGTCCTGCCGCCACAACTCGTGGTGCTGGAGATTCTCGAAACCGTACCGCCGACGCCGGACGTCATCGACCGCTGCGCCGCGCTCAAGGCGGCCGGCTTCACCCTGGCGATGGACGACGTCGTCCAGGCCGACGCCGCGCACCGCCCGCTCTTCGCCCAGGCCGACATCATCAAGATCGACATCGCCGGCCTCGACGCCGCCGCACTGCGTGCGCTGGTCGCCCAACTCCGACCACTGGGCAAGAAGCTGCTGGCCGAAAAGGTCGAGACCGCGGAAGAGCTCGCGCTCTGCCGCGAACTCGGCTTCGACCTCTTCCAGGGCTACTACTTCGCCCGTCCGACGCTGATCGTCGGAAAAAAGCTCACGCCCGCGCAAACCGTCCTGCTGCGCCTGCTCTCGCTGGTCATGGAAGACGCCGACACCTCGGCGATCGAACAGGCCTTCAAGCTCGAACCCGGGCTCACGGTGAACCTGCTGCGGCTCACCAACTCCGTCAGCTCGGGCCTGTCGACGCACATCACCTCGCTGCGCCACGCCATCACCTTGCTCGGCCGACGCCAGCTCATGCGCTGGCTGCAACTGCTCATCTACACCAGCCCGCAGCGCGGCGACAGCAACGGCAGCGGCAACCCGCTCTTCGCCCTGGCCGCGACGCGCGGCCGGATGATGGAACTGCTCGCCGAACGGGCCCGCCCCGGACAACGCGACTTTGCCGAGCAAGCCTTCATGGTCGGCATCATGTCGCTGATCCCGGCGCTGCTCGGAGTGAGCATGGACGACATCCTCGGCCAGTTGCCGGTGACTGCGCGCGTGCGCGAAGCGCTGGTCGACCGGCAAGGCCCCTTCGGCGCGCTACTTGAACTGGCCACGGCCAGCGAAAACGTCGCCGACGCGCCGCCGAGCGACGCCCTCCTCGCCGCCCGCCGCGCCCATCCCGAACTGGGCGAGCGCACCGTGAGCCTGTGCCTCGAGCACGCGCTGGCCTGGGCCAACAACCTCGACCGGACCAAGGACTGACCCGGGGCTTCGCCCGCGCCGCCACCATGAGCGTCTCCGCCCTCGACCACGTTCTCCTGCGCCGCCAGGCCATCCTCGACGCCAAGAGTGAACTCGTCGGCTACAGCCTCGCCCTCGCCGAGGGGAGCCCGCCAGCGCTGCCCGAAAACACCCGAGTCGCAGCCCTGGTCTGCGCCGCCTACGCCGAGCTCGGCATCCGCAGCGCCCTCGGCCAAAAGCTCGCCTACCTGCACGCCGACCCCGGCTTCATTCACGACGACGTCATCGAAGCGCTCCCGCCCGACGGCGTGGTGCTCGAACTCGTCCTTGACCCCGACCTCGCCCCCGACGCGCCCACGCTCGAACGCTGCCGCGCCCTGCGCGAACGCCATTACGCGCTGGCGCTGGCCGACTACCGCGGCCTCGACGAGCGCAGCCGGCCGCTGCTGGCCCTGGTCGACATCATCCAGATCGACATTCGCGGCCGCGACGGCGACGCGCTGCAACAACTCGCCGGCCCACTCCTGCACCTACCGCTCAAGCTGCAAGCCGTCGGCGTCGACACCCCGGCCGATTTTTCCCGCTGCCGCGCCCTTGGTTTTCACCTCTTCCAGGGCAATCACTTCGCGCAAGCCGAAACCGTCAGCGGCCGCCGCCTCTCCCCCACCCAAGCCGGGCTGATCCAGGTCATCAACCTCGCCGCGCGCGACGTCGACACCGCGCGCCTCGAAGAGCGCATCAAGCACGAGCCGGCGCTCGCCGTGAACCTGCTGCGCATCGTCAACTCGGTCGGCTTCGGGCTCGGCCGGCGCATCACCTCGCTGCGCCAGGCCATCACCCTGCTCGGCCGGCGCCAGCTCATGCGCTGGCTGCAACTGCTGCTCATGACCCCGGCCGGCCAGGCACCCGACGCCCAGCGCCAGCCACTGCTGCAGGTCGCCGCCCTGCGCGGGCGGATGATGGAAATCCTCGCCGAACGCAACCACCCGCGTCAGCGCCCGCTCGCCGACCAGGCCTTCATCGCCGGCTTGATGTCGATGATGCCCGCCGCGCTCGGCCTGCCGATGCCCGAAATCATCGCCCAGATCGACCTCGAAGCCGAAATCGTCGCCGCCCTCGACACCCGCGCTGGCCCGCTCGGCCACCTGCTCGCCCTGATCGAGGCCTACGACGCCGAAGACGCACACGCCTGCGCCACCCTCCTCGCCGCCCACCCCGCCGCCCAACTGACACTGGGTCTGCTCAACGCCAGCCTGGCGGACGCACTGCGCTGGGTGAACGGCGACGCCGCTTAAACACCCCTTAGCTCTGCCCTGTAAGGCGCATCTGGATGCGCCTTACAGGGCAGAGCTAATACCGTGCCGCCGCAAAATCCACCGCGGTCGCCACGTCGGCCTGCAGCGCTGCGATCAGCGGGCGGGTGTCGTCGCGCCGCCAGTGCAGGGCGTAAGGCAGGCCGGCGAGTGCGGGTCGGGCGGCGGGCAGGACCAGGCGCC
>RRZU012485658.1_pt1 | contig 12144 bp, 7 predicted proteins | sample 2165561 | NCBI WGS metagenome assembly RRZU01 (sample SAMN10456909, study PRJNA506462) | wastewater metagenome | isolation source: wastewater sludge | place: USA: Moscow, Idaho | reverse complement strand
CATCGACCGCTGGTCCGAGGCATTGGTCTTCGCCAGATTCGGCAGATGCACCTCGGCATAACGGTCAACCAGATCCTTGAAGCGCGGCGCTTCCCGCCCGTCCTCCTTCGCGCCCAACGGATCGCCGCCGGCATCGATATCGCGGCGCAGCTCCTTCGCCCGCTCGCGCGCCGCTGCTGTCGACTATTCCGGCCACCGCCCCAGCGTCATCCGCCGCTGCCGACCGGAATGGCGATAATCGAGCGTGAAGGCCCGGTTGCCGGAGCGGTAGATGCAGATGGCAAAGCCCCGTACCTCGCTGTCGAATATCTGATAGTCCCGGCCCGGCTCCGGCACCGCCTAACGCACCGATTTCTCGTTCAACCTCAGTCTCTTCACCATGCCCAACGCCTCCTTCTTGCATCGCACACAAGGCTCAGCCTCGCGCGCATGGCAAGTCCTACATCGCGGACAAGACCGGCAGGGAGGCGGAAGGTGGCGGAACCTCTGGGAGGTGCGCCGGTGGCGCGACATCATCACATCCTGAGCGCGCCTCTCCGCGCTAGCTTTCTGAACCGCTGCCTGGGTTGGCCATGATCTGCCAGCGAGAAAGAAGCATCCTGTGAAACTGTTCTGCGGCTGGTGTGGCCTTGGCCTGCGGCACGCGGACAACGCCGACAGTGCGCGTGACGGTGGGGTCTTTCAGAGGAACGGCAGCGATCAGCGGATGAGGGTCGGCAGGAAGGGACATACGCGGCAGCGCGGCGACACCCAGACCAGCCTCGACCAGACCAAGTGACGTGGAAAGATGCTGCACTTCGTAATAGGGCCGGGGCCGAACCTGAGCGCCCGCGAGGGCAAGATCCATGATCAGTCGGTTACCACTCGCGCGACCGACGGTAATGAAGCGGTGATCGGCGAGTTCGGCCCAGGTCACCTCGGCCCGCTTCGAAAGCGGGTGGTCGCGGCGGCAGGCCAGATAGAACGGCTCTTCGATCAGCGGCTCGAAAGCGACGTCGGGATCGTCGGCGCCCAGCAGGGTGACGCCGAAATCGACCTCACGGTTGATCACGCTTTGTAGCACCTCGTTCGCGCCGGCATCGACAATGCGGAAGCGGATCGAAGGGTATTCCTTGGTGAACTCGCCGATCACGTCGGGAAGGAAATAGTAGGCCGCCGTCGGGATGCAGGCGATGCTGACCAGCCCTGACCGGCGTTCGGCGATCTCGCGCACCGAGAGAAGCGAGGTTTCCAGATCGTCCAGCAGCCGCCGCGCGCGCGGCAGAAAATCGCGCCCGACGGCCGTCAGCGAGACGCGGCGGGTCGTGCGTTCCAGCAGCGGGACACCCAGAATGGCCTCCAGCTTCTGAATGCGCCGGGTCAGCGCGGGCTGGGACAGATGAATACTTTCCGAGGCCGCGCGAAAGCTCTGCATCTCGGCGGTGGCAACGAAGGCTTTCAGGTCTTCAAGATCAATATTCATGCGCCAGACGCAATTATCATTCAGATCATTGCATTTCACACATGCCGGACCATTGTGGCAAGGTTTTTCCATCGGGGGTGCAGGGACACCCCGTCAGAGGAACACCAACATCATGACCAGAATTCCATGCGTGCTTATGCGTGGCGGTACGTCACGCGGTCCATTCTTTTTGTCTTCGGATCTGCCCCGGGATACGGCCACCCGCGACGCGGTTTTGATCTCGGCCATGGGCTCGGGTCATCCGCTGCAGATCGATGGGATCGGCGGTGGTAACCCCTTGACCAGCAAAGTCGCCATTGTCGGCCCCAGCAAGCAACGGGGCACCGATATCGACTATCTTTTCGCCCAGGTGAATGTCGAAAAGGCGCTGGTCGATACCGCGCCGAATTGCGGCAGCATGCTGGCCGCCGTCGGCCCCTTCGCCATCGAGCAGGGTCTGGTGGAGGCAAGCGATCCAGAGACGCGCCTGACGATCCTGAACGTCAATACCGGCAAGCGGATCGAAGCGACCGTGCAGACGCCCGGCGGCGCTGTCAGCTATGAGGGCGATACCGCCATCGCAGGCGTGCCGGGCACGGCGGCGCCGGTGCGTCTGGCTTTTCTCGATGCGGCGGGCTCGAAGACCGGCAAGCTGCTGCCGACCGGCGCGCTGCGCGACGAGGTGCAAGGTATCGAAGTCACGCATTTCGACATGGCGGTGGCGGCCGTGCTGGCCGCCGCGGAAAGCTTCGGAAAAACCGGGCGCGAATCGCCCGCCGAACTTGATGCAGATCGTGATTTCATGACCCGGCTGGAGGCTTTGCGCCTGGAATCGGGACAGATGATGGGTCTCGGCGATGTGACCAATATGGTCATCCCGAAACCTATCCTGCTGTCACGGCCGACCGAAGGCGCGACCATCAACGCACGCTATTTCATGCCGCATTCCTGCCATACGGCGGTGGCCATTACCGGCGCGGTCTGCATCGCGGCCGCCTGCTGCACCGCAGGTACTGTCGCGTATGATCTGGCGGCGCTGCCGGATGCCGATGCGCAGGGTCGCCGCATGCTGATCATTGAACATCCGTCCGGCCGCACGCCAGTCGAGATCGAACAGGACCCCGAAACCGGCGAGATACGCCGTGTCTCGGTCATCAGAACGGCGCGCAGGCTTTTCGACGGCTTCGTACATATCCGCGACAAAGTCGCATAATCTATTCCAAGGAGGAGAAAACCAAATGAAACTGCTGAACAAATCAGGCATGCGCCCGATGCTGCTTGGGGCCGTCGCGGTCCTTGCCATGCCCATGTCGCTGAACGCGCAGGACTTCGCCGGTGAGACGATCGAATGGACCGTTCCCTTTGGCGTCGGCGGTGGCACGGATGTCTGGGCGCGGTTCTTCGCGCCGCAACTGTCGCAGGCGTTGCCCGGCAAGCCGACGGTGGTCGTGCTGAACGTGCCGGGGGGCGGCTCGATCTCGGGCGCGAACCAGTTCGCGACCCGCGCCAGCCATGACGGGCTGTCGATTCTGGGAACGTCGGCCTCGACGCAATATCCGGCCATTCTGGGCGATCCGCGCGTGCGCTATGATTATGCAGACTGGACGGCGGTTCTGGCCTCGCCCACGGGGGGGGGGTGGTCTATATCGACGCGAAATATGGCGTGACCGGCCCGAAGGATATCGAAAAGCTGCGCTCCGAGCAAATCCGCTTTGCCAGCCAGGGCGCAACCGCGCTGGAAATGCCGGTGCTGTTGGCGTTCAAGATGCTGGGCCTGAACATCAAGCCGGTCTTCGGCATGGAAAGCCGGGGTGCCGGTCGTTTGGCTTTTGAACGGGGCGAAGCGGGGATCGACTTCCAGACCAGTTCGGCCTTTCTCAGCAGCGTAAAGCCACTGGTCGATGGCGGCAAGGCGGTGCCGCTGTTCTCGTTGGGCGTCGTGGATGCCGAGGGTAATGTCGCCCGCGATCCGTCCTTCCCCGACCTGCCGACCTATGTCGAGTTCTACGAACAGGCGACCGGCGCCAAGCCCGAGGGCGAGGCGTTCAAAGCCTGGAAGGCGCTGATGCTGGCCGGGTTCTCGCTGCAGAAGATGGTGGTGCTGCCCAAGGATGCGCCAGCCGAGGTGATAGCTGCCTATGGCGAGGCTGCAAAAGCCATCGTCGAGGCCCCGGATTTCCGTCAGCGTGCGGGGGATGAACTTGGCGACTACAAGCAGCTCGTCGGTCCTGAAGCCGATGCGGCGCTGAAGGAAGCTCTGACACTGGATCCGGGCATTCGCGAGTTCCTCACCAACTGGCTGGCGGAAGACTACAACGTGCGCATGTGAGGCCGCAGGCGGGATCGCTGGTCCCGCCACAACGCTCCAGGAGGAAATTACCATGTTGGAAACTGCGCTTTCGGCGCTCGGACAGGTCATGTCCGTAGGCCATCTTCTCTTCCTCGTCCTCGGCGTCTGTGTCGGGTTGATCGTGGGTATCCTGCCCGGCCTCGGCGGCATAGCCGGCATGTCGATCCTGCTGCCGTTTCTGTACGGCATGGATCCGGCTTCGGCACTTGGCATGCTGATCGGCATGGTCGCTGTCATCCCGACGGGCGACACGTTTACGTCCGTCATGATGGGCATACCGGGCTCCAGCGCCAGTCAGGCGACGGTGCTGGACGGCTTTCCCATGGCCAAGCGCGGCGAGGCGGCGCGGGCACTGTCGGCGGCCTTCACCAGCTCGTTGCTGGGTGGGGTGATCGGCGCGCTGGTGCTGTCCTTTGCCATCGTCATGGCGCGGCCGCTGGTGCTGTCCTTTTCCTCGGCCGAGTTGTTCATGCTGACCATCTTCGGCCTGTCCATGGTCGCGGTCCTGTCAGGACGCAGCCTGACCAAGGGCATTGCTGCCGCCGGAATAGGTCTCGTCATCGGATCGATCGGCACGGCGCCCGCGACGGGCGAGGCGCGGATGACCTTCGGCATCGATTATCTTTACGACGGCGTGCCGCTGGTCGTGGTGGCCATGGGCCTGTTCGCCATCCCCGAGGTCATCGACCTGTTGAAGCGCGGCAGCGCGATCTCGGAAACGACCGCGCTTGGCGGCGGTTGGGGCAAGGGCGTGCGTGACGTTCTGCGCCATCCCTGGCTGGTCGCCCGCTGCGCCAGCCTTGGATGCGTCATCGGCGCGCTGCCCGGCCTTGGTGGCGCGGTCGTCGACTGGATCGCCTATAGCCATGTGGTCCAGACCAGCCGCGACAAGTCGCAATTCGGCAAAGGCGACGTGCGCGGCGTGATCGCACCGGAATCGGCCAACAATGCCTGCCAGGGCGGAGCGCTGATCCCGACGCTGCTATTCGGTGTGCCCGGTTCGGGCTCGATGGCGGTGTTTCTGGGCGGCATGGTCCTGCTGGGCATCCAGCCCGGCGTGACCATGGTCGAGACGCGGCTGGACCTGACCTACACGATCATCTGGTCGCTGGCTCTGGCGAACGTCGTGGGCGCTGGCCTGTGTGTTCTGCTCGCCCGGCCTGTGGCAAAGCTGACCCAAGTGCCGTTTGTCTATCTGGCGCCGTTCATGGTGATGATCGCCATGTTTGCGGCCTTCCAGGCCTCGCGTTCGATGGCCGATCTGGTGGCGCTGATCGTGATGGGCGCAGTCGGCATCTACATGCGCCGCTTCGGCTGGCCGCGTCCAGCCTTGCTGATCGGTTTCGTGCTGGCGCCGGGGGCCGAGAACTATCTCTATCAGGCCGTCCAGTTCTATGACTGGGGCTGGATCGCGCGCCCGGGCGTCATCATCATCGCGCTGATCACGGTCGTCTCGGTCTATCTTGGCCTGCGCTTCGGTGCCGAGATTTCCAGCGAGGGCGAAAGTGACGCCGCCGATCAGCAGACCCGCGGTCGCCAGATCGCCTTTGCCGGGCTGTTGTTCCTTGTCGCCGCCTACTGCGTCTTCGAGGCCGCGCAGCTGACCTTCCTCGGCATGGTCTTCCCGTTGATCATCGGCATCCTGGCGCTTGTCGCATCGCTGATGGTCATTCTGCGGATCAGGGCGGGCCGCGTCGCGGAAATCCACGACGATGATGCGAGCGCGACGCTGGCTGGGAAATCTTCGGGACGCGAGAAGTATCTGGCGATCTTCGCGGGGCTTGTGGCGCTGATCTGGCTGATCGGCTTCATCCCGGCCATGGCGGTGTTCTTCCCGGCGTTCCTGATCATTGCCGGCAAGGCCCGTCCCCTTACCGCCGCCCTGATGACTGCCGGCGCTGTCGGGTTCATCAGCCTGATTACCTGGGCCATGACCCTGCGTCTGCCGGAAGGGCTGATCGGGCAAGCGCTGTTCTGACGAAACCTGCTGTCGTCCTGTGCTGCGCTCTTGCCGTTGCCACAGGACGCTTCCCGCAAATCAAAGGATCGAAAGAATGCAACTCACCGGAATGCTCTACGGCAGCAAGCTGCTGGATCATGTCGGATTTCCGACCTCGGAAATCCTCGGACCCGACGCGAGCGAGGACGATATCCAGGCTCTCATCGACCGGCACGGGCTGATCTTCATCAAACCTCTGTTTCGCGGTGGCGTCGGCAAGAAGGGCAAGGCCGGGCTGATCGGCAAGGCCAGCGACCTGAAGACCGCCCTGGCCGAGAAGGAACGGCTCTATTTTGCCGAACACCGCCACGGCAATGCCTATGCCAAGGCCAATGGCGTGACCTTCGAGGCCGGCGTGCCGGCGGAACACGAGGTCTATTTCTCGATCACCGACGATACCCGCTATCGCGCGCCGACGATGACGCTGACCCATCGCGGCGGTGTCGATATCGAAGAGCTCGACAAGTCCGAGGTCGCAAATGTCCCCTTCGAAGCGCTGACCGGGCTCAAGGCCTTTGTCGTCGCCAATGCGCTCAGCGATATCGGCGCCCCGCGCGAGATCATCTCGCCGCTGGTGCAGCATCTGCCCAAGCTGTGGGAGATGATGCACCATTACGGCATGACCACGCTGGAGCTGAACCCGATCCGCATGCGGGTGGACAAGGGCGGGCGGCTGACGCCGGTCGCCTGCGATTTCAAATGCGGCTTCGACCGTGACGATCCGCGCGTCAGCCGCCTTGGCCTGCCGAACCACCTCTTCGCCTCTGATATCTCGGCCTTCGAGCAAGAGGTGAACCAGCTCAGGACCCATCAGGGCCAGTCGGATGTCTTCGTCATCAACGAGAACGGCACCATCCTGGCCCCGACCTTCGGCGGCGGCGCAAACAGCCTGGTGACCGAGGTTCTGGGCGATGCGGCGATCATCTCCTCCGATTTCGGCGGCAATCCGCCCTATGAGAAGATGAAGGCCGTCGCCGCGATCTGCTATCGTCACTTCCTGAAACAGACCAATGTGCTGTTCATCATCGGCGGCAAGTCGAACAATACCGATATCCACGAGACCTTCCGTGGCATGGGCGACGCCTTGCGCGAACATTTCGCCGCCCATGGTCCGGTGCCGCTTTATGTCGTCGTGGGCCGGGGCGGCCCCAATCTGGTGCGCGGCATGGGCAATCTGGCCGAGACGCTGGACAGCCTTGGTGTGCCCTACCGCTTCTTCGGCTTCGACAGCGCGATTTCCGAGGTGGTGAACTATGCCCGCCAGATCGATGGCTGGATGCGTGCGGTCGGCCGGCAGCAGATCGCGGATGCCATGGGCATCCGCAGCGCAGCGTGAGAGGAGCACAGCACATGCATCGTCAAGGCATCAAGAACTTTCCCTATTACCTGGGCATCCGTTCGCTGGCCGATATCGCGACCCCGGCCGACAGGGTCTGCGTGTTAAACATCATGGGCGGCGAAAGCCGGCAGGTGACACCGGTCAGCCACGCATTCTCGAACGGCAATGTGGTCTTCGGCACCTCGCCCGGCCGCGCCGGCCAGATGCTCAAAACCCCGGTCGGCGACATCCCGGTCTTCAATAATGTCCGCGAGGGGCTGGATGCGGGCCACGCCTTCAATACCGGCGTGGTCTACCTGCCGCCCTCGGGCGTGCGCGACGGGGTGGCGGAGCTGATCCGGGTCAATCCGGGTCTCGAAAAGATCGTCATCATCACCGAAAAGATCGCCATCCATGACGCCCGCGAGATCCGCGCAATGGCGCAGGCCAACGGCGTCGACATCATCGGCGGCAACTGCCTCGGTGTCGCCGACAGCTGGAACCGGGTGCGGATCGGCGGCGCGCTTGGCGGCGATCACCCCGAGGAATCGCTGATCAAGGGATCGGTCGCGATCTTCTCGAACTCGGGCGGCTTCACCACCACCATCGCGCAATATCTGGCGACGGCGGGCTGGGGGACGACGACGCTGATCTCCAGCGGCAAGGACGTCTATATCAATTACGGCGCCCGCGATTTCGCCTATGGGTTCGGCAATGACGACCGCTCGGAGGCGGCGGTGCTTTATGCCGAGCCGGGCGGCTATTACGAACATGGGATCGACTGGCAGAAGCCGGTGGTGGCCTGCGTGGTCGGGCGCTGGAAATCGCGGCTGACCCGCGCCGTGGGCCATGCCGGCGCGATGGCCGGATCGGGCGACAAGGCCGAGGACAAGGAAAACTGGTTCATCGAGGCCTTCGGAACCGGCGGCATCTTTACCCCCGACACGCCGCAGCATGTGTCGAAAAAGGGTGCGGTCGTCACCAATATCGCCGATATCCCCGCCGCGCTGACCGCGGTGATGGCGCTGAACGGACGCGCGCCCGATTTCGCCCCGCGCGGCGATCTGGCGCTGAAGACGTGGATTGCCAACGATCAGGGGCTGCAATTGCCGGCCAATCTGGCGCTGCCTCCGGTCGCGGCACCAGCGCCCTATGCCGACCAGATCGCGGCGCTGGACAGCCAGATCGGCGCCGTCGTGGCGCGTCAGACCATGAAGGACAAATCGGGCGCCTCGGTCATGGACCCGAAGACGCAGGTGACCAGCGTTCATGGCCATAGCGTGCTGGATCTGGCCCTGCTGCCGCTGGAGGCGAACTTCGCGCTGCCGCTGGTGCATGAAATCGCCGGCCCCAACGACCGGGCGATGCTGGATGTGGCCGTCGCGGCCGAGGTCAACCTGGTCGGCGATCCGATCCTGATTGCCGCCGATGCCGCGCGCGAGGCCGGCAATTCGCCCAACAGCGTGATGGCGGCGGCGGCATCGATCGTCGGGCCGCGCCGGGTCGAACGGGCGCTGGCCTGCACCGATATCCTGATCGAGCTTTTCGCCCATTCGGGGCTGAAAGACGGGCGCGACGAGGAGTTCGACACCAGTGGCATCACCATGGACGAGAACAGCCGCGAGCTGTTTCTGGCCGGCGAGGACGAAGCCGACGATCCCCGGCCCGAGGCGATGCTGGCCGCCGTTCAGGCGCGCGGTGGCAAGTCGGCCTTCCTGCAATATCTCGGCGGTCTTGACGGGCGGCTAAACCGCGACGCGATCCTGGCGGCCATCGCGCTGACGATCTCTTGGGCGCCCTTGATGCGCAAGCGGATCACCCGGCTGACCGCACGCACGCTGCCCTGGTATCTGCGCCTCTATGGCGTGATGGTCGGCGCCAGCATTTCCGGCGAGCACCACCAGCATGGCGAATTGTGCGGCATTCCGCGCGACGAACGCTTCGGCCAATGGACCATGGCCGATCTGTGTTACCTCGCAATGACCGGCAAGCGCCCGGCCAAAGCCGAGGCGGAACTGCTGCAACTGCTGGTCGGGCTCTTGATCTCGAACGGGCCGGGCTCGATCTCGGCGCAGGGGGCCAAGGGCGCGGTCGCCGCCGACGGCCCGCAGACGCCCGAGCGGGTGCAGATCAACAAGGCGATGGTCGGTTTCCTGACCCATACCGGCTACAGCCATGGCGGCAACGGCTTCGAGGGCATGGCCTTCCTGCTCGACCAGTTCCGGGACAGCGGGCTGACCGATCCGACCGACCCGAACCACGGGCTCGACCTGACCGCCATGGCCCGCGACTTCGCGCTGCAATACAAGCGCGACAAGCGGAAGGCCAAGGAACAGGGCACCGAGACGCGGGCGCTGCCGGGCGTGCATCACCCGGTCTTCAAGGGCAAGCCGGTGAACCACGACCCGCGCGAGGTCTTCATCGCCGGGTTCATGCAGGAACACGGCCATTACAACGTCTTCCATGCCTTCTACCGCGAGTTGGTAAAGCAACTGCACGAGGTCGGCGCCACGCCCTATGTCTTCTGCGTCAATGTCGATGCGGTCATCGCCGCGCTGATGCTGGCGTTGTTGTGGGAGGATTACCAGTCCGGCCGGCTGTCGCGGCGCGACCTGGAGACCGCGGCCTTCACCGTCTTCCTCTATGGCCGGATGATCGGCTCTGCCGCCGAAATCGATGACCACCTGAACCGTGGCCGCAACATGGACACCCGCACCCCGGCATCCGCCTGTGCCTATGTCGTCTAAGAAAACCCGGCGCAGCCCCGAAACAGGCTGCGCCGCCAACTACCCTGCAGGACGAGGAGGAAGACCATGAACATCTTTGCTTCGCTGAAACTCACCGCAGTCGCTGCTGCAGCCGCGCTGTTCCCCACGACGGTTATTTCCGAAACCGCCGGCATCGACCAAGCCGCCCTTGCCACGCGGGGCATGTTTTTTGTCGGCGGCGAATATGCAGGACCCGAGGATAACCGTGTCATGCATGGCCAGATGTATGTCGAGGTGCTGACGCCGAAACAGGTGACCCAGCCCTATCCGCTGGTCCTGATCCATGGTGCTGCCCAGACAGCGACGAACTGGATGATGACACCAGATGGCCGCAAGGGGTGGGCGGATTACTTTGTCGAACAGGGATATGTCGTCTATCTTGTCGACCAACCGGCCCGCGGCCGCTCGGCCTGGCATCCCGGCATCGACGGAGAGCTTCGGATGTACAGCGCCCAGCAGCTGGAGCGCCTGTTCACCGCGCCCGAGGTGCTCGGCAATTGGCCGCAGGCAAAGCTGCATACCCAATGGCCCGGCACCGGACGGATCGGTGATCCAGTCTTCGATGCCTTCTACGCAACTCAGGTCGAGTCCTTGAAAAGCGATGTCGAAACACAAGAGCTTGCGCGCAAGGCAGGCGCGGCCCTGCTGGACCGGATTGGTCCGGCGGTCCTGATCACCCATTCGCAATCCGGGCTCTTGGGCTGGGTCATCGCTGACGCGCGCCCCGACCTTGTGAAAGGCATCATCGCCATCGAGCCTTCTGGCCCGCCGTTCCACAATTCGGCCAAGGACAACCCGCCGGCCCGGGAATACGGGATCACCGACATCGCGGTCGCCTATGATCCGCCGATCTCCGGCGCCACCGAGTTGCAGCGCGAGCGGCAGACCGAGCCGGAAGCTGCGGATCTGATCGCCTGCACTTTGCAGAAGGAACCGGCAAGGAAGCTGGCCAATTTTCAGAATATCCCGGTGCTCGTGACCGTCTCGGAAGCATCCTATCACGCCCCTTATGACCACTGCACTGCGCGCTATTTGCAGCAGGCCGGCGTTCCTGCGGATTTTATCCGGCTGCCGGAGAAGGGCATCCACGGGAACGGGCATATGATGATGCTTGAAATGAACAATCTCGAGATAGCGAAGATGCTCAGCGGATGGATCCAGCAGAAGGTGAATTAACACCGCGATGTTAAATCATCGCGTCTTTGCTCTGAACCGAATGTGACATCTGCCTTCAGGCGGGGTGCTGGCGGGGGGCAACAGCTCTACATAGCCGAGGTGGTCAAAAATGGTCGGCGATGCTTTGATGAATTGCGAAAACGTTCACCTCAACGCCACCTCAACCTTTGGCTGCAGTTTTCGCGGGTGTTGTGCCGTTCAATGTCGCTTGATGTGTTCGAATGCTGGAATGGAAATCGCAAAAAATCAAACGGTTGCATGCAAGCTGCTGAAATTTCTTGCTTTTGGACTTCTATCCCTGATCGGCTCATAACCTGAAGGTCACAGGTTCAAATCCTGTCCCCGCAACCAAAATCTATAAGAATATCAACGACTTCAAAGCCGAGCAAAACGCTCGGCTTTTGTCATTCCAAATTGTTGTCAACACCTGGTCAACGTTTTGCGAGGCCCCCTGCGCGGGCCCGATGATCGCGGCCATGAACGTCACACCTTCAGCAGATCGAGCAGCGGATCAAAGGCGTACATCGCCGCGCGTCGCCCCGAAGCCGGTTCGATGGTGCGCAGCATGCCCGCCTCGACCAGGCGCCGGGATAGCGCGCGTGCGGAGGAGGGTGGGATCCCCGAGCGTTCGACGAAGCGGTCGTTGCGGAAGATCGGGCTCGCGAAGACGAAGTCCAGCGCCTGATCATGGAACTGCGAGTTCAGCACCTCCCGGAACCGTTCCCGCATCTCGCCGTGAAGACGGAAGATCGCGTCCGCGGTCTGAATGTTGACCGTGGCCTGGGCGTGCATCGCCTGGAGAAAGAATACGACCCAGCCAGTCCAATCGCCGGTGGCGGAGACAGCGCGCATCCGTTCGATGTACTCGTCCTTGTGGGCTTCGAAGTAACCCGAAACGAAAAAGTTCGGCTGATGCAGGACGCCGAGTTTCCACAGCCTCAGGGTGATCAACATGCGGCCGATCCGGCCGTTGCCGTCCTCGAACGGATGCAGGGCCTCGAATTCGACATGCGCGATGGCGGTGCGGATCAATGGCCGCATCGTGCTTTCGTTGATGTAGCGGACGAGTTCGGCCATCGCCGGGCCCAGTTG
>RRZU013537584.1_pt1 | contig 12145 bp, 13 predicted proteins | sample 2165561 | NCBI WGS metagenome assembly RRZU01 (sample SAMN10456909, study PRJNA506462) | wastewater metagenome | isolation source: wastewater sludge | place: USA: Moscow, Idaho | reverse complement strand
TGCGCTCGGGCGAGGGTATCATCGCTACCCGCAGCGACGGCCGCATCTTCGCAATCACTGTCGACGATTCCGAGGCAGCGGCGGCAGTGCTCGCCGCGGTTGCGAAAGGGGCGCAAAAATGAACGTGCAACCTCACGCAGAGCTGAGCGAGACAATTCAGCCTGGTGCCAACGTCGGTGGCGATCCTGGTGGCCCTGAACGGCCTGACAGACTGACCCGCGTGCCGTGGTTTGCGGTCGCAGTCTTCGTCGCGATCTCATTCACGTTGGCGTGGGCAATCGCGATGCCCGCGTGGTTCATTTCGCAGGATCGCCCCGGCTATCAGGCGCTCTTCACTGCGCTTGCGAGCGCCATGATGTTCACGCCCGCGATCGCGACGCTCGTCGTCGTGTTTCTCTGCAAGGTGCCGGGGCGCGGAAGCCGCACCCGTTACCTCGGTGTGTGGCCGCTGAGACCGGCGAGGCGCGTGGTCTGGTTCGCTGTGGCCGCGATGTTCGCGCCGTTCGTGCTGACCATCGCGTGCCTGGCGGTCGCCGCGGAGTTCGGCTGGATCACGCTCGACCTCATGCACTTCTCTGGGTTTCAGCACGTGCTCGACGCGCAGCTCGGGGCCCTCGACCCGGCGGCCGCGGAGGCGGCGAAAGCCTCGTTGCCGCCGCTTGGGCTGCTCGTCGCGCTGCAGATGCTCGCGATTCCATTCGGGGCGCTCTTCAACTCGATCTTCGCGTTCGGCGAAGAAGTCGGCTGGCGCGGCTGGTTGCTGCCCGCGCTGCGCCCGCTCGGCGTCTGGCCAGCGTTGCTGATCAGCGGCGCGATCTGGGGGCTCTGGCACTCGCCGCTGATCCTGCTCGGATACAACTTCAACCGCACCGACTGGAGCGGGGTGGCGCTCATGGTCGGCGGCTGCGTCGCCTGGGGCATGCTGCTCGGTTGGGCGCGCCTGCGCTCGGGGTCGGTCTGGCCCGCGGTTGTCGGACACGGCGCCCTCAACGCGTCAGCCGGCCTATTTCTTATTGTGGGTGCCGCTGGTGCACCGCTGGATCCGGCGCTCGTGAGCCCGCTCGGCGTCGCCGGTTGGATCGTGATCGCAGTGGTCGTGCTGATCCTCACCCTCACCGGTCAGTTCAGGCACGAACCGCAGCTTGCCCCTGCTCCCGCTCCTCGCGAAGGACGGGGCTGAAAGGGCTAGGCGAGCACCGTGCGGTCGAACGCGTCGACGCTGATGCCCTGCTCGAGCACGAGCTTGCACCACTCGCGTGCCGAGTGCAGCGAGTGGTCGCGGTAGTTGCCGCACTCGACCGCCGAGACACCGGGTACGTCAGCCCAGGTGACGCGCTCAGCGATGTCGGCGAGCGAGTCCTTGATCGCGGCTGCGACCTCGGCGGGCGAAGGCTCGCCCCACACGATCAGGTGAAAGCCAGTGCGGCAGCCGAACGGCGAGATGTCGATGACGCCCTCGAGCCGGGTACGCAGCAGGCCCGCGATCGTGTGCTCGATCGTGTGCAGGCCGGCGGTCGGAATCTCGCCCTCGTTCGGCTGCACGAGGCGAATGTCGTAGTTCGTGATCGCGTCGCCCTTCGGGCCGTGCTCGACCGCGATCTTGCGCACATATGGCGCGCGCACCTTCGTGTGGTCGAGCTGAAAGCTCTCGACCTCGGCAAGTTCGACGTCGCTCATTAGCTGGCCCTCCGTGAGATGTTGGGGCGAGGATCAGGCCGCAAGCGGCCAGCTCGCACACGCAAGTACTGTCTGCACTTACGCTACGCGATCCTCGCCCCAAACGACGCGAACATTACGCGGCCTTGCGGCTCAGCGAAATGTTTGCGGTCGGGTTCAGACCCGAGCGCTCGATGCGCACGTCCCAGCCGCGGTTCGACAGGGTGTCGAGGTCGCGGTGGGCGGTGGCAAGCGAATCGGTCTCTACGAGGTAGAGCGTGCGACCCGCCGAGCGGTAGACGCTGCGGTGCTGCGCCCACTCGGGCACCAGGGGCGAGCCGTCGCCCAGTTCGTGGTAGGGGGTATGAATTTTGGTGATGTTGTTTGTCATGATGGTCCTTTCGGGGCGCGATGTGCGCCAAATAGCACGACCCTGTGCAAGGTCGATTCTGGATCGCGAAAGCAACGGGCAAGTAAATGCCGGGTAGCGATCCGGCTCAGCCTGATGAAACTTCGGGCGAGCCTGGTGACTGATGTCACTGAGCGGATCAAACGGAGTAAGAGGGGCGACGCTCTTCGGTGGGCATCGCGTTCTGAAATCAACGCTCAGCCTTACACTCTACACCAGATTCTGTGAGATTGCTAGGATGGGTTGGTTTGATGGCGGCGTCTGCTGGCCTTTTCTCTCACCCAAGGAGCTTCGAGATGACCGCAACGCCACTCATCGTTTTCGCCCACGCCGACGAGGCGGAGTGTTTCGCCCAGGCCGGTGTGCCGCATCTCGTGACCGGCGTCGGCAAGATCAACGCGACGCTTTCGCTCACCGAGGTATTGCTGAGGGCAGAACCTGGCTCGATCTCACGCGTGGTCGTGCTCGGCACCGCGGGCGCGATCAGCGACGCGGCCCGTCTTGACACGGTGTATCAGGTCGAGGGTGTCGTGCAGCATGACTTCTCGCTGCCGTCGCCGACGGTCGTGCCCGCAGGGCCACGCGTCACCTCGGATGTCGCGATCATCGCAACGGGCGACGTGTTCGTGCAAGACGATGCTCAGCGCGAGGCCATTGCTGCGCTCGGCGCGACACTCGTCGACATGGAGAGCTATGCGTTCGCGGTCGTGTGCGAGCGACTCGGCGTGCCCATGCAACTCTTCAAGGTTCCCTCGGACTTCGCCGATAGCTCGACCACTCAAGACGAGTGGGATGGCGTGGTCGTCTCGAAGAGCCGCCAGCTGTTCGACTTTGTAGCGGAGCATCTGCCCGAACTGTTAGCGTGAGGCCATGACGCAGATACACGCCACAGGAACCCACGAGTCCCATCATCGCGCTGAGCGGGCGACCGTTCTCGCACGCGTCACGATCGCCTCGACCGACCGCGCCCGGAGCATCAGCGACGCTACCGCGCTGCATAACTGGATTGCCGCCCGCGCTCAGCAGCTACGAGACAGCGGGGATGCGACGTGGCATTCGGCCGACGCGCCGAGCACTTCGGTGCGCAAGAGCTACCAGCAGGGCAAAGGGTCGAAGGTCATCATCGAACACGTCACGATGAGTCGCATCCAGATCAAGCTCTCGAACCTCGAGCTCGTCGGCGCGCTTGTCGAAGAACTGTCGAATGCGGGAGCCTCAACCGACGTCACCTGGGCGCTCACCGAGGTGACGAAGCGTGCGCGCGAGCGCGAAGCGCGAAAGGCCGCGGTCGGCGAGGCGCGCGAGGTCGCCAACGATTACGCCGACGCGCTCGGTGAGCGGGTTGCGCGAGTGGTCAGCATCTCGGACGGGCCACAGAACTTCGGCTATGTCGGCGGCGTGGCGCGCTCGGCCGCCGCCTCGTTCTCTGCCGAAAGCGCCGAGGTATCTATCGCCGAGATCACCGTCAGCGCCTCTGTGCAGGGAGTCTTCGAGAGCGAATGACACGATCGTGACACTCCGTGTTCACCTCGATTCGCATTCGTTCACTGTTTCCCGTAAGCTTTTTCGCGGTGACGTGTCCGAGCGGCCGAAGGTGCAACACTCGAAATGTTGTGTAGGGTAACCCCCTACCGCGGGTTCAAATCCCGCCGTCACCGCCACAGAGAAACCCCCTACTTCCGTTGGAAACATTGAGAAGTAGGGGGTTTTCTTATTTCTCAGAGTCGCCTTCTGGCAACACTTTGGGGGTTATGTGGGTTATGTTGCAAAACGTGTGGATACGGCGGGCTATCGGCCAAAAAGAGTGGATACGATTGGGCGTGTCTAACCTCTGCCGGCCCATCCTTGGCGTAGCCAGAGCCCTTCTCTAGCGTCGAGTCCGGTGTCGTAGAGCGTGGGGCCGGGGTCTGGTTCGGTGAGCGCCGGCCGTATCTGCTTCGCTCGTTGTGACGTGTGTTCAGTAAGCATGCGTGGTGACTGCCCATAACCCCGCATCTATCCCGCAGGTTAGTGGCAACATTCTGGCAACACTTTTCCCAAACGAGCAGTATTGAGTGTTCACGAGTAAACCGAAAACTCGCGTAGTAATCACGAACTACAGCTAAACACCCTGACCACTAGGCCAATACGCGGGTTTCAAATCCCGCCGTCACCGCGGCAGACCCCCTCCTTGCGGAGGGGGTCTTTGCGTTTCTCGCCGGAACTCATTAACCCCGAGGCCCCCAACCCCCGATCACGGTTCGGCGATGCGCCTCACGTCCCGTTGAAAGGCGGCAAGGGTGTAGTAAGCGTGCGGATAGTGCATCTTTGGCGCTTCTCAAGAAGATTGCGACGGCGATCCTGACGATATCCGAAGCCCAACTATTCGTGCATATCTGACTCGCAGGCTTGCATCGCTGTCGGGGAGGGCAACGCCCTGTGGGTGACAGAAAACGAGCACTGTTTGCGTAGACGTGTTCAGCGGCGCAATCGCGACAATGCCGAGCCCGCTGCCAGCTACAGTTGGAGCATGGATCGTGATATCGCTAAGTTGCAAACCATCTCCCGCGACCTGTCGCACCTCGGCATCGAACTGATGAACAGGGAAACTCCGATCGACGCGGAGTGCGGGGAAAGGATCGGTGAAGCGTTCGTCGCGGTATCTGAAGCAGTAGCAGACATTAGTGCCGCGCTTGAACGCGGAGCGCAGGCGGCGCGTGTGAACGCAGTGGGTGGGGACCTCGTCGCGGGCGAACCGGTCTAGTCCGTTATTCATCCTCCGGTCTGGCTGAGCATTCGCGAGTAGCGCAGCATGGAGGCAGAAGCCTCCGGCTCAGAGTCCCTCGGCAAACCCCTGCTGCCGCCAGGCCTCATAAGTGGCGATCGCCGCGCAGTTCGCGAGGTTCATCGAGCGGCGCCCGGGCAGCATCGGAATGCGGAGGCGGTCAGTCACACGCTCGTCAAACTGCACCTCATCGGGAAGACCCGTGGGTTCGGGACCGAAGAGCAGCACGTCGTTGGGCTCATAGGTGACGTCAGCGTAGCTGCGCGTTGCTTTTGCCGTGAACGCGAACACCCTTGCAGGCAGCAGCGCGGCGAAAGCAGCCTCCAGCGAATCGTGCAGGTGCACCACAGCGAGATCGGCGTAGTCGAGGCCGGCGCGCCGCAGCTTCGCGTCTTCGAAGTCGAAGAGGGGGTTCACAATGTGCAATTCGGCACCGGTACCCGCCGCGAGCCTGATGGTGTTGCCGGTGTTGCCGGGAATGCGAGGTTCGAAGAAAAGGATCCGGGTCACTCTGGCAGCGTACTCGACATTGCGCTAACTGCGGCGCAGTCCTGCCAAAAATCCGATGACTGCGCCGGTCGCGAGCCCAGCTCCGATGGGGCCTGCGCCCGGCAGCTGCGCCAGCGCTCCGATGACACCGCCGATGACCCCTCCAAGCAGACCGCCCGAAACGGCCCAGACTGCGGTACGAGTGGTTTCGGTCATACCCAACAGACTACGCCAGCTCGAAGCCCAGAGCTCTCCCCGAGAATCTCCCGGGAGCTTGCGCGGCAAGAGCTGAGTTGTTCGGAAGCACCCCCTAGGCTAAGGAACATGAACTGCCCCACCGACGGAACCACGCTGCTGATGAGCGAACGCAACGGTATCGAGATCGACTACTGCCCGCAGTGTCGTGGCGTGTGGCTCGATCGCGGCGAGCTCGACAAGATTCTCGAGCGTGCGAGGGCCGAGTCGGGACCGGAGGTTGCGCAGTCTCAGGCTCAACCGCAGCCCTACCAGCAGGCAGACCCCCGTCGCAGCTACGAACCCCGATACGACGAGCGCCGCGACAGTCGATACGAAAGCCACCGCGATGATCGTTACGGTGATCCTCGGTACCGCAAGAAGAAGAGCCCGTTCGAGTTCTTGGGCGATATCTTCGACTGATACCGCGCCTGCCGGGGCTGCGTCGTGGTCGTGGGCGAGAGACTCGGGTAAAGTACGGGCATGACTCCCCCCGCAGCTCCGTCGACCCGCCGCGAGGCATTCGGGTCGAGAAACGTGTTCATTCTGTCTGCCATCGGCTCAGCTGTGGGTCTCGGCAACATCTGGCGTTTTCCATACGTCGCATACGAGGGCGGCGGCGGCGCTTTCTTGATTCCGTACTTGTGCGCGCTGCTCACGGCGGGCGTTCCCCTGCTGTTTTTCGACTACGCCATCGGTCATAGATATCGAGGATCAGCGCCGCTCGCGTTTCGCCGCCTGCATCGGGCCGCAGAACCTCTCGGGTGGTGGCAGGTGCTCATTTGCGTCGTGATCTCGGTCTACTACGCAGTGATCATCGCCTGGTCCGCGATGTACACGTGGTTCTCCGCGCAACTGACCTGGGGCAAGGGCAACGAGAACGACTTCTTCTTCGTCGACTTTCTGCAGATGGGTGATGTGGCCGACGGTGGCGTGTCGACAGCCTTCGTGCCGCAGGTGGGTGTGCCGCTGATCGCGGTGTGGCTTGTCGTGATCGCGATCATGTGCCTTGGCGTGAAGCGCGGCATCGGCGCGGCAAACATGGTGCTGATGCCGCTGCTCACTGTGATGTTCGTGGTGCTCGTGGTGCAGTCGCTGTTCTTGCCTGGCGCGCTCGACGGGCTGAACGCATTCTTCACGCCGAACTGGCAGGCGCTCGCAGACCCGGCGGTGTGGGCTTCGGCCTATGGCCACATCTTCTTCTCGCTGTCGGTCGCATTCGGCATCATGGTGACCTACTCGTCATACCTCAAGCGCAAGACCGACCTCACCGGTTCTGGCCTCGTCGTCGCCTTCGCGAATTCATCGTTCGAGATTCTCGCGGGCATCGGTGTGTTCGCCGCGCTCGGCTTCATGGCCGCGGCCCAGGGCACCGAGGTCGCGGGCGTCGCGACTTCTGGTATCGGTCTCGCGTTCATCGCTTTTCCGACGATCGTGTCGAACGCTGCCGGGGGATCGATGATTGGCGTGCTGTTCTTCGGTGCGCTCGTGTTCGCCGGTGTCACCTCGCTCATTTCGATTCTCGAGGTGATCGTTGCCGCGCTGCAAGACAAGCTCGGCTGGAGTCGCATCGCGACCACCCTCGTGGTATCGATCCCGCTTGCCATCATCTCGATGGCGCTGTTCTCGACAACGACGGCGCTTGCGGTGCTCGACACGGCAGACGCCTTCGTGAACGCGTTCGGCATCATGGCGGTGGCGTTCGTCGCGGTGATCGTGGTTGCGTGGGTGCTGCACAAGCTGCCCACGCTGCAGGCTCACCTGAACCAGCGTTCGAGCTTCAAGATCGGAACTATCTGGAAGCTGCTCGTCGGCGTGCTTGCGCCGATCGTGCTCGGCTACCTGCTCTTCAGCGAACTCAGAAGCAAGATCACCGAACCCTACGGTGGCTACCCTGAGTGGTTCATCTGGGTGTTCGGTTGGGGCATGGTGATCGTGCTCATCGTCGGCGGTGTGTTGCTTTCGCTGCTGCCGTGGAGCACCAAGTCTCGCGCAAAGCAAGACCCCGACTACGACGAGTTTCTCGAGACCGAGGGCCATGAGCCCGACCCGGAGACAGGCGCGTTGCGCACGATCGATACGGAGGCAGGCCGATGACCCCCACTGCGCTCGTCATGATGGCTATCGCGATGCTGACGGTCTGGGGAGGCTTGATCGCCGGCATCGTCAACCTCGCGAAACATCCTGAAGAGGAGGGGCACGAACCCCAGCCGCCGGTCGAGCTGTAACTCAGCGGGTGCAGCTTTCGAAAGATAACTCGGCGCGCGCAGCGTGATGCGTGTAGGGTGGTTTGTACGCACCGGAAAGACTTGTGCTGTTGTAATTTGCTAGAAATCGCGCTTTTTGAGGCTTTGCGCGACAACCCCCCCCACCCTGCCGATTACGGCTTCGTTTTGGATCAGTGCCACAGGCAGAGATCTCCGATCACCTCCCCTCGACATCGTCGACGGGTATCACACGGGTCCGCTCCCGCGGTCTCTCACACACAATGAAGGAATGACAATATGGCCACCGGCACTGTCAAATGGTTCGATTCTGGCAAGGGCTTTGGTTTCATCGCTCCCGACGACGGCTCGCGTGACGTGTTCGCTCACTACAGCGCAATCGTCGGTTTCGGCCACCGCAACCTCGAAGAGAACCAGAAGGTTGAGTTCGAGATCGAAGAGGGCCCCAAGGGTCCTCAGGCTGCAACCATTCGCGCACTCTAAGTCGCACGCACAAAGAGGGATCGTTCGGGCCACGCCCGGCGATCCCTCTTTGCATGTCTGAGTCTTGGTAGCACGAACCGTCCTGTGGCCGGCAATGTTGCCAGATGTCGCTATTCTTGAGCAATACGCAGCTGTGCGTAGAAATCGAGAAGTGCTGATGAGCTCAGGTCGAAACGGGGGATCCGATGGGGGATCAGGCTGATACCGATGCGCTTCGCGCGCGCCTGGCCGAACTCGAGGCAGAGAATCGGCAGCTCAAGAAGACCCAGGCGAAGTTTGACGAGGCGGGCGGCCAAAAGGCGAAGGGTCGGCTCCGTGCGAGCGCGGCGGTGATTCTGGTGCTCATCGGGGCACTCCTCGCGCCGGTCGCAGTCATCGGCACCTGGGCTAGGGCGCAGCTCGTCGACACCGACCGCTTCGTGCAGACCTTTGCGCCGCTGGCGCAGAAACCAGAGGTGCAGAGCTTCGTCGCGAAAGAGGTGACGAACGGGATCGAGCAGAGCGTCGATATCGACGCGATGGTGAGCGATCTCTTCGACGGGATCGCGCAGCTCGACCTGCCACCCGCCGCAGCCCAGACGCTGCCACTGCTCGAGGGCACGGCCGCCAACGGCGTGCGTTCGCTCATCGGCAGCGGGGTCGAGACGGTGGTCGAGTCGCCGCAGTTCGCGAGCGTGTGGGAGACCACGCTGCGCGAAACTCACCGCAGGGCGGTCGCTGTGATCCAGGGCGACCCGAACTCGATGCTGCAGCTCTCTGACGACGGCACGCTCTCGCTGAGCCTCGGCATAGTAATAACTGAGGTGAAAACTGCCCTCACCAATCAGGGTATCGGCTTCGCAGATGCGATTCCCGTCATCGACCGATCCGTGCCGATTCTCGCCTCGAACTCGCTCGTGCTCGTGCGAACGCTCTACCAGGTGGCGATCACGGTTGGCTTCTGGCTGCCCTGGGTGGCCCTCGGGGCGCTCGTCGCGGGTGTGCTGTTCGCGCGCAGGCGCACCCGCGCGCTGAGCTGGGCGGGTGCCAGTGTTGCGGTTTCACTGCTGCTGCTCTCAGCGGGCATCGGCATCGGCAAACTCGTCTTCTTGGGTGCGGTGAGCCCATCGATCATGCCCGCTGCCACGGCCGAAGTGTTGTTCGTGCAGCTCACCGAGCTGATCGCCTCGACGCTGCTCGCGTTGATCACCCTGTTCGTGTTGATCGCCGTGGGCGCCTGGCTCGCGGGTGCATCGCGCCTCGCTGTCGCGACCCGAGGAGCACTCGAGTCTGGCTTTGCGGCGATTCGCCGCGCCGCAGATCGCCGCGGTCTTGGATCCGGCTCCGCGGGTCGCTTCGTTGAACGCTGGCATTCGGCGATCCTCGTGCTGACCGTCGCCGTCGGGGTGGCGGTGCTGTTCTTGATTCGACCGATCACGTTCGGGGCAGTCGTTGCCACGCTCGTGTGCGTGTTGCTTGTGCTGTGCGTCGCCGAGGTGCTGCGTCGGCCGGCTGATGCGGGCGCGCGAGCAGACGCAGAGGTCGCCGGGATCTAGCCGCGCGACACGTAGAGCGCGTCGAGTGCGATGCGGCCGAGAGCGACGGGCTGATCCTCGCCCCGCACGTGCACGTCGATCGACTCCGAAAACGGCGCCCCCTCGCGCACCGTGAGATGCGCGCCGAGCACGATACCGCGATCCTCGAAGAACTGCAGTAGAGCCGGGTCGTCGTCACTGATGCGCTCGACGATCACCTCGGTGCCCGCAGCAACCTGCCCCAGGGGAACTGCTGCGGGGGCAACGATTGAGCCATCGGCGAGCGGGATCGGGTCACCGTGCGGATCGCGGGTCGGGCGGCCGAGCAACTCGTCGATGCGTTCGATCATGAAGTCGCTGACGGCGTGCTCAAGGTGCTCTGCCTCGTCGTGCACCTGATCCCAGCCGTAGCCGAGCATCTTCACGAGGAACGTCTCGATGAGACGGTGTCTGCGCACCATTGCCACAGCGTAGGCGCGGCCTGCCTCGGTCAGCTCAACGGCCCCGTAGGGCGTATGGGTGAGCAAGCCCTGCGAGGTGAGCCGGCGCACCGCATCTGACACCGACGAGAGCTTGAGCTCGGTGCGCTCCGCGATGAGCGACGGGGTCACGGGCTGATCAGACCACTCAGAGAGGGTCCATACGGCCTTCAGATAGTTCTGCGTGCTCGTTGACAGATCTGAAACCGACATGCGTCAAGCGTACCGCCGCAGGGCGCCCGCGCCCCTGCGCCACGTGCTTTGAGCGGGCGCGAATCGAAAATACGTATTTTGCCCGGATGTGCGAGAGGGCACTCGATTTTTAGCCTGGCGGTGTTCGATCAAACGGTCCGAAGTTGGGGTCTTCGAGGCGAAACGCGAAAGGGGTCAAGGGGTCAGATCCGCACCATCCGGTGAACGGGCAGGGGTCGAAATCTCTTACTCACACCCGCGGCAGCAGAGGGGCTGACCGGGTCTTTCGAACGGAACAGCTCATGAACTTACATGCGCACGGTCGTCGGGGAACCGAAGAGGTTCTCGGGCGACGCAGGGGGGCGAGGATCGCTGTCGCGCTTCTCGCGACAGCCGCACTGTGTCTGGGGCCGGCGGTTGCCGCCCAGGCAGATGAGGCTACAGACGCCGCGGCTGCGGCAGCACCAGTTGAGGCAGTACAGCCAGAGGTAGTGCAGTCAGAGGCGGCAGCGCCCGCAGAGGAGCCAAGCGTCGACGCGGCTGCCCAAGACGTCGCAGAAGCCGCACCCGCCGCTGAAGTGCCGGCAGTCGTTGAAGAGGTGGCACCCGCTGCCTCCGAGACTGATGCGGCACCGGCGAGCGAGCCGGCACCAGACCCCGCCGCTGAGTCGGCGGAGGCACCCATATCAGCGGACACCCCAACCTCCGAAGGTGTTGGTGCCGACGAGGGAGTTGCTGGGGCGCCTGCCCCAGCAACTCTTCTCGCCCCGAGCGTGCAGAGCAAAAACGATGGTGGCAACGGCAACACCGATACGAACGGCCACCAGGGCATCACGATCTGCCACGCGACGAGTTCTGACACGAACCCGTACATGCTTGCGCACGACTGCAATCAGCCGCCGGAGCCCGAGCAGCCCACGATTATCGCAATCTCGGCCTTCGGCTGCCTGCCAGCAGAAGAAGGTGCATCGGTGTTGCTGCAAGCCGTGCTCGGCAACCTCACCGACGGTGAGAGCTATACCGTGACCCTCACTCTGGCGGGGCAGCCTGTCGGTGAGCCCGACGAGTTCACCGCTGACGGCGACTCGGCGCAATGGTCAAGAGCGGTGACGTCCGTCGGCACCTACACGATCACGGTGACCGGCCCGGGCGACCTAAGCGCTTCGACACAGTCGACCGTGCGAGGTTGTGACGTGCCACCCGAGCCGCCGCAGGTTGAGGTGATCACAGGGCCGTGCATCACACCGAGCGATGATGTCGAGGCCGAGATCATGCTCGCCCCATCGACCTCAACCGCTGAGATCTTCGGCACAGGGCTCGAACCGGGTGAAAGCTACTGGGTGAGCGTGACGATGGGTGACTGGACCGTCTTTGAAGATCAGTACGAGGCTGACGAGAACGGGGCGATTTACGTAGAGGTCGATCTCTCTGAGGCCGGCACCTATACGGCTTCGATCTCTGGCCCCGGTGAAGAGGGAACCACTATCTCGCAAGAGTTCGAGATAGTCGAGTGCCCGCCCGTGCCGGTCTACACCCCGATGCTCACCGCATCTACAGTATGCACGGGAGGCGCGCTGCAGGGGCGCCTCGGGGCGAGGGACCGGGAACCGGGCCCGGAGCGCCCAGTGATGGGGAGGGGCCCCGTCGGCTTCGGCTGGAGCGCCACTCTCACAGCTTCTGAAACGGGGTCGGCGCGGCTA
>RRZU011419541.1_pt1 | contig 12147 bp, 11 predicted proteins | sample 2165561 | NCBI WGS metagenome assembly RRZU01 (sample SAMN10456909, study PRJNA506462) | wastewater metagenome | isolation source: wastewater sludge | place: USA: Moscow, Idaho | reverse complement strand
CAGACCAGCAGATCTGCGCCTTGCTGCTCGGCCTGAGCCGCCGCAGCGAGCACTTTGTCAGTGTTATCTTCGATGGCGCCTACCGTCAGATTCAACTGGGCAAGCATCAGAGAGAGGGCTTTTGCCATGGCGATGCATCTTAAAATCAAAAATGATGGGGAATGATAAAGAAAAGGCGCTGGCTGTGCCAGCGCCTCGGGCTCAAGGGGTACAAGTCAAGCTGGTCGCGTTGGTCACCCCGTTGTCCACCAACAGTGAGCAAGGACCGCTCAGCACCTGATTGTTGGGCTGGGGCGTCATCTGTACGCTGAAAGAGGCTGGCTGCAACATATAGACGGTGCTGCCCTGGTTGGCGTAGGAGAGATTGATGACCAGCGTCGAATTCTCCGGCGCTTCACACAGATAAGCTGCGGGCTGGTTATTCGCCTGCGGTTTGTCAATACGGCAGGTAGCCCCCGAGTTGGAAGTGCTGATACTCAAGTTATTGAAGGCATTTTTGCCACACGCCTCTGGTGGCGGATTGTTGTTCCCCTTGCCACGTTCAAGACACTGTATCCGCCCACTGACCTTCATGGTTGCAGACGGTTGTAGCCCGATATCAATTTTGACCTGCATGTCGGCACTGAGCGCCAATGACTGATCCCGAGGCGAGATCAGCGAGGCAGTAATGCCGGAGTTGCCCTGATAGGCAGTGACCCTGACGATGACGTCACGGAGAGTCTGACTACCGTCCCTGGTCGACTTCTTCGCTGTCATATAACCGCGACTGTAACTGCCGAAATAGTAGTTGTTGAGATCGACGACGGTTTTCACGGGCTCGTTGGTGACCACCGCATAATCGGTGGCGCTGCCAGTCAGGAGGGAAAGCGGCCCCATGGACCACTCAGCCAGCATGGTCAGGTTGATGTCCTGAAACGGTATTTTGGTCAGATAATCCACTGCGCTGGTATCGATATTGGCTAAATAAACGGGATCCAGCACATCCACATAGATGCCTCGAGCAATAAGCTGTGCCGTTCCGGTATTGACTGTAATCCCGGTTGTTAAATCCCCATTCTCTTCAGCGTTAGACGCTAACCAAACAGGGAAGTCAATGATGGTCGGCAACGCAGCAGAGGCCCCCTTAACCCAATTCAGGTTTGATTTTTGCCAGTCAATATAAGTCTTGACGACATACTTGATGTACTTTTGATAGCTTGCCTGATTGGCCGGTTTGGCCAGAAAGTCTGCCGTAGTGACCACCACCTTGACCAGGTTCCAGTCAGGCAAGGGTCGGTAAGAACCATCCAGCCGCACAAAACGGCAGGCATCCACATACAGGCCGCTGTTGGCTACATTCAGGACGCTGGTGTACCTGACCCGGCTGGTATTGAGCGGTGCATAAAAGTTGGCGAACCCGGCTTCGCTACCATCAAAGTGCTCCTTGCAACAACTCGAGCACAGCGCAGGCTGGCCACTCACGCTGCTATCCAGCGTACCGGTCTGTTTGCTCACCATGGTCCCGGCTTTCCAATAGAGCTGATTGCTCGCCGAGCTGTAAACCTGCCCAGGCAGATAGGCTGACTGGGTGGAATCATATTTACATGAGCAGGATACAGAGGCCATGTCCTGCAATACCTGCTGGGTATTTCCCCCCGCCATCGGTTTGTAGGTCACCGTCTCGAACTGAACCAGTTTCCCAACCTGCCCATCTTTGGATGTCACTGTAGGCAGCGGTTTGCTGGTTTCCTGCTTGTTACCATCTCCCAGCTCAACCGAAATGACGTCTGGCGCAACCCCTGGCGTATAGTTGACTTTGGGCCCTTGCCTGGCAGCGTTCAAACCGCCGTTCAGCTGGTCTGAACTCAACGACTCCATAGGCGATACGCTACCAACCAGCTGCAGCGAACGTGATACCCCCTCATTGTCAGACCAACCAACAGTGACAGTGATACTCTTTCGCCCCGGATAACCCAGACGATAACCTGACGGCGCCACGTTCTGCCAGCTGGTGCCATTGAGATACTGATTGGTCACCGCCCAACTCACCGCGTAGGGCTCCCCCGCCAGCGTGACAGCCGCGCTGGCCGAGGCTATCTGGTTATACGCGGTCAAGGGTGCTGTTGCCGTGACCATCCCGTTGAAGTTGCGAAACTCATCAAGTTTTGACTCTGCCAAGCGCATTGCGGTCTCGTAACGACGACCATCCTGGGATACTTTCAGCGCCGATTTCGACATAGCCACCAAGCCGACAATCCCTATACCGAGCACCACCAACGTGATCAGAATCTCCAGCAGGCCAAATCCTTTTTGCCTCTTCATCATCATCTTCCTCTACCAGTCCCGCCAGCTACCGGGCACCTGATTGACTATCTGGAAAGAAGCACCGTTCGAAATATTGCTCAATACGTTAGCATCAAACTTCGCATCATAGGTGCCATTCGAGTTACCCAGCTGATAATTTGACACCATAGCGCCATGCACTATAGCGCCACCATTCAGTTTCACATCCGTTGTCGCGGCGGCAGGATCGGATGAATATGCAAACACCAACCCGTACAACACTGTATTGCCGTTTACCGCCAAGTTCCCATTGCGCACGATCAGAATGACTGGTGACGCTGCCGACCCTACATTGGCAGATGGTTTGCAGTCACCATCCACAATGATAAGCCCGGTAGAGGTGGGGCCAAGGGCGCTGCAATCAGTCAGCCGCTGGGTGGCTCTGGCCTCCAGATTGGCCCAACCTGTCGCATCATCCTTCTCATTGAACAGATACCAGACCAGATCGGTTGGAAAGGCGGGATCGTTGTCCTTTATATCCGACTGCTTGTCTCCTTGCTGGCTGATATTGGCCGAGCAGCCCCCACTGTAATCGCCCTGATGGCAGGTTTGTCCCGTTCCTGTTATCAAATCGACGTTGCCACTGGTCCAGACGGAGAGCGGCACCCCCAACCCACCTCCATTGGGATTGGCCACTATGGTGAAGTTACCTCCCACGGCCATGCCACCGGCTACGGTCAAGGGGGCTGCAGGCGACCCCGCCAGCACACTGAAGCGCACCACCTTGGTTTCGACGGCAGCTTCGGCCTGATCGTTGCTCAATGTTGCTAGGGAGCGCACCCTGACCGGAGTGACCACCACAGATCCAACCGTAATAGCGGCATCATCAAAAGACGAAAGTGTGTAGCTGCCCGTGGTCATTGTTGTGGTTGCGCCGCTGGTACGCCAGCCGGGATCCAGCGTCAAACGGCCCAAGGCATCGGCCAATCCCTGCTCGGCCATCGCCATCGCTTGCCTATAGAGCACTTCATTGAGAGTGACCCGGCGATCAGCCACCATCAGCTTGCCAACCAACAAGGAGATACCCAGCAGGATCAAGACCAGCAACAGAGTGATAGTAAACGTGGTAAAACCGGCATGACGTTTCATGGCATCAATACCCGTCGTTGCGCAGCTTGATATCCCGCTGCAGGTTCAATGTCAGTGTCGGTGCGGACTTGAAGCGTCCGCTGACCGCCAGCTGGATGGCTCGGGCACCACTGGCCTGACTGCTTGGTAGCAATCTGAAGGTCAAGTTAGTGATTTCGATGGTATTGTCGGTGGAGATAAGGCTGCCGTTGCCACATGTGGTCCCTCCGGGGCCTTGCTTGATCCCCTTATCACCGCTGCTATAGCTGTAAACAAGAGAATCGTCTGCATTCAGTACTCCGTTATCGTCATTGTCATAACGTACCCTGATACAGGTATACAGCCCGGAACCGGTGGCCGTTTCACCCATCAGATCTAATGCAGTATCAAAATAGAAGCTGGATCGACTACCGGAAGGTGCACCAAGAAACTGGGTGGCACTTGCATCATATCCAGCTCGCTGTATGTCACGAGCCATCATGTCTGTCAGCAGCTGGATCTCCTGATTCAAGCGACTTGTCTGCATGGCGGTATGGTTGGCCTTGAGAATGGTGGCAAACAGCGAAATGACTGCGGCCACCAGCAGCAAGCCCGCCACCATGGCAACCATCAGTTCAACCAGATTGAATCCCCACACTCTCAGTCGCATGCAACCTCCCCGACCAGATTGCTCACGGCACAGGTGCGAACTCGCCCAAGATTGTTGGTCACCACCCGCATGCTGGTATCGGATGAACTTATGGTGATATTGCCGCTTGGCAAGGTGCCACGGCGGGGTGAGAAACTGATTGGACGAACCTGAGCGGCTGACTCACTATAGGTTGCGGTCAATAGGATTCCCGGAAACTCCCCGGCGTCAACCCCCTTGCGACCCTCTATACTGGAGCATGCGTCACTGCAACTGTTGCAGTTACCGTCAATGCTGATGCGATAGCACCAGTTGTCATTACCACTGTTAAACAAGATCAGTTGCAGATTGCGATTACGCTTAAGCGCCTCCGACTTGAGCAACATCATGTCGGTATAGACAGCCATAGTGGCCGCCTTGACCATCTGTTCCTGGCGCAATGACTGGTAACTGGGGAGCGCCACGGTCAGCAACAGGGCAACCAAGGCCAGGGCAACCATCAGCTCTATCAGGGTAAAACCGGCGGATCTGCCCTCTGTACTGTCCATCAGCTCAAGACTCCTTTCTTTTTGCATGCCAGTAGAACCTTCTGTCAGTACTATCCTATAGTATCAACCTCTTTCACAAATCATGCCGCTCATGAGAATCAAACAATCTGGTATCACTCTGCTGGAACTGATGGTCGTCATCGCCATCGTGGCTATCATTGCGTCCATTGCTTACCCCAGTTTCACCGATGGGCTACGCAAGTCCCGCCGAGCCGAGGCGTTCAAGGGGTTGCTCAGCATGCAGCTCAAACAGGAGGAGTTCAGGATCTCCAACACCACCTACAGCTCCAACCTAAACCAGGTGGGCAGTCCGGCCAGCGATTACTATACCTTCTCCATTTCCGGGGCCAGCGCCACTGCCTACACCCTGATTGCCACCAGCAAGGGTGCTCAGATCGGCGACAAGGCAGGCAATACAGCCTGTGATACCCTGACCATCAACAAGGCTGATACCAAGACACCTGCCGATTGCTGGAAGTAGGCTACCAGCAATCGGCTGCCGTCATACTCGCCATTGATACCCCCTGCTGGCCAGCTTCGTTCAGTATTAACAGACCACAGGGGTCTCCATTCATCACCCCGGTCGGTATCGCCGTCAGGGTATAGCGCCCGCCACTGGCGTTGAGTGCCAGATTGTAATAGGCAGCACCACCATCCCTCGGCAAGGTGGCCAAGCCGGCAGATGCCAGGTTGCCTGCGTCGTAATTGCCACTGGCAGTAAACTCCCGCTCCAGATATTGCGCAGCCTCCAGCAGGGCCGCCTTGGCCTCGGCTCGCTTGGCAACTGCCATGTAGTTGTTGTAACTGGGATACGCGATCGCGGCCAGAATGGCGACCACAACAACCACTATCATCAATTCAATCAGGGTAAACCCACGTTCCATGCCAGCCTCTACTCCAGTTGCAACCAGGACTGACGACCACCTAGATCGCCCGCCCCCTCTTCTAACGTGACAGAGATATTGCCGCTGGAGCCACTGATATATTTGCGCTCCATTTCGGCATCCTCCACCACGCTGGGCGTCGTGGTGAGCTCATCAAACTGCTTCCCACTCACTGGGACCTTGATGTCGTTGCCGGCATCATCTTTGATCGTGACGTAGTCATCATCATTGACCGCACCATCGCCATTGACGTCGAATACCGAGTAGGTAAGGCGAGCCCCAGAGATGGGGTCCAACTCCATCAACCAGGATCGACCACCAAAATCACAGGCATCTGCCGAGGGTATCAGGGTGTTAAAGATGAGCCGTTTGTGGCGATACAGCATCTCGGAGACGGCCCGCTCCCCGCCCCCCTTGCTCAGTCCGGGTGATTTCAACACCAGATACCAGCCCTTCTGGCTGGTGTAATTGACATCCCGGCTGGAGACCACTCGAACATTGAACTTGATGGTGGTGCCGTTGGCCACGAACTCATGGGTGATGCTCTGCTGCAACAGCTGGCTACGACTCACCTCGCTCCCCGTATCCCAGATGCCGTAAACGGCATCCAGCCTGGGATTGGTCGGTAACAGCTTGTCATCATTGGTGAAATAGCTACCCGTGCCCATCAACACCATGATGCCTCCCTTGGGATGGCGGATCGCCAACGGGCGCATGGTTATAGGCTGGCGGGTAGTGGCCGAGCATGCACCATTGCAGGCCTGAAACAGCGGCGTTGGCTTGTTGCCACTCTTGAAGGCGCTTCCCCACTGAGCGCTATTGTTATCGGTCAGATCGAATTTCCAGAGATTGCCCTGCAGATCACCGGCATAGACATAGTCAACGACCCGATCGCCATCCTCATCCACCGGCAGGGGGGAAGATAGACCATTGGGCTCGCTGGCTGATCCCACCTGGGTATCGATCGCCTTGATGATGGCACCAGTCGCCAGATCCAGCACAAACAGCCGTGCAGTCTGGCTGGTACTATTGTAGCCATTTGCTACCAACGCGACCCACTTGTTGTCGGCCTTGACCCGTACCAGCGTCGGGGCGGCCAGTGCGACCCCCATTTCGCTATTGGTGAACTCCCACAGCATCTTGTCAGCCGTGAAGTTGTCTGGCGCCGTCACATCGATGGCAAATACCGCCTTGCCACCGGCACCGGTCGATCCCAGCAAGATCGTCTTCCAGCTGGAGCCAAGATAGGCATCGCCCACCTTGGGGGTCCCGTCCACATAATAACGGTGGCTGTAATTCGGCTTGGTCAACAGAGGCAGCTCCCCCAGCAGGCTGGCGGGAAGATAGCCAAGCCTTTCCACACCATCACTCACCCGAAAGCCATGCAGCATGCCGTCATTGGCGCCGACATAGAGCATGGGCGGGCGGCGGGTGATCGCCGTCGAGCCAAGAAAAGCCTGATAACTCTCCCGCTCGGTCTGAGTCAGGCCGGCAGCGCTGCTGTAACCGTAATCACGCTTGCCCACATAGACGGGATCCGAATTGATGATGTCTCCAAGCAGATCGCTACGATCGCGAAACACACCGCCATTGCGCTGTTCGCCACTGCGATCTCCGCGCAGATAGGCGATGCGGCTCTCGCCCTGGTTGTCGCCAGCAATATTGAATAGAGCACGGTTGGTCACATTTAACGTATCCCAACTAAAGGTGATACCGACTCCGCCTTGCCGAGTGAATATATTGCGTGCAGAAGGCTCGGGGATACGGGTGGCAGCATCCCAGGCGATCTCCCCCAAGGAGCCATCGCTGTTAAGCGGGATAGAGACCAGTTGTCCCGACCAGTCGCCGCTGTTGTAGCGGGCCTGATAGATATGAGTATTGCTGTCAAGGCGGGTTGCGTTGGCGGTTACCGAGCTGGCTGAGCTATTGCGCGCTGCGATCTGGGCAAGGGTACTGCTCAGAGCTGCGGCAAAGGTATCGGGATCTGCCGCGCTGAAGAAATTCCCTTTGCTGTTAACGGCCGCATGCCACAGATCATCGATCTTGTACTCCGGAATATAAGTCGGGTTTTTATACTCCTTGTCATCTGGATCATGGGGGTTGGGCCAGCGGCTTGGTATACCGTTGGCGGGATTGAGCGACCCGTTGACCCCGAGTCCGACGGTAAAGTTGACCAGATGCTGCCAGTTGGCGGGATCCGCCGTGCTGGTTGGCACCTTATCTGCCAGATCAGGACGCAGATCCGTCTTCCAGTACTTGTAGGCCACGTCGGCCAAGGTATTACTGTAGCCATCCTTGTCCGGATCCCCTACCGACGGGGTGGCACCGTTCCAGTAGCCATCCGTCATCAGGATGTTGTAGCTCTGTCGGCAAGTAAGATGGGGCAAGTTACTGCCTGTGCTACCAACCCAGGGGCCATTGTTGTCGGTGCGGGAAAAGTACTCTCCCACATCCTTCAGACTGGTACGCAGCGGTGTACCAGCGGCGGGAATGTCACGGCTGTAGAGATCGCTGAAAAAAGCACTGCGGTCAGTGCCGGAGAAAGGCGCCACGCCGCGCACAATACTGCCACTGGCGTTAATGGCAGCAAATCCCACTCGCAGGCCCTGCCCCTGGCTGGCAAAGGCACGGCCTACCCCGGCACGGGCCGCCAGAATCCGGGAGCGGTAGTAGGTGTACCAGTTGGCGAAGTTCTGGATCTCCTCCTCATAGGTACAGACGGGTACACCCTTGCAGTCACTACGTTTGGGGCGACCACCATAAGTAGTACCCGACTTGATTTCGACCCGGGTATAACTGCTCGCCTTCTTCACATCACCGCTTCCCTTGTAGGCAAAATAGACGGCAGGCCAGAAGGTCTCGTCATCGTTGTAGTCGGTAGAGGAGAACTCTGTGTAGTAGCGCGAAGCCCATGAGCGGTTGTTTTTAGTTAGATCACGGCAACCGGCAGTCGTATTGAAGGGGTTGTGTGGTGCACAGCTTTTACTGGCGTTCGCCATCAATGTGCCATCGGCCTTGACCCAGGGGCGATAACTGAGTAACGGGTTGTAGTAGAGGTTGTTGTTATTGCTCGAACGGGTATAGGCGTTGCGATCGTTGTTGCTGGCGAATGTTACCGTCCGGTTATCATAATCATCGCTGCCATAGACGTTGTCAGCGCGGGGATAGACATAGCGAGCACTGTTCTCGATCAATCCCTCCGGCATTATTTCAAAATGCATCGAGCCTGAATCATCCAGGGTAAACATGATATTGGGCTCGGCCCGGGTTCCCAGATAGAGGGGCACTTGTGCAATATCCAGCGCCGCCTGCGCCGAGGCACAGCAGAGCATCACCGAAAGGCCAAAACCAAGTTTGCCCATACACCGCCTCCTAGCGACTATAGGTCGATTGCAACAGCACCCGGCTCTCGTCAGAGAGGCCAAATCCCCTTGCCGTAATGCGATAAAGGCGACGCTCACTGATGGGCTCATCGACCGCCAGACTCTCGCTCCCCCCCTGGGTATAGGGCAGTCGTTCGATAAAGTATTCAGGAGCGCGCCCCGCCAAACCGCTGTTGGTATAGGTACGCCAGGCAGTGGAAGGGGAGGCAGGATCCACCACTGTGTCGATAAATTCGTACAGGCCCGCGCTGTTGTCATAGGGGCCCGAGTTGCCAGCCTCGATATAGCGCTCGGCGGCGCGCAGGCCCGCTTCTGCCGCCTGCAATGCCTGTAGCGCCTCTTTCTGGTTGCCGGCCATCTTCTCCTGCAGCTGGGCCCCCCGCATGCTGGCCATGCCCAACAGGCTTACCATGACCAGAAAGATCAGGCTGATCACCAGCGCCATTCCCTGCTGTCGATCCATCATCACTGGGCTCCTCAAGGTAACCGGTTGCGCAGCGCAACTGTGGTTTCAGCGACCCAGTACCAGTTGCGATCGGTAGCCTGGAAGGTTGTTCCGGCAAAGCTCAGGGCCTGTGGAGTCGACACCACATTGCCCTGGTTACTGCGCATCAGAAGCTGCACTCCAATCCCCAGCACGTTGTCCCAGTTTGGATTGCTGGCGGCACTTACATAGCGATCGGTCGCCCGATCCCGGTTCTGATCCTCTCCAAATGTGAGCTGCATATTGGCCACCCCTTCGATAAGGGGCATGCCTGCGGCCACTCCGCTCTTGCGATAGAGAGAGTAAGGGCTGCTCGCCGAGGGGCGGGCGATATAGTAGAGGCGGGTTTCCATCCGGTTCAGTACCGAGCCCGGGCCAAAACGCTCCTCGATCGGGCTGCTTGCGCCCCCCCAGGAGCTGGTGTGATTGCCGGGCATATATTTGTTGTCATTGGAGTGACCGATATTGACCTCGCCCCCTCCACCCACTACCTGGGTCTGGGTGATCTGGAAGATCCTCGCCTTCTGGCAGTCGGAGACCATGACGATATCCCCCTCGCACAAATCGCTATAACCCTGCTTGCCGGTACCACAATAGTCTGCCTTGCTGGAAAGAGGCTGGACAAACAGCTGTGCTGCGCTGTTGTTGCGCACCACGGGCACCCCGATGCCGGTGGGCCCCTGCACCAGCAGCACATCGCTACCCGGCATGGGTCTGGGCTCGGAGCCGGTGAAGAGGGCAGAAAGAGGGGCTGACAAGGTGGCCGTCACATTGTCGTAACCGCGCAGAAAGGTAGTGAAGTTGTAGGGCAGTGCCGTGCTGTTGTTGAGGGTATTAGTGATGTTGACCCCCAGTTTGCTGAGACACCCCTGATAACCCACCATCCGCAGCTCTTTTTGCAGCAGATTGGTGGCAAACCCGCTGTCTTCCCGTACCCGGGCAATGGCCTCGCCGGTGAGATAGGTTTTGTGGTTGCCGAGAAACACCTGAATGATGACCCCCACCGTCACCAGCGAGAGCACCAGGGCGATCATCACCTCGACCAGGCCGACCCCGTGCTGGCGTGATGGCAGACCAATCCTGCTCATAGGTCGGTCCTCAGGATCATGCTGCGCAACGCAGGGTCTGTCGCCAGCCGGCTGCTATCCCACTGAATAGTGATGGTGGCTCTTCCGGCACTGACCGAGACGGCACCATCGCCACTGGGCAGACCGGCCACGACCCGCTTCCAGTGCAGCAGATCCTGCACCGCCATGGAGCTACCCGAGACTGCTTCGCCCAACTCGACATTGTATTGCCCGTTCAGGGCCGCACTGCGATTGGCCCGCATCATATCGTTGATCATGTAGGCGTACTGGGTCGCCTCGGTGCGTGTCAGAGCCGACTGGTTACTCTTGAGGGCCTGCAGTTGCAGAGTCGCCATGCCCAGAATACCGATGGAGAGCACCAGCACCGAGATCATGATTTCAAGAAGTGATAAACCCTGTTGTCGCATCATGGACAGCGAGCCTCGGTAATGGCGGGGCGACCTGCCGCAGTGACGGTGATATCACGGGCCGCCTCGTCCCGACACCCATCCGGACGAAGGGAAAATACCCGAGCCAACTGTGTGCGACCATCGAGAAAACCCTCGCTACTGAAACGCAGCTGGGAGGTATTGCTGCTTAGGGTACCGGTCTCCATATCGGGAAAATCTCGCAACAACTCGCCGTCATCGAGTATGCCGTTGCCGTTGTTATCGACCCAGACCTGCCAGCCGGCCTCCCAGTGGTGCTGGGTCAGGTTATCGGACGAGGCGGAGAGGGTCACTACCGTATTGCGTCGAATGGCTTCGGAGCGGGCAAGGTTGATGGTGGCTACAAAGTTGTTGGCCTGAGTATTGAGGGAAATTGTACGCAACAGAGCGCTGAAGGAAGGAACCCCCAACGTGAGTAACAAGGAGACGAGCACTATGGTCACCATAAGCTCGATAAGGCTAAAACCTGAACGCAAAAACATCCTGTTTCGCTCTGATTTATTCCGGGAGGACAGACACACTCCATGTGTGTTTAGCCAGAGTAAGGGCTTACAGGCAGTCTATGCCGGGCACTTGGGGTTTCAATCCCGGCAATGCAAAACTTCGAGCTACATCATCAATTTTCGCAGCGATCTGGTTGCGAATATGCGAAAAGGACTCGATGGAACCGAGAATAAAAAAGCCACCTCGCTGTGAGGTGGCTCTGGCAATAAACGGGTATCCGGCGGATAAGACGGGTCAGATGATCCGCAGTTCCGGCGGCACCTCAAAGACGACGTTCTCTTCACGGCCGGGATGCTCGGCAACCACCTTGCCACCCAGCTCGCGCAGGCGCGTGATGACGGATTGCACCAGCACCTCGGGGGCAGAAGCGCCAGCAGTAACGCCGATCGCCTTCACCCCTTCCAGCCAGCTCGCCTCAATCATCGACGCATCGTCGATAAGATAGGCGCTGGCGCCCACCTTCTCGGCCAGCTCGCGCAGACGGTTGGAGTTGGAGGAGTTGCGAGACCCCACCACCAGCATGGCATCCACCAGCCCCGCCATCTCCCGCACCGCATCCTGACGGTTCTGGGTGGCGTAGCAGATGTCGTCCTTGCGCGGTCCCTGGATCTTGGGGAAGTGCTTGCGCAGCGCATCGATAACGTCCGAGGTCTCATCCACGCTCAGGGTGGTCTGGGTGACGAAACAGAGGTCATCCGGATTCTTCACCTTGAGCCTGGCCACATCTTCCGGTGTCTCCACCAGATACATGCCGCCTTCGCGATTCTCGTACTGCCCCATGGTCCCGATCACCTCGGGGTGACCGGCGTG
>RRZU012093370.1_pt1 | contig 12148 bp, 9 predicted proteins | sample 2165561 | NCBI WGS metagenome assembly RRZU01 (sample SAMN10456909, study PRJNA506462) | wastewater metagenome | isolation source: wastewater sludge | place: USA: Moscow, Idaho | reverse complement strand
GATTATTAAACGATAAGGTCACCGCACCCGAATGCTTCGGCGTATAAGGAAGTTGATTTTTGTATGTTTCCTCAGACTTGTCTGAAACGTCCTGCGCCAGCGTATAGTTATACGTAAAAACCAAATTCAAAGCCATCTCTTTCTTTATCTGGGAATTTGCTGCCAATCGAAGATTAACACCCTTTATGTCCACATTCCCTACATTGGACGTTGTAGCCAGAAACATCTTGGGAGTAATCACTATTTTATCGTCAACCCTGTTGTAATAGCCATCCATGGAAGCGTTTACGTAATTTTCCGGATTACCGCCCAATTCTCCCGTCCATGTGAGACCTGCATTAAATTGTTTCGCAGACTCTGCCTTCAGTTTTTTCTCCACAGAAGGATAATACAATTCCATAAATGTGGGCACACGATATACATGTTTAAATGAAGCTCTCACCCGTAAGTTTGCCGATTCGAAAGGCTGATAGGATAAGCCTATCGACGGTGATAGTTTTTTATAGGTACTGTTGCCGCTATTGTTTTTTACCTTTTCTGAGATATAAGTTCCCAATAGGCTCGATGTAACAGTCAGCCTGTCGGACTTATATTTAAAAGCCAGTGCCGTATGAGAATAGTAACGCTTAGGATTTGCCAGATTATCGCCGAACATATCGACATCTTTATCCAAACTATTGAATGATAAATCTTCAGCTGCGGAAAAATTTATTTTATCATTCAGCTGAAACAGTAATGCGTTCGACAAATAAACCTCTTGTTCCTTATACTTATTTGTTAACTTCCCGCCATCATATTTTTCGTGAATCTCTTCATAGCGGGTATAATAGTAGTCATACTTTGCCTGAGTCTTTAGCTTAAGCTTTTGATTTAAATCCTTTTTATAAGACATCTGGGCAAAGAAGTTCTTATCCCACAAACGCTCGGCGGCATAATCTTCGCCGACAACAACGCTTCCCGGCAAGCCCCGTTCTGAATCGTAATAATAAACTTTGGTTCTCAGTTGTCCCGATTTATCAAAATCGCTGAATAAATTTAGTTCTGTGCGGTATATGTCAACATCACTATTTTTACGTTTTCTATCGGGCATTATTTTGTCATACTCCTCCGCGCTGAAAGGATAGTTCCCATCTGCTCGCTGCCAGCTACCATTGGCAGTCAGAGCAAACTTTTTACTTAACTTGTATTTGTAATCGATTACCGGATTGAACAAGCCGAAAGAGCCTCCTTTCACCTTTGCATAGCCCGTATATTTATTATCTGAAAAATCAGGAACAATTGTTTCCAGGTTCAAAACTCCGGCGGAAGAAAAAGCCCGAGCCGTTTGAAAGATATCATCTGACTGACCGATATCGAGGGAAATCATAGAAACGTTATCCAATGCAAAGCGTCCGATATCAACTTGTCCGGATTGAACGTTAGACACCAAAACACCATCGTAACTCACTGCTGTATACTCAGCTCCCATACCACGAATAGAAACCGTTTTAAGACCTCCTATTCCGCCATAATCTTTGAGTACAATACCGTTGAATCTATTTACAGCATCGGACACGGATTGTATTCCTTGCTCCAAAAGATCATCATTGGTTATTACCTGTAACACATTTGTAGAACGGGAGACAGAGGGCTTCGCGTTAGCAGAGACTTCTACTTCAGACAGATTCTGAGTTTTAATGGTATCATTGTTCTGCGCCTGTACAGAAATACAAACTAAAGAAATGAATAGAAAAACAGGAAACCTCATCCGTACCAAGCAATTCAAATAAATAAAATTGCCTTCGAGAAAAATAGAGAAAAGAAATATCTTTGCAGTGTCTCTTAAGCCTTATTCCTCGAAAGCTGTCCGAATATTTACTTTGCAGGTCTTCTGACTTACTCTATCTTTAAACATCCTTCCCATTTTCAGTTAGCAGTTAGCAGTCAACAGTTAACAGTACAAAGACTGTTTTTTCTGTCAGCTGTTTTACTGAATCCTGTAAAACAGTGGTATTTGGTTGCGTTTAAAGACTTTTTTTCAGTAATATGTTAACTGATGACTGTTAACTGCTAACTGAAAAGAGCTTACAGCAGCGGGTCTGTTCAGGATTTGCACCTGATTCCCTTTTCATCCTTGCGGAACAAAGTGGCACAAAGGTACAAATAAATTATCTAATTAAAACAGATTATTCTCTATTACTTTTACTATTCAAATAAAACGATTTTACAGTCTTCCGGCTATTTCAAGAGTCTATTTGACAATATACGAAAAAGCAGGTCTTTCTATTATTTACCCGACAATCGCATTTAACACACATTGAAAATGTGTATAAAGAGAAGCCACTATAATTGTATGAATTTAAATTCGGGAGAGATCTGATATTTTGCAACAGTCGTATCCGAGTCTTCTATCGGATCGCCTTGCTCATCGGTGTATGTAAAGTTTACGGTTTGCACAATTATATTATTTGACTGAATTGTCGATGACACCTCACTATAATACTCCACCATATCTTCATAGGCAACCAGCATATTATCTACCAACTGGCCACTGCTATTATAACTTACAAGGTACTCCATGATTTCTCCGTCCGAAATAACCTGTATCGTTATTATCCGGCCGGTTTCGTTGGATAACAAGATTCTGCCCATAGACAAATAAGTAGTATCATAATCCTGAAGATAAGTTATTTTCGATATTTGCAGACTATCGTATAAAACCTTAGTCATTCTGGGCAAATTGTCAAAATCTATATTTTCAAAATCATTCCTCAGAGCTGTATCCGATATTACTACATCCAGATCTTTCAAATGGGAAGGGATAGTACTTCTTACCATATTTTTTTCCATTTTGGGCTGACATGATATAAATATGGTAATAAATATAAAACTGCAAAAACAAACCTTTTTCATTTATGTAACTGAGTTTCTGCTCAATAATATTTCTACTAAGATAACAATTCTGTTATACAGATATTTAAACTATCTTCCCAATTTGGAATAGATAAATCAAACACTGACTTAATTTTGGCTTTATCAAGAACACTATACTGCGGTCTTTTTGCTTTGGTCGGATATTGATCCGTAGCAATAGGGTTCACTTTGCAGGAAATACCTGCATGCTTGTGTATGGCTATTGTGAAATCGCACCATGAGGTAACACCTTCATTTGAATAATGATAAATGCCTGCCTCAAAAGCATAAGCTTCACTAAAATCTAATATTCTGATTATTGCACGAGCCAGATCGGCTGCATTAGTCGGTGTTCCAGTCTGATCGGCTACAACATTCAGTTCGTCACGCTCTTTTCCGTATTTCATCATCGTTTTCACAAAGTTGTTACCGAAGATGGAATATAGCCATGCTGTACGAATAATAATACTTTGGGGACAGGTTTCTAATAAGATTCTCTCTCCTTCGCGCTTCGATTGCCCATAAACAGACTGAGGGTTTGTAGCGTCTGTCTCTTTATATGGATCTGATGCTGTTCCGTCGAATACGTAATCCGTGGAAACATGTATTACTTTGACTCCATTATTGGTGGCGGCAATACCCAAATTAGCCACAGCATCACGATTGATTTTATAACACAGGTCTACATCATCTTCTGCCTTATCTACAGCTGTATAAGCCGCACAATTGACGATATATTTTATGTTATTTTCTTTTAAATAAAATTCTACGGCTTCACGGTTTGTAATATCAAGCTCATTTACATCAGTAAAGAAAAACTTGAAATTGTTTTCGTGATTTACGGAAACTCTTTTGATCTCATTACCCAACTGACCATTAGATCCGGTTATGAGAATATTCTTCTGAACGAGTTCGAACTGGAAAATATTTTTCGCAGTTTCATCCTGATCATCAGCTTGTTTATTTCCCGAGAAAAAAGCCATTGTAGTTTTATTTATAAAGATACAAGCCACGAAGATATAAGCCTCGTGACTTGCAAGTATTTATTTTCTTATTGCTTGCCGCTTGTAACAGCTTCAGTAGATATCTTTTTAATCAATCCCTGAAGAACACTACCCGGTCCAAGTTCTACAAATTCCACAGCACCGTCTGCAGTCATGTGTTCAACAGACTGAGTCCATTTTACAGGAGCAGTTAACTGAGCGATCAGATTAGCTTTGATAGTAGCAGGATTTGTTTCGCCTATTGTCGACACATTCTGATAAACAGGGCATATAGGAGCTGTTATTTCAGTTGCGTTTATAGCTTCCGATAACTCCACCTTAGCAGGTTCCATCAGTGGAGAATGGAATGCTCCGCCGACTTTCAGTTTAAGCGCACGTTTTGCTCCGGCTGCAAGTAACAGTTCACAGGCTTTATCTATCCCAGCATTCGAGCCGGAAATTACGATTTGTCCGGGGCAGTTATAATTTGCAGGAACAACAACTTCATCTTCAATAGAGCCACAAATTTCCTCAACTTTAGCATCCGGCAAATTAAGTACCGCAGCCATAGTAGAAGGATTCAATTCGCAGGCTTTCTGCATCGCTAAAGCTCTTTTATATACAAGTTTTAGTCCGTCTTCGAACGATAGTGCTTCTGCTGCCACCAATGCAGAGAATTCACCTAAAGAGTGACCAGCAACCATATCCGGCTTAAAGTCAGCACCCATGGTTTTAGCTAATATCACTGAATGAAGAAAAATGGCAGGTTGAGTCACTTTTGTTTGACGAAGGTCTTCGTCCGTACCGGCAAACATTAAATCTGTTATACGAAATCCTAGAATTTCATTTGCCTTTTCAAACATTTCTTTGGCAACAGGAGAGGTTTCGTACAAATCTTTACCCATTCCTACAAATTGAGCTCCCTGTCCCGGAAATACAAATGCTTTCATTTTAAATATTTAATGGTTTATAAGCGATTAAAATTCAGCGGGCAAAATTACAAAATTTAATTCTTTTATAAGAACAAAACTTTTTTTATTTTTCTCCACGTATATAAAATAAATAGCAGCTGTTTTTCCAGCTGCTATTCTATCAATTAATTAAAAACTTCATCTAAAATTTTGGCCAGCCGCAACCCTGCTCTTTGCAGTTGCAGCTCCATTATGTACTTGTATTTATAACTATACTCGTAAGACAACTCATCGCCATTTTTTATATTGGCATATATATCGTTTGCCAGCACATAAGTATCAAACATCCAGTCGTCCAAAGAGCCCGCTTGCAGTTGCTGCTCTGTTTCTTTCTTTATTGAATTTAATATATCAGCATATTCAGTATAACTATATCCTTCGTTATCGACTATTTTAGAGTCCCATACTGAATGTATGTTGGCCGGATTCCTAAACCATGTTACCGAAATCTTATTCCCTCCCAAATCTTCCTCTCTTCCGGCATGCATAGGTTGATGAGCATCACCCACCAAGTGTACCAGAAAATAAAGTGCTATTCTTTTCTCTTCGTCCGAAGAGTTTTTATTTTTCAGGATAGCTTTCAATTTGGAAATTTCACTATAAGTATTTTCCTGCGATATACTCTTTATATGATTTATATATTCATCTTTAGACAATCCTCCGGGAGCATTTACGAAGTGCCATATATGTGTATGCTTCCATTGCCCGGTGGTATCAGATTTGATAAAATCAGCCCAATTGGCCCAATATGCCATTGGGTATCCATCCAACAATTTGTCTATTTTCTTTTTGGTTTTCGATTTTATATTTTTTTCTGCTATCTGGGCTATAACGCGATGCCCGGTTGCTCCCCATGCCAATAATTCATGAGGTAATGCAATTCCTATTGCAAGGATTGCGATAATCAATAATCTTCTCATACTATGATATTTATGACTCTGACAAAAAGTCGCACAGTTTCTTCACAGCCAGTGCGCGGTGGCTTATTTCGTTTTTAACTTCCATCCCAAGTTCGGCAAAAGTCTGGGTATATCCCGATGGACGAAAAACAGGATCGTATCCAAAACCCGTCGTACCATGTTCTTCGGTTAATATATCGCCATCGATCCGTCCTTCAAACAGGGATTCTTTACCATCCAATATCAGTGCTATTACTGTACGAAAGCAGGCTTTACGGTCTGTTTCACCATCGAGTTCTTTCAATAGCTTTTTCATATTGGCTTTGGCATCGTGTCCATCACCGGCATAACGGGCGGAAAATACACCCGGCGCGCCATTCAGGGCTTCAACCTCAAGGCCTGTATCATCTCCAAAACAATCGTATCCGTATTTTTCTTTCACATATCTCACTTTGATTAAGGCATTCTCTATCAAAGTAGTCCCTGTTTCCGCTATATCCTCGTTGCAGCCAATATCTTTGAGGCTAACTATCTCAAATTTATCTTTGACCACCTCTCTTACTTCCTCCAACTTATGGGCATTGTTGGTAGCAAAAACCAGTTTTCTTTTCATTTACTCAATTTATTATATGCTTCCAAAGCTTTCTCCAATACGATAAGGGCATTGCCCAGATCTTCCTTATTCAACACATAGGCAATACGAACTTCATTCTTTCCTAGCCCGGGAGTTGTATAGAATCCCGAAGCCGGAGCCATGAATATAGTTTGTCCCTCATACTCAAAATCGGATAGACACCAAGCACAGAACTTATCGGCATCATCGATAGGCAAACGGGCCACGGTATAAAACGCACCCATCGGTATGGGCGAGTAAACACCCGGAATACGATTTAGCGTATCTATCAGAAATTTTCGTCTTTCCACATATTCGTCATATGTGTTCCGTATATATTCGAGACTGGCATCAAGTGAAGCTTCCGCAGCTATCTGACCTATCAAAGGCGGGCTCAAGCGTGCCTGACACAGTTTCATAACAGTCTTACGGAGTTCTTTGTTCTTCGTAATCAAAGCTCCGATACGTATACCGCATTCGCTATAACGTTTTGAAACAGAATCTATCAAAACTACATTTTCTTCTATACCAACCAAGTGGCAGGCCGAAATGTAGGGTGAGTTAGTATAAATAAAATCCCTGTACACCTCATCCGAAAACAAGTATAGATCGTACTTCTGCACGATATGCTTTATTTGGTTCATCTCTGTCCGCGAATACAAATAGCCCGTCGGGTTATTGGGGTTGCAAATAAGAATCCCCTTGGTACGTTCGTTAATCAGAGCCTCTATTTTTTCGATCGGAGGCAAAGCAAATCCCTCATCGATAGTGGATGACACTGTCCGTATGACAGCTCCTGCCGATGCGGCAAAAGCCATATAATTAGCATACGCAGGCTCGGGTACAATAATTTCATCACCCGGATTAAGGCATGCCAAAAACGCAAACAATACAGCTTCAGACCCACCTGTGGTTATAATTATATCATCTGCCGATACATTTATATTATACTTTGCATAATAACCAACCAGCTTTTCCCTATAAGAGCGATTACCGTCACTCGGACTATATTCCAAAATAGTTCTGTCAATATTGCGTATTGCGTCTATGGCCTCTTGCGGGGTTGGCAAATCGGGTTGACCTATATTCAGGTGATAAACCTTAAGTCCTCTGGCTTTAGCTGAATCAGATAGCGGAGCCAGCTTCCTGATAGGTGAACTCGGCATATCCAATCCTCGTTGCGAAATTTTCGGCATAATTGTCGTATATATAAATGAGTCGCAAATATACAAATTATCAGAATAGAGTTTGCAGCTTTTTGTTTATGTTTTGCATCTATATATTATAACCTTGAATACCAAAGATTATGAAAACATTTAAAATTATCCCTTTATTCTTCTTCATCTTGTTATCATGCTCTTCCGACGATGCATCCATTGCCGAATTGCCGGATGCCGAACCAATAGTTATGAAAGCTCAATTTGAGAATAAGCTGAAAAACAATAATGCATTCGCTATTGACCTATTTAAGGCTACTTATAAAAATCAGGATGAAACCAATCTTTTTATTTCACCCTTAAGTGTAGACATGGCTCTGGGAATGACATGGAATGGTGCCGCGGGAGAAACAAAGACGGAAATGCAGGCTGCATTGCGCAATCAGGGCTATACGCCGGAAGATATCAACGAATATGCAAAAACGTTACGTGAGGCTTTGATAAACGTAGACCCTTCAACCAAACTGACTATTGCTAATTCCATCTGGTACAGATCGGACTTCAATGTAGAACAATCCTTTATCGATGTGAATAAGGCTAACTACAACGCCGAAGTGAAAGCCTTAGACTTCACCTCTCCAAATGCAGTCAAAGAAATCAATAATTGGTGCTCAACAAATACAAATAATAAAATTCCTACGATATTGGATTTTATTTCACCTGATGACGTGATGTATCTTATTAACGCAATCTATTTCAAAGGGATTTGGAAATATCAGTTTGAGATAAAGGATACACAGGATTTACCTTTTACTAAAGAGAATGGTACAACTCAGAATGTAAAAATGATGAGACAGACAGAAAATCTGAGTTACAGTGCCGATGAGAATGCACGTTACCTGGAAATGCCTTATGGTAATAAAGCATTTAGTATGATTATCGCATTGCCCCAACCCGAGAAAGAACTGAAAGATATAATTCAAAATATGACCAGCGATTCGTGGGATGATGCAACAAAGAATATGCAGCCAACATCAATCAACCTGCAATTACCGCGATTCAAGTTAGCATGTGAATACAAAATGCAAGGATCTATTTTACCCGATATGGGTATGAAACTGGCATTCGACGACGACCTAGCCAATTTTACTGGTATAAATAAAGGCGGTAATCTTTACATATCCTCCGTGATACATAAAACCTTTGTGGAAGTAAACGAAGAAGGGACAGAAGCCGCAGCAGTGACAGCGGTAGAGGTAGTTTCCACAAGCATTGGACCAACGACACCTATTCCGACCGACTTTTTTGTCAACCAGCCTTTTCTGTTTGCCATCAGAGAAAACAGCACGGGAGTAATCCTGTTTATAGGTAAAATCGGTGAAATCCCAGAATAAAACGACGAACGGTATTTTTATAAAGCACAGAGGATAGAAAAGTAATTTTTCTATCCTCTGTTTATTTTCATTAATAACGGTGAATTATTTCAATGACATCTGAGCGGGACATTGCCCCCGGATTAATACCCAATTCTCCTTCGGGAATCGGCAAGTTATATTTTTTAAAATGCTCTACCCATCCGGGCGAGATTTGATCGGTTTCGGGAGATTTAAAAGTCATTACATTGAGAGGAAAGACTGGCTTTCCATTAGCTTTCAATAATATTTCATAAATCAGCTCGGAGCAGTAATACTTATCATCACCCAATACAAAGCCGTTATCATATTCTTTCCCTGTAAGGGACAAACCCTCTTCTATCGCTTTGGGTACGCAGTGCTGATACTCAGGCTTCAACCGCCCGACTACAGATACAGGCGGACAGTCTTTTTCGTCTTCGGGATAAAGATACTCAAGCAAAGGAGTTTTGGCGACTCTGGGCTGTGTAGCTTCTATAACGAATATACTATCATTCTCATCAATGTAAACTATACCCACATGAGTGAATTGATATTCTTCAACACTTGTGGTAACTTCCTTTATTGCACTACCCATACTTCCCGTACATGATTCCTGAAAGATCAGATCGCCTGTCTGCAATTTAAAATCATCACCTCCAATATTAGTTAAAGAAAGAAGTATAAACAGAAGCATATTCATATACAACTACATTTAGAATAAAAATATAAACCACCTGTGAAAGGTGGTTTATATTGGGTTACTATTATTTCTTAATTCCGTTCCTTTTCAATAATGCATCAACGCTAGGCTCCTGTCCTCTGAACTTAATATATAAACTCATTGGCTCTTCGGTATTACCTCGTTGCAAAACATTTTCCCTGAACGATCGTGCTGTTTCCTTATTAAAGATACCGGTTTCTTTGAACAAGGCAAAAGCATCTGCATCTAGTACTTCAGCCCATTTATAGCCATAGTATCCTGCGGCATAACCACCCGAAAAAATGTGAGAAAAAGAAGTTGACATATTCACATCCTGAGAAACAGAGAGTAATGCGGTTTTATTCATGGCTTTACGTTCAAATTCTTTCACATCTCCCGTGTATGGTTGTGTCAATGAATGCCATGCCATATCCAGATAACCGAAAGACAATTGGCGGTAGCACAAATAAGCGGCATTATAATTGGCTGCATCGACTAATTTCTGAACCAGTTCGGCAGGGATCTTCTCCCCCGTTTTGTAATGTATCGCAAATTTGTCGAGATATTCTTTTTCCGTCAACCAGTTTTCCATTATTTGGGAAGGTAATTCCACAAAATCGTGCAACACGTTTGTTCCCGACAATGATTCGTATGTACATTTAGTCAGCATACCATGTAAAGCATGACCAAACTCGTGCAAAAATGTTTCTACTTCATCGAATGTCAACAGTGCAGGCTCCGTAGCTGTCGGACGGGTAAAATTCATCACGATAGACACATGAGGGCGCGAATCTTTTCCTTTTTCTACATATTGACCTTTATACTCGGTCATCCACGCACCTTGTCTTTTACCTTCACGCGGATGGAAGTCTGTATAAAGCACCGCAAGGAAATTACCCTTTTCGTCCAATACATCAAAGGCTTCTACTTCTGAGTGATATACCGGTATTTTCGTGTTTTTACGGAATGTGATGCCATACAGATCCGTAGCCAAACCAAATACTCCTTTCTTTACGTTCTCAAGTTCAAAATACGGACGTACTATTTCGTCACTTACACTGTATTTCGCATCTTTCAGCTTTTCTGAATAGTAAGACCAATCCCAAGGTTGCAGGTCTATTGCCTTTTGTTCCATTCCCACAGCAAAACCCTCCACCAGTTTTACATCCTCACGAGCAGCCTGACCGTATGCGTTAAACAGATCGTCAAGAAGTTTGTAAACATGCTGTTTGTCCTTTGCCATCTTGTTCTTCAATACATATGATGCATAGTCTGAATAGCCAAGAAGTTTAGCAATCTCCATGCGAGTCTTAGCTATTTCCTTTACGTTATTCTGATTATCAAATTCTCCTCCAACTACGCATTTTGTGCCGTATGCCATATAAAGTTTTTCACGAAGATCACGACGTGAAGAGTATTTCATGAAAGCGATATAGCTGGGAGCCGACAAATCGAACATATATCCCGTTTTATCTTTTGCCTTTGCTTTAGCAGCAGCCGCATCTTTTACCATTTGAGGTAAGCCAGCCAAATCAGCTTCATCGGTTAGAATCATCTCGAACTTATTCCCCTCTTTCAGTACATTCTGCCCAAAAGAAAGAGTCAGCTGACCAAGTTTCATTGACAACTCTTTATACTTATCCCTGTCCTGACCAACCAATGTAGCCCCGCTGTTTTCAAATCCCTGATATACCTTTTCTACCAGCCTGATTTGTTCAGGATTCAGGTTAGATTCAAAGCGTTTATCATATACTGATTTTATCTTTTGAAACAACCCCTCATTCAATGTTATCTCGTTTGAGTGTTGAGACAACTTCGGTTGAACACGCTGTGCGATCTCCATCATTTCGTCGTTACTTTCGGCACTCAACAAATTAAAGAATACCGAACTAACACGACTCAATAGTTTGCCGGACTCTTCGAATGGAAGTATTGTATTCTCGAATGTAGGTACAGCTTTTACCGACACAATCTTATTGATCTCAGCCTGATGTTCTTTTATTCCCTTATCTATCGCAGGTTCGTAATGTTCGTTCTTTACCCTATCGAACGGAGGTGTATCGTATGGCGTTTTATACGCTGAAAAAAACGGATTCTGTGCTTGAATTAAATTCATTGTTAATGTAAAAAATAAAACAAAAAGTATTTTCTTTTTCATAAAATAATTGAGCTATATAATTAGTTTTTTATTTCCAAACCATTACATCGACATACTTCATTTCTCTAACCATTCATTTAAAAGATCGGTTAGACAGAAGCAAAGGTAAAAAAACAATTCAATTGTTATATCTTTGCTCATTAATAAAGGAGTATGGTATACAAAAAGTTCACAAACTCAATATACTTTTTTTAATATTTATCCGTTATAAATTAACTAGAAATTACATTCGGACTATGATTGACTATATCAAAGGAGAAATCGCAGAATTAACACCGGCTTCGGTCACTATTGAGACACATGGAATCGGTTATTTCATAAGCATTTCATTAAATACTTATACAAATCTTTCGGGACAGAAAAATGCCAAGCTTTTTATAT
>RRZU012839416.1_pt1 | contig 12150 bp, 5 predicted proteins | sample 2165561 | NCBI WGS metagenome assembly RRZU01 (sample SAMN10456909, study PRJNA506462) | wastewater metagenome | isolation source: wastewater sludge | place: USA: Moscow, Idaho | reverse complement strand
AGGGACACTTCTTTTAGTCCGTTCTAATTCATAAATAGTTTTCTTTAACTCTGTAAAAGTCCATTGCTTTTTTAATTCATTTAGAAACTCTTCCTCTTCATTCTTTATTTTGGAGAAATTATTTTTTTCCATTTCTTCATATTTTAAAGATTCTTCCAGAAGCTCTTTGTCAAAGTCAAAAAATTTCATAGTTTTTGGAAGAATTTTATCAATATCCCTTACTAAATCATAGTAATTCCTATTATCTTCCGGAATTTTGTCACTATAAATTTTATTTATAAGTTTATATTCCTGTTCCGGTATTTCTCCTTCTGCATCATATTCTTCTTCATTTCTGCCGACATACATAAGCAGTTCAAACTCAGGAGCATAATAATGACCTTCAAATTCTGATAAAGTTTCGGGATTTATCAATGTAATAAATTTATCAGGATTCTTCAAAGTTTCAAAATAGATGTTCTCTCCTCTGGATACAAGCCATACTGCAAAATACAGCAGTGAGTCGTCTGTTACGCTTCCTTCTATTACCTTCATTAAAAGTGCAAGCTTTGGATTTTCCTCGGCTTTTCCTGAATAATAGCCCACATAATAATTAAACTGATATCCCTCATCAGCATCCAGCTTGGACAGCTTATTCTCCAGTATTTCCAGATATTTGTCATTATCCATTCCCGCAAGCCTGCAGCTTTCATTTATCAAATTCCAGAATTCTCTGTTTGTCATATTTCCTCCTTATAATTACAAATAAAAAAGTAAATACTGAAAATATTATTATATAACTTTTTCAGACTTTTCTAAATTATACCACACTTTATAATGTAATTTTTTTCAACCGCACATTAACTAATAAAATTTCTTTACAGAAAATAAAAAAATTTTCTGTGATGTAAAATAATACAAAAATAAGCTTTCAAATTTTGATCAACAATAAAAAAGCTGTATCAAAAATATTCAATCTTTAATACAGCTTAATTATTTTATCAAAATGATATTTTTAAGTTCAGACCCAACTGGTAATCTTCCTCTTTACTGCCTGCTGTTTTATATTTTCCTGTCATAAATATACCGTATCTGTCCTGAAATTCTATTCCGACCCCTCCGTTTGTAATAAACTTTCCTTTATCCTCTCCGGATTCGCCAAAATCAAATTTTTCACTGGATATAGTGTCAAAACCAGCTCTCTCTGTACTGTTTGTATCTCCAAACTCGTATTCATAACCAACTCCGATATTCATTTTGATTTTCCAGTTTTTATGGCCTCCGAAATACTTCGCTGTTTCAAATTCTAATCCGGCATTTGGTTTTATACTGTAATAATCATTTTGCTCTACGTTTAATCTCTCAGAATCTCCGCTTTCTTTTATATCTGAATGATATCCATATTCCATTTTCAGTCCTGCATATGGTATTATTTTAGTATTTTTCCCTATTTCAATATCCTTAGCAATCTCATTCAAAAGTGTTACTCCGTATGTATTATAATCTCCGCTCATCTCGGAAACAACTCCGCTGTTCCAGTCTATTTCCCTGTCTGTATTGTTAAATCCTGCTCTTCCCAAAAGATTCGTTTTAAAAGTCCAGCTGTCAGCTTTATATTTATTATGTAATCCTGCCTGAATTGTATCTGCTTCTTCTTTATTATTTGTATCCTGAAATTGATAATTTGTTTTCAGATAACCCAGCGAATAACCAAATGTATGTCTGTATGTACGTTCTACTTCCCGCAGTGCCAATATTCCCACACTGCTGTAATCATAAGGCAGTATTCCGTTCCTGTTTTCTTTTGTTTTTCCTTTTCCTGCAATTACATTTATTTTTACATTTTCTTTTGTATTATTTTCCGAATTTTGAAGTACTTCTAGAGAATCATTAAATGTATCAGATACATCCTCCATCCTTCTTGTGATATTGGAATACATTTCCCCGCTCAGGTCTTTCATAGCTTTTTCAAGAGTCTGAGTATCCGTTATCAAGTCAAGTTTATCATATAATTTGAGTGCATCATCTGTCTGTCCGCTTAATGTTCCGTCAAGCACATAATTTTTATCAAGTATTTCCGCCATTTTATCATAATACATTCCGTTAGTAAAATACTGATAAGGAATTTTCTCCATCCAGATATCTACATTTCCATTTTCATTCATTGAAGGTGTCGCTCTAAACGTAACTGAATTACTGTCCGCAGTTATCGATTCTGCTGATGCCAGATCTTTAGCCATAAATACATTCTCAAATTTATATACCAATGCATTTGTCCCTTGTGTGAATAACGGGTCTATCATGGCAGGCCCTGAAAAATCAAAGCTGTCTGCCTGAAACCGAACTGCATCTGACACAAGAAATTTTGCTTTCAGATCTTCTGTTGTATACTGATCTGTTGTTATTTCACTCATTTCCGGTTTTCTTATACTTTCGGGATCAACCTGAATTGTAAGATTTATTCCGTTTAATTCAAATTTACCGTCTACCTTGATTACTCCCGCATTTACTATAGAAGGCGGAATTACAGAATTTCCATTTTGTACCTCTGCATTATTTGAACCCGGCCCTAAATTTATTGTTCCTTTATTTAATAATACGGAGCCGTTAGAAAGCATAATTCCTGTACTGTCATTCCCGTATAAATTTATTATTCCGTTATTCTGTATTTTTGTTCCTTCATTTCCGCTGATTCCTATTGAATTATTTCCATTCATAGTTATTATGCTGTTATTTACTATATTTGACTGTGAAGTTCCCATTATACCCTGAGAATAATCACCATTCATTACTATTTCACCGTTATTTTCTATTACAGCTTTACTTCCCCATAAACCAACTGCGTATTCTCCGTCAGAAGTAATATTCCCGCTGTTTGTAAGTTTATTATTTTCTGTATATATTCCTGTTCCTTTGTAGCCCGTTTTTATATTTCCGCTATTATTGACTTCTGCATCTTCTCCGTATATTCCTATTGCATATCTGTTTTTAGAAGAATCATTTTCATCTATTATTTCCGAATCCCCTAATGTTATATTTCCGGAATTTGCAATACTTCCTTTATCACTGTAAATCCCTATATTTCCTTTTGCCAATCCTGTAATATCTGCATTATTTATTAAGCCTTCACTGTTAGTCAGATAATATCCCATACTTTCCGGGCCGGTCATTATTATTGAAGAAGCATTATTTACTATCTCTTCAGTACCATTGCCGTATACATATATACTTCCAGTTCCTATTGATGCATTTTGATCGTTTATAAGTCCTGATCCTGATTTTAATACATATGCTACAGTTTTATCTCCGGTATTTACTTCTGTTCCTGTATTCGTTATTTTTGTATTATTTTCTGCGTATATTGCAAAACCTTTACTTATTATGGTTCCATCTGTAAGATTTATTTCCCCGCCTGCAGAATAAATTCCTACTCCGTCTGCTTCAGAAGTTATACTGCCTGAATGTCTTATTATTCCGTTATTATTATATATTCCCGCTGTACTCATTCCTGCGATTATATCTCCGGTATTATTCACAATATGGCCGTTATTATATATCCCGGTGCTGGCTATTGATGAATTCTCAGAATTCTCTGTTTTTATCACTTTATTATTATTAAATGTCTGCTGTCCGCCTTCCTCCAAATAAACACCTATTGTATTTTTCCCTGTTAATTCTATATTTCCTGTATTATTGATAACTGATATTCCGCTGTTTTCAGAATATAATGCTGTTATGTTTTCCCCGGAAGCAATTATATTTCCGGAATTTTCCGTAAGAGCTGTATTTTTAGCCGACATTCCTATAGAATTACTTCCTGTTTTTATTGTTCCTTTATTTCTGAGATAATCACTTGCTTCACTGCTCATTCCCAATGATTTACTGCCTGTTGTTATATTGCCGGTATTTAACAGCCTTGCTCCGTTTATTCCATAAAGACCGGCAGAATCATCTCCGAATAACATTTCACCTTTATTTATTCCTTCATAGTCAGTGATTCCTCCATATAAGCCGTCTGCATAAATTCCAGCTGTATTACCTCTGGGTGCTGTCAGTGATGAAGAAGTCCCCAGTTCAATTACAGAATTCACTCCATAAAATACCGTACTATTACCGCTTAATACTGCTGTTCCGTTATAAGTTCCTTTGTTGCTGTTTATATACATAAGGGTGTAATCTGCATTATTATTTCCATTAATCAAAAAGTTCTGATTAAATGTCCCTTCAGTATTTACGTAAAATATTGTATTCTTTTTGCCTGTTATATTCACTGTATTTGTCCCGCTTGTGTTAAGATTGCTGTCTGAATCAAGATATATTCCTACTGAATTATCTTTATTCATATTTAATGTCAGATCAGAAAGAGTAAGATCACTGTTCTTAGCATACAAGCCTGTTCCGGATTCTCCGGCATTTATTATTCCGCCGCCGTTTACAGTTGCATTTACTGCATATACTCCGGTACTTTCCTTAGAAAGAGACATATCCACTGTACCGCCTGATAAATTCAAAATCCCGGTATTTCTCAATGCTCCTGTTTTATTGTTATTTACATAAATACCAACTGCTTTTTCAGAACTGACTGCACTTATTACCCCGGTATTTGTTACATCTACCAATCCGCTGCCAAAATCTTCATCTGGCTTGTCAGGAGCCTGATAGGAAACCGCATATATACCCACACCATTATCAGATATTTTTATATTCCCATAATTTTTAACAACTGAACTATTTTCTCCGAATAAGCCGGCAGAATTTTTCCCTGTCGTATTTATTTCTGAATAATTGTTAATAAGTCCGTTATTTGTATATATCCCTAGTGAATTATCACCCGAAAGCTCTATATTGCCGTAGTTGTTCATTACCACATAAGTACTTCCCCCCGATGTCCCTCTGTATATATCTTTGCCGCTTAATGCTGTCTGACTGTCCTGTGTTCCTTTTATAGTTACCCCTGCATCGACTGTAATTCCTGTCGCAGCTTTATCTGTATTGCTATAAAAATCATTTGGATCATCAAGATTAATCACTCCTAAAGTATCTAACACCAGAGTTCCTTTATTTAAAAGTGAATTTCCGCTGTTTCCTATTACACTTCCAAATAATCCGGAACCTGTATTCATAGCTTCCAATTCACTTAACTTAAGTGTTCCGTAGTTATTTATCAGAAATAATCTGGAATTATCAGATACATTTATATTTAAATTATTTAACCCTGTAAAATTATCATTTAAATAATCATAGAGTGAATTCTGCTGCATATTTACCGAACCACCGTCATATACAAACCCTATGCTTCCATTCTCCAGATTAACTGTCTGTCCTGAACCGGAAAACTCAACCTTTATTCCCGGATTTCCCAGTGCATATGCGAAAACAGAGTTATTTCTGACATTATATATATTATTTCCGCTTAATGTTATTTTCCCTCCGTCGGCCATAATAAGAGTTCCGTTATCTCCTGCTTCAAATACAGAATCGCCTGTTATGCTTATATTTCCATTTTTATTATAAAGTACCGATCCGTTTTTTCCGAGAGCTTTAAAAGTGCCCCCGGCCTGAAAATCTATATTTGATTCATTATTATATAAAACTGCCGAATTATCTCCGTGAGTAACTATTGAGAGTGTTTTAACATTTCCGTCTATTATATTATCAAGCTTCGAGCCTACTGAATAAACTACTCCCCCTGAAGTCAGAGCAGCTGCGTTATTATATATACCATGTGAATATTCCCCGTATGTTTCGATATTTCCGTTAAGATGAGCTATTGCACCCAGATTATACAAGGCCAGTGTATTATCTACCGCTTTTTCTGCTGTTCCGATATTTATATCAGGTTTTATATAAATAATTGGTATATATGCATAGCTGACATTTTTTACCCCTCCTTTGTTAAAAAATACTATATTATTTGTTCCTGCTTCTACATTAACAGATGTAACTGCAGAATTATCAATATAAGTTTCCCTTAACAGCGGAGAAGTAAATGCTCCGCTCGACATATTATATGAATTACTGGAACCATCGTTTACAAACATGATACTATTTTTAGCATAATCTCCGAATTTTATGTCATAATTTACGATATTTGTTATAGTTCCTGTGGTATTGTTATTTCTGGGAGTGATATACATACCAACAGAATTTTCTACATAATTCGAATCATTTCCGCTTATATTACCAGAATAATTGTTTTTTCCCGTTCCTATATTAACTTTGAACACAGAATCTTCAGCCTTCATATTAGCTGCTGAATAATAAACTCCCACACTGTTATCCCCGTATATATTTATAGGATCTTCCAATAAAATTTTTGTATTTGTCTGATCAGTACCGGGAGTATATCCGCTTAAACTGGAATTTGCCATCTTTACGCCGAAACTGTTTGAACCATACATATTAATAGTATTTCTGTTATATACAATCTGATATTTTAATAAGTTTACACCTCCAAAATTAAAAGCTGCGGATTGCGGCGCTCTGAATTCCATTATCCCGTCATTTCCTAAAATATATCTTTCTCCTTTAGTTCCGGGAGTAGTATTTCCTTCAAATGCCAGACCAATATGCTGTTTACTGTTTGAATCAATATACTCGCCTATAATTGTTCCGTCATTTACAAGCAGATAATCATTACGGGATCCGCTCTGATTGTTCTTGTTCATCATAATCCCAGCCACTCCGTAATTCCCGGTTATATTAATAGTTCCGCTGTTTCTTAATATGGAAAACGGAATACCTGCCTGAGAATCAGGATATGCTTTTCCTTTTCCAAATGCATAATCATTGTCAGTATTAAGTGCTGAACGGTTTGGATTTAATGTATACTGAAGCATTAAAGTCCCATATTGATAATTATTGGCAGTATTTGAAGATATTAGATTTATAGTCGTATTCTCACCTATTCTTATATTCGGGGCTGATGTAGAGACAATCATCGGAACTGATGTAACCTTAGCGGAATAAGAGTCTGATGTTGGAATAACTGCCGGCTGATTTAATGATGCATCAGCTATTGCAGCAGGATCTATGCTTCCCGCAGCACTATTAAAATTGAAAGTAGTATTACTGTTTGAACCTGCAATTTTTACATCATAAGAAAAATTTCCGCTTTCCAGATTGTAGTTTGAAAATAAGCCTGTATTCCAGGTCTGTACTGCACCAAGAGTAGGATTATAAAAAGTTTTATCGTACATGCTGGAACTCGAAAACATTGAAGTTGCTGATATTGTAAATACCGGCGGAGTAATTGTCACTGCCGGCAGTTCCGGAATAACAAATTCCGGTACTTCCACATTATTGCTGTAACTCATATTAGACACAGATGTATTATTTTTATTTATACTGACTTCCGGGGCTCCTGCCGATACATTTTCTATGTTTATATCAGGATCCTTCATCAAAATAGCAGGCATACTTATACTGACATCTATAGTTCCGGAAGAAGAAGGAAATGGCATTACAGAATTTTTTTTCGTTCCTTTTCTATCTTTTTCGCTGTAAAAACCTGAAAAAAATATCTGCCATTCCAGATATTCCGGTTTTACAATATAGTCACTCTGTAAATACAGATCTTTTAATTCTTTGTTTCTTTGATTCAGTATTTTTTCCAACAATTTATAATTATTACTATTTGATATATTTTTTTCTATTTTTTTCGTCATTTTATCATACATATTTTCATATTTTTCAAATTCATTGTTACTGCTGGATGCTACAGTGCTTACCAGTGAATTTAAAGCTAAAAACATTAATAATTTTTTATTTTTCAACATTTTATTTACTCCTTCATTTTTGCGTATACAAACATTTTTATAATTTACCTATAATTCATTTTATTCCAATTTTATTTCAATAGCAACATTTTTAATTTTTAACTAATTTCATTAATTAATGTTTAGATGGAAATTTTATTTCAGCTGTGTATAAATTTAAATTAGTTTCTGTATTTATATTTTATGATTTTGTCTGAAATTAATTTATATTTTCCGTCAATCTAAATAATTAATTTTTTAATTATTTATTTAATCAAAAAAATATAATAATTCTAAAAAAAATTAAAGAGCCTCAAGAATAAAGGCTCCAAACTCACTTAAAACAAACTTTTTATAATACTAAATAAATTAATAACTTTTCTACTTTGAGTAGCCTGAATCTCTCTCATTATGAATAAATTCCGGATCTTTATAATGATCTGTAGGTTCCATTGCAGTACAGCCGATTAAAGCTGACAAAATTACTGATACAAAGAGAATTTTCATATTTACCGCCTCCAAATCATCTTTATTGTTTATACAAGTATTCTATACCTAAATCAACTAATTGTCAAATAAAAATTTATACTAAAGAATTCCTGTTAATCAGTATATTTTTATTATATTACAGTCTATCTGACATTACCTGAGAGGTCATAATAAAATTATTTCATTTTTCATTATTTTCTCTGCTTCTGACTTTAACTTTTCCAGATCCTTGATATTTGGAAGCGGATGAAATTTTTCCTTAAATTCTTCTTTTACCCCAAAATGTCTGTAAGCAATTATCTTATATCTCACATCAGGATAATCCTTTAATATTTCTGCAGTTTTCATTATTGTTTCCTTGGCATTTATCATTGAATTAACGACTGTTCTTACTTCATACATTTTATTTTTTTCTAGTAAAAATCTTAAATTTTTCAGAACAATTTCATTATCTGCACCTGTCAGCTCTTTATGCTCGGTAGAATCCCATGCTTTTATATCCAGCATAAATTTATCTGTTACCTCTACAAACTCTTTATATTCCTCAAGACTAAGATCTATGCCTCCGTTAGTATCAACAAAAACACTCAGATTCATCTTTTTTACTTCTTTAAAAAATTCAGTTATAAAATGTGCATTCAGCGTGGCCTCTCCGCCGCTTACAGTAACACCCTGAATAAATATTTTTACTTTTTCCGTTTCTTTTAATAAGTCTGCCACAGTATATTTTTCAGTTTTCGGACTGGAAAAAAATCTGCATGTTTTTATACATTCATCGCAGTCGACACAGATCTTCTTATCCCATTTAACAATACCGTCCTCCCTTGTCAAAGCCTTGACAGGACATACCTTCACACATTCACCGCAGTTATTGCAGAGATGTATTGTTTCAGGATTATGACAGTATATACATCTAAAATTACATCCTTGAAAAAATACTGCCATTCTGTTACCCGGACCGTCTACATTTGAAAATTTTATTATATTATTCACCACAGCATACATATTGCTTCTCCTTAAAAAATAAGACCTGGAAATCTATTTTCCAAGTCTTATTATATATTTTAATGTCTTAATTTTCTGTCAAAAGCCTTTGCATTATCTCTTGCACCCATACCCAAAACTGTAGTATCAGCAAGAACAGCTTCTCCTTTTTCCAGCTTTGCTATTTCTGATTTTTTCACCAGATAGCCTGTAACTCTTACTACATCACTGTCACTACTGTATACAGATATGAATCTCAAATCTGTGGAATTAAAAGCTCCTCTTATTATATCCAGTATTGCCTGTGGATTTTTCTTATATGTGTCATCAAAAGTAAAGATATCACCTATTCCGCTTGGAAAATATTTATGGAAAGGTGCACTCTGTGTAAGATGATCCCATATTTCAGGCTCTTCGCCGACTGGAATTCTGCATCCCGGTGAATCAGACGTATCTGTATCTATTCCTACCTGTGCATGAAGCAGATGGTTTCCGTCAGTGAAAGGACAGTATTTATTTTTATGCCCTTTTACTTTTTCATCTAACTTCTGTACAATCTGCATACCCAGCTGATTTGCCTTATCTGAATATCCGAATCTTTCTTCCTGGTTTTCAGCTTTCAGAAGATTATTTACACATTCAGCAAGACCTACTACACCAAATAAACCTGTAAATTTATCTCTTTCTATCAAACCTTCCTTAGCAAGAAAATTTGATTCAAAGAACGGAGTTTCCTCTACGATAAATCTTACTCTTTCATCTATATAGCCCAGCATTGCATCCGCAAGATCTGGAAGCACTTCATCCATAAACTGCTCTACACTGTCAGCTTTTTTAGATAATTCCCCAAGCTTGACCCTTACCAGCGTATAAGCTCCTCCGCCTACTTTCAGTCCGTTATAGCAGCTTACTATTCCATAATCTCCCTTAAAGTTCTCACTGTATACTTTATGGTTTGCAAAGCTTGGCTTTGCTGTAACCAGTGCTGCTTCCACAGCTGCAAGAGCAAGCTTGTCACTTGTTTCTTCACTGTATTTCAGTGTAAGATTCGGTGTAGGAAGCTGTAACTCTTCCATTACTCTTAGTATAATAAATGCTGCCTTTGTTTCCTTAGGCCCTATATTTGAATGACAGAATGAATCTGTTATTGTAGTATCAATGTGCTTTAAAAATAATTTTATTGCTCTGTACGCTTCTTCCTCGTCTTTTATATACGGCTCCAGCATATAATCCAGATTACCGAGATATACCGGCATTGTCGTAATTGATGGAACATGTTTATAAAGCATTAATAAATTATGTGTTGCTTCCCAAATATCTTTTGCCGGCTCTATTCCCAGAAATTTGGAACCGTTTTTCATAAACTTCTCATAATCAGGCACTATATATCTAGGCCTGAAAGGTGCATTCCCTTCAAATAAGTCGCATATTATTCCTTCATCTCTGTATTTTTGTGCTTTTTCACTGATATTCAAAACGTTTAGACTGTTTTCGCCCTCTTTTGCAAGATTCATTACTATCTGCTCATATGTTAATGTTTTGTTTTTAATAATGTCTAATGCACCCATATTCTCACCTTCTCAAAACTTAATTTAGTTACTTTATCTGGTAGGAGAAACTACTATCTCACCAGCTACTATTTTTCCTTTTATTTCATCTAATTTATCCAGATTTTCCTGACCTATAATTTCTTTTGTAAATTCACAGTCTGTAATTCCCAGACCATCTTCTTTCAGCCCGTACTGATATACTTTTCCTTCAAACTTACCGTCTGCTACTTCTTTTACTGAATTAAATACTGCTGTATCCACTTTTTTAATCATTGATGTAAGTATAGTTCCTTTTACCAGTGCATCCTGATTAGAATCCACGCCTATTGCATAAATCCCTTTATCTTTAGCAGCCTGAAATACTCCGCTTCCGCTTGCTCCCGATGCATGATATATTACATCTGCTCCCTGATCTATAAGAGCTCCAGCTTTTACCTTTGCTGACGCAGGGTCATTAAATGCATTTGTTCCGCCTATGTATACAGGTAAAAATTTAATATCAGGCTTTACATATTTTGCTCCCTGTTCAAACCCGATTTCAAATTTCTGAATAACCGGAGCCTCTGCTCCTCCTACATAACCTACTACATTTGACTTAGTCATCATTGCTGCCAAAGCACCTGCTAAAAAAGATCCTTCGTGTTCTTTGAATGTAAGTGATGCAACATTAGGCATTCCCTCTATTGTTTCATCTATAATAACAAATTTTTGTTCCGGAAATTCTGTTGCCACATTCACTAAAGCATCTTTCATAGTAAATCCTGTAGCCACTATTAAAGCATAATCCCCTGATTCTGCATATTCTCTGAGTTTATTTTCTGCTTCTGTATTAGGATCTTTTGGTTCATATTCGTCATATGTTATACCAAGCTCGGCTTTTGCTTTTTCCAAACCTCTTTTTGTAGCATCATTATACGAGTTATCCCCTAATCCTCCCGTAGAATAAACTACTCCTACTTTCAAACTTTCATCCTTGGCAGTATTTTCTGCAGCTGCAGCGCCTGCTCCATCAGTACTTTTTGATCCGCATGATATTAAAAATAACATCATCATTGTTAAAATGAATAGTGCCTTTTTCATTAATCCTCCTAAAATATCTTTTCTACAACTAAATTATAACCCTCTTTCCCACTTTTTCCAATTAATTTTCAAGGACATCTGCATTATTTTAAAATTAATTATTTTAACGCAGCATTTTTTTATTTTAGTTTAGAAAAGCTATCACCCATTATTTAAAAGGATTATTTTATAAATATCAGTTTTTACAATTGTATATAACAACGTTTTTAAACATAAGTTTATAAAATAAAAATTATAAAAATATTCTTATTTTAAATAATTTGAGAAGAATAAAAGCTGAAATTTTATTTCTTCTCTCCAATAATCCCAGT
>RRZU013062605.1_pt1 | contig 12153 bp, 10 predicted proteins | sample 2165561 | NCBI WGS metagenome assembly RRZU01 (sample SAMN10456909, study PRJNA506462) | wastewater metagenome | isolation source: wastewater sludge | place: USA: Moscow, Idaho | reverse complement strand
GTATATAGGCTCAGTGTGAAGATAACGATGGCACCTGCCACGCTGACATTGGCAAATCGCTTGGCGCTTACAGGCAATTCTCCGGAAGTCAGCCATGACAGCCAGGCTGCTTTCTTCTTTAAAGAGAATTTCCGCTCTATCAGATGGTCGACCGAGTACTTTCCTCCGCCGGAAAGGAAGATGGTGAAACCGGCGGCTACACCCAGAATACCGATCTGCCATTCGTCCAGACAGGTGGTTCCCAACCATCCTGACCCCAGGAGAATGCCGGTGGCCAGACTGAATACGCCGATACTCATCAGACGGGTGAAGAACCCCAACATATAAAGCAGTCCGACTATACCTTCTACAAGAGTAAAAATCACCATTGCCCACCATAACATATCAGGTGTCGATACCAGATATTCGATGACCGGGCGGATACCTATCGAATTGGGAAGGAAATGGTTAAACTTCTCTCCGATGTATCCGGCACTGTCCGGTATCAGCTTATTCTCGAGTACGAGGCGTCGCCAGAAAGCCGAAAAGTAAGTCCATCCCACTACAAGACGTAGTGAGAGCGTAAAGAGGCCTGCAAGTATGTAGGCTCTCGATTGTTCTTGTTCGTTTGTGGTTGTCATAAGAGGTGTGATTAGTTTGTTTTTTTAGGGGTACTGTCTGTTTTAAACAGATTCAAGAGCAGGCCGCCCATAACAGCTCCCCAAAGGGTACTGTTGACCGGTGAAGAGGTAATGGGACAAGTTCCGCTGGTGCAACCTACGTATTTCCAATACAGGAATCCTCCTACAGCTCCAATGACGAGACCGATTAATGTGAGTCTGTTCTTTTTCAAAAATGCTTTAATCATCTTTATTTCAGGGTGTTTTAGAATCTGTCTGAATTTTGTTCGAGATTGTTTTGAGATTTATTTTCAAGGATATTCTCTCGTCTCTGTGAAGGCATAGCGGGCTATGTGACGCATGAAAACAAGGAAATAGATCGAAAAAGAGACTCAAAACAGATCGATAAAAACCATATAAAAGTTTATTCAAGGAAAATTTAAACAGGTTCTTAATTAATTGTTTTCTTATAAAACAAATTTCCAACGGAAAGTACTACGGGAATAACATTCTTTATGAAATGAAGAAAGAAAGAGGCAGTAGGTGTGTTGTATCCGGTAGAGAGGTAGTTCGGTTGGGGGGTGAATTGATTTCACCACAAATTGAAACAGAGTCCTACGGAGTTTTCTGTTATTTTCTTCTCTGTGGAACTCTGTGTTACCCTGTGATGGTGAGACTTTCTAATAGTTCATCTCCCTATGGCATTAATGCATTGGCCTGATGAACCTTGTTACCTGTACTGAAAGCAAGCTGCAACTCAGCCGGCAATCTTTATATTCCCTTTTTTGTTGCAATAGCGTTTGCACTGTTGGCAGATGTCGTATCCGAGCATAGCGCCCAGAATGAAATCTTCTTCCGGAGTGAGATGGTTTAAAGGCCGAATAATGATATGTCGTATGGCATCCATACATTCGGCCTTACCAAAGAACAGATTTATCTTATTGGCGTTTACTTCTTGTATCAGGTAGCTGATATTCTGTCTTTCCAGACGGCGTATGGCAAAGGCTTCGTGTTCCTTGTTCATCGTATAGAGTACCATGTTGCGTACTCCCTTCTTGAATTCGTATACATGGTTCAGGAAAATTCGTATTTCACCCGGAACCTTTCGTTCGATAGCCATAACGTTCGTTGGAGTTTTTAAATTAGTTGATACATTCTTTTTTCAAGGCTTCAGTCCATTGAGCGATACGCTCGTCGGTTTTGCCATCTTCGTTCACTTCATCTAAAGGAAGTCCTACAAACTTGCCGTTGATTACCGCAACAGAAGAGTCGAATGTGTAGCCCGACGGATCGGTTGCTCCGCAGAAGGTGCAGTGGGTGTCTTTAAGTTCTTCGTATAAGATGCCGATACCGTCGCAGAAGGTGTCACTGTAAGAGTCTGAATCGCCACAGCCGAAGAGGGCTACGAATTTGTGAGACAAGTCAGCCTTCTTCAGCACTTTGATACCGTCGTACCAGTCATCCTGAAGCTCGCCTGCTCCCCACGTAGAGGTGCCCAGTACTAATACATCATATTCTTTCACTAACTCGTCGTTCAGTTTTGAGGCATCGTGGATGTCACCATTGGGAACGTTCAGTTTTTCTGCAATCCGGTGGGCTACATCTTCGGTAGTCCCCGTTGTGGAACCGTAAAATACTCCAATCTTATTCATTTCTGATCTTGTTTTTAAATGATACGGCAAAGATAGGCGGTCCGGCAGAAATAGAAAATCCCCATTTATAATGGAAATAGCAGGGTAGCTATCACTATAAATGGGGAGGGGAGGGGGGCGATTGTTATCAATGGTGGAACAGGCGGATACCTGTAAAGGCCATTGCTATGTCGTATTTATCACAAGTTTCTATCACATGATCGTCACGAACAGAACCTCCCGGTTGGGCAATGTAGCTCACACCGCTTTTGTGCGCGCGCTCAATGTTGTCTCCAAACGGGAAGAAAGCATCCGATCCTAAAGCTACGCCCGATTGGGTATCGAGCCATGCACGTTTTTCTTCACGGGTCAGCACTTCCGGTTTCCGGGTGAAGAATTGTTCCCATACACCATCGGCCAGTACGTCCATGTAGTCGTCCGAGATGTATACATCGATTGTATTGTCGCGGTCGGCACGGCGTATTTTTTCTTTCCAGGGCAGATTCATTACTTTCGGGTGTTGGCGCAAATACCAGATATCGGCTTTGTTTCCGGCCAGGCGGGTACAATGAATGCGTGATTGCTGTCCTGCACCGATGCCGATAGCTTGTCCGTCTTTGGCATAGCAGACAGAGTTGGATTGTGTATATTTTAAAGTGATCAGTGCGATAATCAGGTCGCGTTGGGCATCGGCCGGGATGATCCGGTTACGGGTAGGCATTTCCTTTAGCAGGCTTTCGTCTATCTTCAGTTCGTTTCGTCCCTGTTCAAATGTGATTCCGAATACATCCTTATGTTCGATGGGAGCCGGACGGTAGGCCGGATCGATCTTGATGACATTATATGTACCTTTACGTTTGTTTCTCAGGATCTCAAGTGCTTCCGGAGTATAGCCGGGAGCAATCACGCCATCCGATACTTCACGGTTGATGATTCGGGCAGTCGGTTCGTCACAGATATCGGAAAGGGCGATAAAGTCTCCGTATGATGACATTCGGTCCGCACCTCGGGCACGGGCGTATGCAGTTGCCATCGGAGAGAGTTCCATGTCGTCTACGAAATAAATCTTCTTCAACGTGTCGTTCATTTCTACTGCTACCGCAGCACCTGCCGGGCTTACATGCTTGAATGAAGCAGCTGCCGGAAGTCCGGTCGCTTCTTTCAGCTCTTTCACTAATTGCCAACTGTTGAGGGCGTCCAATAGATTGATATATCCGGGGCGTCCGTTCAGGACTTCGATAGGCAGCTCACCTTCTTTAATAAAGATACGCGCGGGCTTTTGGTTGGGGTTGCAACCGTATTTCAGTTCCAGTTCGTTTGTCATATTGTTTATGTTTTAGTTGAATTGTGCAAAGGTAAAAAATAGTGGTGAACGATGAATAATAATCTGTGATTTTGTTGCTTGCAGACCGTCCTGTTTAGTCATTTCTTGTCCTTTTTTAGTCTGTTTATAGTGAAAATACCTATTTATAGTGATTGTATACCATTAAAATATTGTGTTTCTTTGCACCCGTAATATAAATAAGGTGTTTGATGGATAAACTGCAAAAATATAAGCCTACCGATAAAATGATCGACCTTATCGGTGATAATTATTCTCTTTTACAAGTTATGAGCCGGTTTGGACTGTCGCTGGGGTTTGGTGACAAAACGGTGAAAGAAGTCTGCGAAATGAATAATGTCGATTGTCAGACGTTTCTGGTAGTCGTTAACTTCATGGCCGAGGGATTCTCGCGTATGGACGGCAGTGCCGATGATATTTCGATACCGGCCCTGGTCGATTATCTGAGACAGGCGCATATTTATTTCCTTGATTACTGCCTGCCTGCCATCCGGAGGAAACTGATTGAAGCCATTGACTGTTCGCAGGACGATGTCTCCTTCCTTATTCTAAAGTTCTTTGACGGATATATGCGGGAGGTACGCAAGCACATGGAGTATGAAGAAAAGACAGTGTTTAAGTATGTAGATACGCTGATTCATGGCAATGCTCCCAAGAATTATCAGATCAGCACCTTCTCGAAACATCACGATCAGGTAGGGGAACGCCTAACGGAACTGAAGAACATTATTATTAAATACTGTCCTGCCAAGGCCAATACCAATGTGCTGAATGCTGCCTTGTTCGATATATATGCTTGCGAAGAGGGACTTGAATCACATTGCAAAGTAGAAGATTATCTGTTTGTTCCTGCCATTCTGAAATTGGAAAGGAGGATGCGAGAAAATGAAAAATAATGAATCAATCCGTATAGCTGTCGCCGAGACTTCGGTGATCATACGCAGTGGTCTGACACTGGCCCTGAAACGTTTACCCAATTTAAAGATTCAACCGGTGGAGTTGTTGTCGGTAGAGGCGCTTAATGATTGTCTGCGTACGCAGTTTCCTGACATACTGGTTGTCAATCCCACCTTTGGTGACTTTTTTGATGTGGCGCGTTTCCGTGAAGAGACTGCCGGCAAAGGAATCCGGGTAGTAGCGTTGGTCAGTTCGTTTATCGATGCTTCGTTGCTCAGTAAATACGATGCGTCTTTTTCTATTTTCGATGATTTGGAGGCATTGGCCAATAAAATCAATCTTTTGCAGAATATCGAGCCCGAAGAAGAGGAGGACAGTCAAGAGAATTTGAGCCAGCGTGAAAAGGAGATTGTGATTTGTGTGGTGAAAGGAATGACCAATAAGGAGATAGCCGAAAAGCTGTTCCTCTCCATTCATACTGTGATTACACATCGCAGAAACATCAGCAAGAAGTTGCAAATACACAGTGCGGCCGGTCTGACCATCTATGCTATTGTAAATAAGCTGGTTGAGCTTAGTGATGTGAAGGATTTATAGCTCTAAAAGAATGTTATAAAACATAAAAGCGTTTGCTGAATCCGAGAAAATCCGTACCTTTGCAGTGCAGTTGAGAAATTGCTATTTAAGGTAAAATAGAATATTAGGTATTAGATAAAGATTTAAGGTATTAAAAAGTTTCAAGTGATTTTCAATTAGGTAAAGATTTTTAAAGGTAAAAGAAGAATAGGTTATTGAAAGTTTTTTAGGTAAAAAGAAGATTGTGTTTTTAGGAATTTTGAGGTAATAAAGAAAAGCCTTTATGGCTTTTCTGATGTGGGGCGGGTAATTCTACTTAAGAATTTACTCGTTTTTTTTATGCTCGGAACTCACTGCAAATTATGTGGATAAATAATTTATTTCATTGAGAATCAGATGATGGAATCTGTATTGATCCGTGTAATCTGTGGTGAAATAGATCCATAACAAAATCCCGACGAAATCACTTCGGCGGGATTGTTTCTTTTACTCAAATGTGGCTACGTAATAAAATTATGACTAATTAATTAAATTCTGATACTGCAAAGATAGGCGGTTTCGGCGGTTGCCACAATCCCCTTTTTAGGGTATATTATGTAGAGTATCTCACTATATGTAGTTACTTTCCGTTTTTTGAGACTGTTTTTTCCCAGGTTCGGCTCTCCGGATTGAACTGTTTGACTACTTTAGCCGGACTGCCGGCACAGACAGAGTAGGGAGGGATGGAGCGACTGACTACACTTCCGGCAGCTACTACGCAATGTTTGCCCAGTGTCACGCCGGGTAAAATCACCGAATTGGCACCTACCCATACATCATCTTCAATCGTGATGGGTTGTGTGCTTACTCCTTGTTCGTCTATCCGCTTGCCTGTGTCCTGATAATTATGGTTCAGGCCGGTTACGGTTACATTCTGTGCCAGGTTTACATGGTTGCCGATGGTTGCGGGGCCGATAATGGTGTTGCCCAGTCCGATTCGGGTATATTCCCCGATAATCAGGTCGCCTACAGCATTGTTCAGACACGAAAAATCTTCCACTACCGAATACTTCCCGAGAGAGAAGAGATTGAATGGGGGAAGATCCTGGCGTACGCTACGGTAAATCACAGAGCCTTTTCCACGTTTTAGGTAGAGGAAAGAGAATATACGTATCCACCAGTTGGGACGTGTTTTTACCGGATGCATAATAAAACGGTGTACAGCTTGTTTCAGTGCGGGATTCTGTTTGATTTTCTCTTTCAGTGCCATAATCGGGAGAGTTGGTTATTTTTTTGTTTTTTGTCGTACCAGATAATCCGGGATAGCCAGACAAATGATGAACATCAGTATATAAAGTAAGCTCCACCACTTCAGAGACAGGCTCCAGTCGTAGCAAAGCAATGCCGTTGCAATAAGTGCAATACTTATTAAATTCGTTTTCCGGGAAGGAAGAATCCATCTGAGTATTTTGTTGCAATAATCCCAGTGGGCAGTGAATATTGCTTCCGGAAGTGCGCGGAGCGCTTTGGAAAATCTTACTTTATAGCGTGGAGCACGTATGTCGCTGCTATAAACTTTCACTTTTTCCAGATATTCCACGAAAATACCTTGCCGGACTAATCTTCTTTCCAGATTGCTCTTGCGGCTCTTTTGATTCTTTTTCAGCCATTTCAAGTCCAATACCATGTCCGCACCGTATAAAGCCGATGACACTCCTAGGCGGGTTGCCCCTGTCCCGAACAGGGCCTGAGTGATTTCTTCGTTCAGAGCCTGAAAGTATTGTTTGCGGGTCGAACGTTTTTCCGTGATGTGACGGAGTTGAATGGCTTGGATGCCGGCATCGAAAACGCTGTTGATTTCCTCCAGGAAGGCAGGTTCGATCCGGGTGGTTTCTCCCAGGACGACTACACCATCGAAATCATTTTCATTCAGTGCGGCTATAGCTTCTGTCAGATCTTCATAAGTGAATACTTGATATAGCTCTTCCGGATAATGGGGTAAGGGGAGGGAAGTGCTACCCGGAGGAACCAGAATGGCGAATCTATGTCTTTTTCCTGCTTGGGGATATGGAGAGTCGTTTCTTAGAGAAGTTGCTATTGCCAAAACTCCCAGATAAACAGTCATCAGACTGAAGCATAGAAATAAGATGAAATCTGTTGTTTGAATAAAAGTATCCATGATCCGATATCGTACGGTTATACGTTTTCTTTTTGTATAAACGCGGTGAAAGTCCTTAGGATAATCTCCATGTCGAGTAAGAAAGAAAACGTTTGGGCATATTTAATGTCCAGTTGTTTACGTTCATCGGCAGATAACTTTCCACTGCTTCCGCGTTTTTCTACTTGCCAAAGCCCGGTTAGTCCTGCCGGTCCCATAAAGCGGTCAATATATTCATCGCTTGTCAACAGTTCCGCTTCGTAAAGCGGGAGGGGTCGGTTGCCTACGATAGACATATCTCCCTTCAATATATTGACCAATTGCGGCAACTCGTCGATACTGTATTTGCGGATGATGCGTCCTACTTTGGTGATGCGGGGATCATTCTCCAATTTAACGAATGCATTCTTTTTTTCTATCGATTTTTTGCTTGTATAGTTTTGTTCGGATATGATGAAGTCATCTGAAATTAACATGGTCTCTTCTTCGTTCAGTTCTATATCGTCACCGATCAGGAACTCTTCTCCGCTCAGTTCCGGTTCTTCTTCTGTCTGATATTGATTGAGCTGGTTGAAGTCTCTCAGATGCTTGTCTGCGTCAGTGTACATGGAGCGGAACTTCAGGAAGTCGAATATTTTATAATTGCTTCCTACCCGTTTCGACTTGTATACCACAGCACCTTTACTTTCCAGGCGGATGGCTACAGCCGTAATTATCAGTATTGGCGACAAACATAATATGGCGATAGAAGAGAAGACGATATCAAATAATCTTTTCCATAAAGGGCGGTTGAAGAACTGTAGATTTGCTCCATTTTTGTGGATATCATTAATCTTTTGCTGCTTGCGCCGCATCATAAACTCCGTTATGTCTTTAAAAGTTTCGGGGGTAGAATTAAATGGTATTGAATTATTGATACCGGCCTTCAGGTAAGCGGGTCGGTCTTCCTTATTGATTCCCTCTGTAACGAGAGCGATATATACTCCCGGAAATTTCTTTCTCAGATATTGGATTTCGGGGATGTCTTTTGAGATGATCCGTTGCTCGAAAAGAATCACTATGTCATATTTCTCACGTATTTTATCGATAAATTCGCTTGCTTTTCTACTGTTTTGAATGGCATAAAATGCCCCTTCAGCTATCTTAGAGAATTGTTCGATAGTATCAGCATGTCTCCCAATATAAATGAGATGTAACATTTATTCTATGATTTTTTTGACACGTATTTTTAGTTCCATTGGGTTGAAAGGTTTCAGGATATAATCTACAGCTCCTTCTTGCAGCAGCCTGATCCTTTCACTGGTACTTTCTTCACTGGAAAGCATGATGACGGGTATGTCTTTGAACAACTCATTACATTTTAAATAATGTAGAAATTCGTCCCCTCTCATCAGCGGCATGCGTATATCCGATATAATCAGATCGGGTGTTTTTCCTTCATGTAGCCATTCAAGTGCGTGGATGGGGTCGGGAAAATATTGAATATCATAATCTTTTCCTAAATAGATTGATGCGACCTTAGCGATAGTTTCTTTATCGTCAACAAGTAATATTAGCTTTCTCATAATGTGATTAGTAAGAGTTATGTTGTTTGTCTTGCTGTTTGTTCTCTTGATATGTATGGAGTATGCTTACTCTATACTGCAAATATATATAATATTTTTGTAACAATGTTCTCTAAAAGAAGTGTTTTTATATGAAGACTCTCTTTTAGACATAAAAAAGAGCCGGGAAACGTTTATTGCCCGGCTCACACAATTGTTTGTTTTAATTTTTATTGGTTTGGAACACTTTTGTGTTATCAAAATCGTTCCACCATTTCTTGTTATCCGCTCCGCCCGTGGTGACCCATCCGGCGAATTGAGAATATGCCTTTTGAATCTGTGTATATTCCAATGGCCACTTAAATTGGGTCGGAACCATGATTCCCCAAGCCAGGTTATCTTTACTGATGTAATACTTCTTTCCATTGAGAGAAGAGGCGTCGTTATTCCCTCCGAATAACTCAGTGTTTGCCAGTAGGGTCGGCCGGTATCCGGCTACGTGGATCTCTTTTCGTTTGCTTCCCCTGTCTGTGATGATAAAAATATTCAAGTTATTGATATTAAGAGCATCACTGCTTGGTGCAACAGACGAGTCGAATCTGAGTGTGAAATGAATGGTCTTGGTATTCTTTTGATTGTTGTCACTTCCGGATACCGTGTTGACAAACGAACCTGTCGGACGTTCCATCAATGTATGTGCATTGTCGAATAGAGGAACTACTGCATACTCTTGTCCCTTCTCTATGTTTTTGTCTGTCAGCTCAAAAGATACCGGCTGATAATTGTCGGCGTAGGTGACAGCTTGTGTGACGGCAGATGCCGGAATTTCATCAAACATGATCGCTGCGGCAATTGTCTTCTGCGCACCGACCGCACGCAGTTCGACAGACAGATCGAATTCGGTGACTTTATTGTGTTTATCGATGCTTATTTTCCTCTTTTTAACCTCCAGTACGATATCGTTCATATCGTAATCTCCATACAAAGGCCATTGGTCTTCAAACAGATATGTATAGTTATGATTGTCATCTACAATGATGGGGAACACCGGATCGGAAGGCTCGGGAGCCGGATCGGGTATCTCTGCTTTTCCGTTGCAGCCGGTAATGATTACGTCCGGACTTTCGGAGAAGGTTACTTCACTTCCTGCCTGATACATGTCCGGATTGGAGCAACTGATCTTTCCGGTGATACACAATCTGCCATTAAAACGGACATCCCAATTTTGGATTTGTACTTTTTCGGTCGCTTTTAATAAAGAGGTTTCATTGCCTTCACCGTTAACCGATAAACCGGATTTAGCAATTATATTTTTGGCTTTTATCATCGAACCATTCGCTAAAGTCACTTTAGCATTGTCATAGAACTCAATATCATCGGCTTCTTCGAAGAGTTCGTTCTCTTCATCGTCTTCTTTTTCTTCGGCTATCACTCCATGATCCAGATAAACGATGCCGCCTGCCTTCATGTGCTCTACAAACAGCATACAATTGTTATATAGCGAACCTCCCGCTCCACCGCTATCATAAGTATCAAATTCCATTTCGCCGAAGTTCACATTCGTACTTCCCGCAGCTTCATATGTCTTAGCTTCTATCTTACATTCTGGCGCATTATATACAATGGAAGGCGTATTTAGCTTTATCGTATTCTCTACATCCAGTTTTCCGAAATTGTGGATGTTGCCTCCTTGCGAAGCATCCAGACTGTTCGTGATGTCCGTTTTGTGTCCATTGTAAAGAATATCGTTGGTGTTCAATTTCATATTCTTTGTTTTCAGATCACCGAAATTGCAAATAGTGCTGTATGTGTTACATATCAATTGATCGGATAAAGATACTTCTGCTCCGGATTGGATTGTTAAAGTACTTGTATTCTGCAGCATCAGATATTTTCCATTAATCTTTCCATCCTTCAAAACAATAATATCCAGGAAGTTTTGGGTGACCTGTGTCAGTTCCCAGGTTCCTTGTATATAGACGGTCGCTTTGTTCGAGTTGCTGAGAGAGGTATCTGTGAATTTACCTGAAAAGTTTCCCGTAACAATATAGGCTCGGCCTCCTTGCAGAACCTGTGAAGGACTTGTTACCGGGATAGCCCGGCTGATGTCATAGCTTTGTTCTGTTCTTTTCGGAATGTCAATTCCTCCGTTATTCCCCCTGGTGGTTGCAAAAGCTCTCGTTTTGATTGCAGATGTACCTGTAAAAGAGCACTGAATATGGGAGGTTGACTCGTCGATTTCTACCTGTTTAATCCGGTCTCTGCCACGTGGGTCAGTCTGACGGACATAAAGATATTTGGTATCTTTGGAAGATACCACTTCGGTCTGATAAGTTTCTCCCTTCCTGGCAACTCCTTTGGCTAAGGTATTATAGGGCTCTTCTGTCGTTGCTTCAAGCGGGTTTTTATCTACTATTTCTACGGTATAATAATACTGTCCGTCAAATTCGTCGTTAACCTCTACATTGAATTTAATGGCATGGGTCGACGACCAGTCAAATCCGGTCGGTGCACTGATTTCCTCCATCGGATTAGGAGTCTTATACTCCGGATCATAGAGAGTTTTGTTGTCGTCTACACAAGCGGATATGCCCGCAGCCGTAACCAGTATCGACACAGCAATACATAGTTTGTTAATTGATGTTTTCATACCTGTTTGTTTTGCTCAATATTTGCAAATATGCAATACAAATATACAACTATAAATTGAGGTATATGGTTTAGTTAATAACTATCTATAACTCAATTAACAAAATTTATCAAGGGGAGGGGCATGCTTTGAAAAGAGCCCTTTCACTCCCCTGAGACGGAAAAGCGGAATTCAAACAGGTTATTGTTGTGTGGAAGCGATCAATAAAACATTTTTTATTCGACCCTTTTAGTTATTTCACCGATCAGGCAAGAGTTCATCTTGTATCTGATCTCTTTATTATCGAGTCCGTGTCCTAAGAGGAACATCAATTTGGTCACTGCACATTCCGGCGTGCTGTCATAGCCGCTGATCACCCCTGCCTGTAGTAATTGGATTCCTGTTCCGTAACGTTCCATTTCGACGGCGCCGGAAGCGCATTGGGTGATGTTGACGATGATGATTCCCCGGTCGGTGGCATCTTTCAGTTCTCTGATGAACCACTCCTTTTGGGGAGCATTCCCCGATCCGAAAGTTTTGAGTACCACTGCTTTGAGTCCCGGTACATGAAGCAGTGCCGAAACAATGCCCTCTTGTATTCCGGGGAAAAGCGTGAGTATTACTACATTGGTATCGAATAGATAGTGTGGTTTCAGGGGCTTGCTCAAATCCGGTTTGCGAATCAGGTTGGGTTCATATTTAATATGTATACCTACCCGGGCCAGTGGCGGATAGTTGAATGAACGGAAAGCGTTAAAGTTTTCAGCATTGATTTTAGTCGTGCGATTGCCACGCATC
>RRZU010399622.1_pt1 | contig 12154 bp, 8 predicted proteins | sample 2165561 | NCBI WGS metagenome assembly RRZU01 (sample SAMN10456909, study PRJNA506462) | wastewater metagenome | isolation source: wastewater sludge | place: USA: Moscow, Idaho | reverse complement strand
TGCGGCGATCGGTGGGTGGTGGCGGTAGCCGACCACATCCACATTCGTGAAGTCGTAAGAGAACATGTCGGCCACGGGAACCAGCTTCAGTGCCGGAAAAGCGTAGGGCTCGCGCGACAACTGTTCCCGTACCTGCTCCAAATGGTTTGTGTAAAGGTGCACGTCGCCGCCAGTCCAAATGAAATCGCCAACGTCGAGGCCCGTTTGCTGAGCCAACATGTGGGTGAGCAGTGCATATGACGTGATGTTGAACGGTACCCCAAGGAACAGGTCAGCACTGCGCTGGTACAGCTGCAAACTCAGCTTTCCATCCGCCACATAAACCTGGAAGAAGGCATGGCACGGCTGTAACGCCATGTCGGGCAGTGCGCCGACGTTCCAGGCTGAAACCAGCATTCTCCGCGAATCGGGGTCGTTCTTGATCGTTTCGACGAGGTCGGAAATCTGGTCTATTGGCTCACCGTTGGCGTCTGGCCAACTGCGCCACTGTACGCCGTAGACGGGCCCCAACTCCCCGTCCTCGTCCGCCCACTCATTCCAAATCCGCACGCCATTGTCCTGCAGCCACCGCACGTTCGACGAACCGGAGAGGAACCACAGCAGCTCGCCAATCACCGACTTGAGATGAACCCGCTTCGTCGTGATGACGGGGAAGCCTTTGGAGAGGTCATAGCGCAGTTGTCGCCCAAAAACGCTCAGCGTTCCCGTGCCTGTCCGGTCGCCCTTCGGTGTGCCGGTCGCGAGGACGTCCTCGAGCAAATCTTCGTACTGGCGGTCAATCACTGCACCCACAACTAAACCTGCGTGCCGTCGATTTCTAGGGTGGTTGCCGCCGACTTTTCAACCGTGTGGCTGATGGTGCAGTAGTGCTGAACGGCACGGGCGGCCCGCTCTAGCAGTTGCGCGCGATCTTCAGGGTAGAGGCCGCTCAAATCTGGAGCTAACTCAACTTTGAATGAGGTGAAGCGGTCTTCTTCTTTGAGGTAGTCGGCAGTGATACTGCCCGTGATCTCGAAGTCTTCGCCGAGGACGCGTGCGAATCGAGCCTCAGAAGACAGTGCGTTGCACCCGAGTATCGCGAGTTTCAGGAGGTCACCGGGGCTGAACTCGCCTAGACCGTAGCCGATGACGAGTTCGCTGCCCCGTTCATTTTTTGCTGAGTACTGGCGTTCACCTGTGCGCTCAACAGTGAATCCTTCAGGCTTGGTTGTTGGTGTCTCGGTCATTGGGGGCCTCCGTCGGCTGTTTGTGAGTAGAGGATTATTGGCGTTGCGCTCCCGTTCTTGGGGGAGCACAACGCGTGCAACTAGTTGTTAGCGAGCCAGTCTGTTGCGGCCTTCTTGTCCGCAGCGATCAGTTTCGGCGCGAAGGAAAGGGCTTGCTTCTCAAGTTTGGCGCCAAGGAAGGGGATGTTCACCTTAATCTCCCCATTCATTGTGGCTTTCGTATTGCCCGCGGGGGTCTGCTTGAGTTCGACCTGCGCTTGAAGGTATGCGGGAACTCCCTTACCTTCGGCCCGCAAAGCACCGTGGATCGTTGTCGCGTCAACGAGGCGCCATTCTTCACGGATTAGGAACTCCGCGCCACCCTTCAGGAACCTCTGTGCCGCCGCAGGGATCATGCTTGGAGGAACTTCACCCGAGGTCGTTGACACAATCTGGTTTGCTTGCGCATTGGTCTCCACAGTTGGGTCAGGGATTTCGAGGTTCTCATCGCGGCTGGTGACAAATGCGGGGTCAGAGAGCATTTGCCAGACCTTCGCCACCGGCGCTTCGTACTCGTAGCTTTCCGTAAACTTCATCGTTTTGCCTTCCGATTCTGATTGATTCACCCTCGATCCTAGTTCGAACCAGGCACGCAACGCGCGTTAGTCTTGGACTATGCCCAACACTCATGATTTGACGGGAAAAGCACAACTGGTAGCACTTCAGCCAGAGGAGGATTCTTGGCTGGAGCGATTGAAGAGTGACTGGCAGGTGCTAGCCGACCTTGCTTCGGCGGATCTGATTCTTTGGCTGCCAACGACAGATGGCAGATTCTATGCCGCGGCGATGTGCCGCCCTGCGACGTCTATGACGGTCCACGTCGATGATGTGGTTGGCTTGTTCGCTTCTGCGACTCGAGCTGCATTGTTGCGCGAAGCAATGGACACGCGCGAGATCGTCAATGACGACTCAGTTCAGTGGTCGGGGCTCTACTCAATCCAGCGGTCCTGCGTTCCTGTCATGTGCAACGGCCGGTGCATTGCGTTGATGTCGGTGGAACGAAACACTTCTGCTCCGATGGGACAGGTTGACGAGCAGGTGTGGATGCAGTCAGCTGCCGAGATCATTCTCGGGATGATTGTCACGGGGCACTACCCGTCTGAGGAGACCCCGAGCCGCGGGGGCCACGGCGTCCCGCGTGTTGTTGACGGTCCCATTCTGATTGACCCCGAGGGCATTGTCGTTGACATAACTCCGAATGCGAACTCTGCGATGAGGCGTCTGGGATTGGACACTCCGCTTGAGGGGCGCAGCCTCATTGAAGAAGTCACCAAGGTGATTCGCCACGAACACCGGGTTGATGAGGCTTTGGCTCTAGTGCTGATGGGGCGAGCTAACTGGAATGTCAACATTGAGGCGGGCGGCACCATAATCTCGGTTCGTGCGATCCCCCTTCAGGTTGACGGCAAGCGGCGGGGCGCAGTCTTGCTGACGCGGGATGTTACAGAGCAGCACCGCCACGAGCAGCAACTGATGACGAAGGACGCGACAATCCGCGAGATTCACCACCGCGTGAAGAACAATCTGCAAACCGTTTCAGCACTGTTGAGGATTCAGGAGAGGCGTTCAGATTCCGAGGACGTCCAGGATGCACTCCGCGAAGCTGGGAGGCGCGTCGAATCGATCGCTGTCGTCCACGAGGCGCTGTCACACAATGTGGACGAGGTCGTTGACTTTGATGAAATATCGCAGAAGATCCTCACCATGGCTGTCAAGGTTGCGACGATTGGGCACGAGGTCGGCTTGGAGATTGTGGGGAAGTTCGGCCGCCTGTCTGCTGACCAGGCATCTGCTTTGGCCACGGTGCTCACCGAACTGATTGCCAACTCGGTGGAGCATGGTTACCCGGAGCAGGCAGGAACAGTCTGGGTTAAAGCGCACCGTGAGGGTGACGATTTGGAAGTTCGCGTCGAGGATGCGGGGGAGGGCATCGACGTGTCAGTTCTAAACCGTGGCCTCGGTACTCGCATTGCGAAGTCCATGGTTCAGGGAGAGCTTGGGGGAACCATTGAGTGGGCGCCGCGTCCCGAAGGGGGCACAGTTGCCACGCTGCGGATGCGAGCGGAGTGTGCGGGCAGCGCCAGATAGGTCGGCCGCCCCCGCCCCTGCGGCCTGGGCGGCTCCTGGCCCAACCTGCGTAAAGCGCTGGGCTCTGCAGTCCCACACCCCGCAAACTCGTGAAATGTATACGTGGGGGCCAAATGTGCGTCTGGGGGCAGTACCCCAGAGCGCAATCACGTCCCCACGTATACATTTCACGGCACGCGACGGTGGCCCCGGTGGCAGTGGCGGGGAGCCCTGCCCAGACCGCCGTAGTGGCGGGGGCCCCTGCGACATCCGCGCCAGGGTTACGTCGCTTCTCCCTGTTATGCATCGCGCGAGCGAGCGGTGGTAGGTCCCCCGGAGGTTGGTTGGTCCCCCGCAGGTCGAATTGAGGGGTGAATTCGGCTGCAGAATCGACCTGCGGGGGACCGAGGCGCCCAGCAGGGTCCGCGGGTGAACGTGTGGTCTGCTGACCAGGCTTCTGGATGGGGCGAGCTCGCCGGCGCGGCTCGCTAAGGCCGGAGTTGCTCGCTAAGGCCGGGTTGGCTCCCTAACGCCGGAGTCGCTAGCTAAGGCCGGGCGGGGAGCTATGAGGTGGCCGCGCCCAGATGAGGGGCGGCTCTGGGGGCGCTGCTTAGGAGGCGCGGCGTGCGCGTGCAGCGCGGCGCTTCAAGGAACGGCGTTCCTCTTCGCTCAGCCCGCCCCAAACCCCAGAGTCCTGGTGGTTCTCAATTGCCCACTGCAAACATGTCTCGCGAACAGTGCACGAGTTGCAAACCCTCTTCGCCTCTGTAACCTGCACCACTGCGGGTCCAGTGTTCCCGATAGGGAAGAAGAGTTCTGGGTCAACACTCAAACACGCGGCACGACTTCGCCAGTCCATGGAGGGGCTCCTTGATTAGAGCCGCGCGCGCCAAGACGCTCACGGCGCCTTTGCTTGCAGTAAGTACGTCTAGTTTGGGCGAGAGGGGCGTCCTCGGCAACCGTTTTGTGTTGAATATAAACAAATGAACACTGTGTGAACGGTCACGGTTAGGAATGCGTCACTTCTGACCGGGTAGAAACTCGCGGACCAAAACCCCCGAATCATCGACGAAGTGAAGAGCAGAGCCGGTGGCGAACAGCGCCTGCTTGTCCCGGTACGGCTGGGACGCCATCACCCACGCGGCTTCCTCCGGATAGCGCTGACTGAGGAGGCGGCAGAGTTCGCGGGTGGGCTCGATTGCGAGAATGACATCAGAAATATGGGGGACCACGGACAGCCATTGCTCCGGAGGGAGCAGATGCAGACGGTTAGAAGCAGCATCCGTCTTGGTGGCCCTGTGTTCCTTCAGCATATCCTCGCTGGCACCCACGACCCAGACGGCCCTGCCAGCAGCTAGCGCAGCCCGCATCTCATCCGCCCACCGATGCGCATTGTGTTCCGCGGTGTTTGCCGATACCGCTGCGGCAGAGAACAGGTCTACGGGCCGTTCCTCGTGACCATCTGCTGGTACCTGCGCCCAGACGGGGGCAGAAGACACGAACCCTTGTGCGAGGACTCGACCCGCGGTCGGCGATACGTAGCGAGCCAGTTCACCGGGGCGCGAGACCGGGAGCCCATCAGAATCAGGGAGCACTGTCGGCAGGTACGGGGCCAAGTGTGCATTCAGTAGCGAGCGTTGATCAGGCAAACGGACAATCCGCCCTGGCAGACCTGAGAGGTCGTATCGTGCCTTCGTGTCCGTCGCGATCAGAGATATCTGCCCATTGTCCGCAGCGGCGAGCACCCGTTCCCATAGGACCCGAACTTCGTCTGGTGGGGCGCTGCCCTCCAGTTTGCTGAAGAAGTCCGTCGCCCCGTCGAGAACCAGGATGGGGTGTGCTGGCGAGGTCGGCGGGGCGGTAAGGATGGGGTTTGTTGGCGAGGTCGGCGGGGCGGCGGGTACGAATCGGGCGGGCGAGGGTGGCCGGTCAACGGCCCGCAGCAGGCTGGCAAGGCGCCGCACCGAAGGCCCACCTGGCGCCTTGGAATCTATCCAGATACACGCCCGCCCTGGCTGCCCCGGCGGCATCGTGCCCGAGGACGTGTCTGTGTTGTGCGGGGTAGTGCCCGAGGACGTGTCTGTGTTGTTAAGCGTCGTGTTTGCGAATGCACCTCTGCTTCGCGCCACCCAGTAGGCGATCCGAGCCAACTCTCCTCTAACATTCTCCGGACCAATCACAGCGACGCTCCCATGAATGTCCTGGAGCGGTTGACACCCGGAGCCCGCGACCTCGCATATGCCGATTTGTCCGCGCGTCAGAGAGACGGAGTGGGGCAGTGGGTCAGGAATGGTTTTCCATGAACTGGTTGCGTAACGCCCGCCCCACAGCTCCGTCGCAAGCGCAACCCACCGTTCGGGATCGTCGACGTAAGCCGTCTGAAACTCCATTCCACCGACGAGGGCGCGCCCCGGGACTCGAGGTAGATATGCAGCGTCGGGGATGCCCAGGGCCGCCGTCGAGTCGCTGGGCTCACTGCACCGCAGTGCAACGCGGTAATCCAAGGTGGCGCGCAACTGCGCGTTGACAGACCCGGAAGGGCGTTGCGTCGCAAGTATCAGGTGAATGCCTAGGGACCTTCCTTGGGCAGCCACGGAAACCAGTTCCTCCATCAGCGTGGGGTGGGTCTGAGCGAGGACGTGAAACTCGTCAACCACCACCAGCAACCGCGGCGGGGCCCCCTCCCACTGCGCCCAGGTCCGCACATCCGCGGCTTGCATCTGCCGCTTGCGCGTTCGCAGAGCGGCTCCCAGGGAGCGGAGGAGCCAGGGGACTTGGGTCGCTTCGAGGTCACTCAAAGAATGTTCCACGTGGGGCAGTCCCGCTAGGTGTTCAAGGCCCGCGCCACCTTTGAAGTCAATGAGGATCATTCGCAACTGCTCAGGCGAGTAACTAAGCGCGTGAGAGAGCGCGAATGTCGTGAGGAACTCTGACTTGCCCGCCCCTGTACCCCCAACGATCAGCGCATGGGGTCCAACCTCTGTCAGGTCTGCGCTGACCAGACCCGACGTGGATCTCCCCACCGGGACCTCGACGCCTTGGGGAGTACCCGGAAAACCCAGATCTTCAAATGCAAGGCGGTCTTGTAAAGCATTGCTATCGTCCTCGGTGGAAGGGAGCTGCTCAAGCCAGCCCCTGGAGCCAACCTCGTGTGATTGAAGAATGATCCGTGCGGTTGGCGGCACGTTGCGAAGCGTGCTTGACCAGCAAACCACCTGGGTTGCCTCCGCAGGCGCCGATGCCGCCCAGGGTTGAGGTGACGCGATGACGGGAAGCTGCGTCATCGACTCCGGTTGGGAGACGGGGGAGCCACGCACCACAGTGTCGTATCCGTGGGCGCGGATCTGCCCCCCAATCCACTGCGCATAGCGTTGCGCGCCTTTCCCCACCACCGCGATGACACCCTGGCTGCGCTTGCCCATCGGTAGTTTGATTTTGCTTTGCCGACCCGGCACACGGAGCACTGTCAACCGCTCGCTCGCCGTGTCCGCCACGCCGGTGTGTCGCCCGCGGTCCTGTTCACCGTGAGTCTCCCGGGCGGCACTAGTCAGCAACAGTCTGGCCTCATCCCACTGACGCCAGCGTCTGCGAATCACCACCACCACCAACACGCCTGCCACCACAAGTGTGCCAACAACCCCCAGGGCCACGGTGGTCGAGGACGCGAGCCGCAAGACCAAGAGGACCAGCATGATCGGCAGCATGACCCGACCCGCGACCAGGGCCCTGCCACCACGGCTCTCGGTCCCTCCGGGCCACGTGTTCTCCCGGGGGCGCCCTCGAACAATCCAGGACCCCGAGCCCAACGTGACGCGTCGCCCCGGTCGAAGTGGCTTGCGGGCTACGGCTGGTCGGATGGGGTTTGTTGCAGAAAGATCGCTCAGATATAGACCCCCGTCGGGTGCTCGCCCCCGTCCCGCAGTAGTGATCTGAATGTGGCTTCGTGACAGATATGGATCTGTCAGGCCCAGACGTCCCCGACCCATCACCAAGCCATCGACAACTGGAATCACGCAACCCGTATCAGGCCCCTTGGCACACGCAAGGTGCAACTCGGTTTGCAGGCATTGCTCCACGGTGGTTGTCATCCCCCAACCCTTACGGACCTAGCAGCAGCCCGCACCCGCGTCCTTAGCATTCTGTGGAAAACGCCAGATTCGACGCACTGGGGATACTGCCGCAAGCGTAAGCCGATCAGGGTGGGTGCAATCGGCCAGATGTTTGGAACAATGGCCCCATGAACAAGAATGGCCCCATGAACACGGACACTGAGATCGCTCGCGGTGAAGCGCGCTGGGTTGAACTTGTTGAGGCGATCAATGAGGCGCGGGGCCGCTACTACGACCTCGACGAACCGACGATTTCAGACGCCGATTACGACGCCCTCTATAGGGAGCTAGAGGAGCTGGAGGCCCGTTTCCCCGAACTGGCCACCCCCGATTCGCCGACGGCATCAGTGGGCGGTTCGCCCAGTGGCGCATTCGCCCCCGTCGCTCACGCGCGGCAGATGACCAGCCTCGAGGACGTCTTCTCATTTGAGGAGCTTGGCGCGTGGTTCAAGCGCGTGGAAGGGCGTTGGCCCGATGAGGAAATCCCCATGACAGCCGAAGTGAAGGTTGATGGGTTGGCGGTGAATCTGCGCTATGAGGCGGGCGTCCTCGTGCAGGCAGCGACCCGTGGGGATGGGTTTGTTGGCGAGGATGTGACGGCGAATGTCCGCACCATCAAGACCATTCCTGTACGGCTGCGCGGCACCAACATCCCCGCCATTGTTGATGTCCGCGGGGAGGTCTATTTTCGGCTTGATGACTTCGAGGCGGTGAATGAGGCGCGCCTGGCTGCCGGTGAGAGGACTTTTGTCAATCCCCGCAACGCGGCAGCGGGCTCGCTGCGGCGTAAGGACTCTGCGGAGACAGCGAAGTTGCCACTGTCGTTCGTGGTCCACGGCGTCGGCGAAGTGGTGTGGAACGAGGACGAGGACGAGGGCGAGGACGCCGCCAGCCGCCGGCCGAGCACCCAATCCGACTGGTACGACACCATTGCGGCCTGGGGTTTGCCCGTCGGAGCTCATACAAAGGTGGTGACGTCGCTTGCGGAGGCCACCGCCACCATTGAAGACTTTGGGCGCCGCCGTGGCAGTTTCGAACACGAGATTGACGGTGTGGTTTTTAAGGTCAATGCCCTGAACCGCCAAGAGGTGATGGGGTCTACGTCGAGGACGCCGCGGTGGGCTGTCGCGTACAAGTACCCTCCCGAAGAGGCATTCACCCGGCTTCTGGACATTCAGGTTCAGGTGGGACGCACCGGTCGCGTCACCCCGTTCGCCGTGTTTGAGAAGATTCTGGTTGCGGGCTCCCACCTGCGCCACGCGACACTGCACAATGCTCGCGAGGTCAAGCGCAAGGGCATCCTCATTGGCGACCTCATCGTTGTCCGCAAGGCCGGGGATGTGATTCCCGAGGTCGTGGGACCTGTCATGGCCGACCGTGACGGTACGGAACGTGCCTTTGAGATGCCGGAGCTGTGCCCTTCGTGCGGTACGCGCCTGGCCCCAGCAAAAGAGGGTGACGTGGATCTGCGTTGCCCCAATGCGGCGGGTTGCCCAGCGCAAATCACGGAGCGGCTCATCCATCTGGGATCCCGTGGCGCCCTCGACGTTCAGGGGCTTGGTGCTGAGGCAGCGGCCGCCTTGACACAACCGGAACTGGGCCGTGAGCGAGTTGTGGCTGCCCTGGTGTCCGGCGCGAAAGTGACGTTGGAGAATGGGGAGCAGCTGGAACTCCCGGCGGATTCCCAGCGAACACACGGGGAGCTTTTCGCGGACGCTGAAGAACTGCTGCCGCAGCCGCAAACCGCGGCGCTGACGTCCTCGAAGGACATCTTCAGTTTGCAGGCGGACGACGTCGCCGACATTTTCGTGTGGCGGCCGGTGCGGGTGCGGGGCGTTGCAACGGGGGACTACAGCCAGGTCCGTTTCTTCTGGACGACCGCGTGGAAGAAGACGGTGCGGTCGAGGGCGGGCGTGAAGACAGCCCACTGGGGTCCCGTGGAGTCGGTGCCGCGCAAGAGTCTGCTGGAAATGCTGGGGCAACTTGAGGGGGCGAAAACCCAGCCGATCTGGCGTTTCTTGGTGGCGTTGTCGATCCGCCACGTCGGCCCCACGGCCGCACAGGCATTGGGCGCCAAGTACGGCTCGCTCGACGCGATCGCGGCAGCCGGTGTTGATGACCTTGCAGATACCGAGGGCGTCGGCCGGGTCATCGCTGACTCTGTTCACCAGTGGTTCGAGGTCGACTGGCACCGCGACATTGTCGCGGCGTGGAAGGATGCTGGCGCAGTCTTGGAAGCCCCGCAGGACACAGAGCAAATTCAACAGACTCTGGAGGGCGCAACCATCGTCATTTCGGGGGCGATGCCCGGCTACGACCGGGAGGGTGCGAAGGCGGCCGTGATTGCGCGGGGTGGGAAGGCGTCCTCGTCCGTGTCGAAGAAGACCGACCTGGTCGTTGCGGGACCGGGCGCCGGGTCCAAGGTGGCGAAGGCAGAGGGACTGGGGGTTCCGGTCGTGGACCAGATGGCTTTCGATGCCCTGTTGGAAGGTGGCCTAGAGGCGGTTGTTACGGACCGCTAGGCGGTTGTCGCAAGCCGCTAGGAACCGATGCGGGCCTAAACCACCAGGTTGAATGCCCTCACCAGTCGCTCCAACACGCGCGTGACTATGGGGCGTCCCATCCACTCTTCAATAGTGAGGGGCCGGGCCGTCGTGAGGTCATTCTCGAAGATAGCCTCCATGCGTTCCGCGAACCCGGGATCATCAATCTGCATGGTGACTTCGAAGTTGCCCATCATGGAGAGGCGGTCAATGTTGGCCGTACCAACGATGGAGCGGAACCCATCGGAAACCACCGTCTTGGAGTGAATCATGGCGTGCTGGTAGAGCCAGATTTCCACGCCCGCGCCAAGGAGCTCCCCAAAGTAGGGGCGCGCCACCCAGTCAGCCAGGATGTGGTTGGAGTATTCGGGGATGAGGACGCGAACCTTGACACCGCGCCGCGCCGCCAGGACCAGTTCACGCAGAATTTCCCGGTCGGGAATGAAGTACGCGGTGGTGATCTCAAGGGATTGGGTAGCGCGGCGGAAAGCGTCAATGTACTGCAAGCGCACTGGGAACAATAGGTGTGAAGGCAGGTTGAAGGCAGCGGTGATCTGGTCATCCCAGGGCAGCTCCTCGCCCTCGGGCAACATGGGTTGGTTTCTGTCGCGGAATGTGTTCCAGAACTCTTGGGCACCCACGGAGAGTATTCTCACCGCCGGCCCGACAAGGCGGATATGGGTGTCGCGCCATTCCGTGCCGAAGTCTTTACCGATGTTGAACCCGCCGACGAAACCAACGGCGTCATCGACCACGAGGATCTTGCGGTGGTTGCGCCCGGTTCGGCGCATATCACCCAGGAAGAGTCCGATGCGTAGTTCTTTGACTCGGTGGACGTGCAGGGTCGGCAGATTTGGGAAGAACTTCAGGGCAGGAGCCGACTTGAAAGAGCCAAGACCGTCATAAATGACGAAGACTTCCACGCCGCGCTGCGCCGCCCGCACCAACGCTTCTTTGAAGGCGAAACCCACCGAATCTGAACGCCACACATAAGTCTCAAAGAACACCGTGGTCTTCGCGGAATCTATGGCTTTGATCATGTCTGCGTAAAGAGTTGTCCCCTCCGTATAGACCTGGATCGCATTATCGCCAACCAAAACCTCTTGCGGTGGCACGGTTGGAAACCCGTGTTGACCACCTGGGATACGCATTTTGCGCACCTTATCGATGGCGTATACCGCGGCGACGGCCGTGAACTGGGCGGCACCGGCCACGAGGGCGCCGGTGCGGGCAATGCGCAACAACCGTGCTCTGCGTGCGCTTCTGGAAGGGGGTGTCGGGGGCATTGCATCCTGGGACATGGACTAAGACTACGCAATCTGCGCGCTAAGCTGGCACCCATGGCAGAAAAGACAGTCACAAGAGACGAGGTGGCGGAGCTCGCCGACCTCGCCTGCATCGCTCTTTCCGATGAAGAAATTGCACAACTAGCACTCGACCTAACCGCGATCACCCAGGTGATCGACTCGGTTGCGGCAGCCGTTCCAGGCAATACACCGCAGACTGGTCACCCGATTCCCCTATCGAACGTGATGCGCCCCGACGTTGTGGGACATACTGTGGACCGCGACGTCCTGCTCTCGCAGGCACCGGCCGCTTCTGAGGGAATGTTTGAAGTGCCGCGGATTCTGGAGGAAGACTGATGAGTGACTGGATGAAGCTGTCCGCCCTTGAAATGGGTGAGGCGCTACGTAGTGGCAAGGTGACCTCTGCCGAGCTGGTGGAGGCCTCTCTGGCCCGCATTGAGGCTCTGAATCCCTCAATACACGCCTTCCTCGCAGTTGATGCCGAGGGCGCTCGCGCCACCGCCAAGGAAGTTGACGAACTGCGCGCCGCGGGGGCCGACCTGCATCCGCTGGCTGGTGTTCCCGTTGCGATCAAGGACAACATTGTCACGGACGGCCTCGAAACAACGGCTGCCTCGCGTCTCCTGGAGGGGTGGATCCCGCCCTACGACGCCACGGTTGTGGCCCGCATCAAGGAAGCGCGCCTACCGATCGTTGGGAAGACGAACCTGGATGAGTTCGCAATGGGCTCCTCGACGGAGTTCTCTGCCTTCGGTCCTTCCAAGAACCCGTGGGACCTGTCCCGCGTCCCGGGTGGGTCCGGCGGTGGTTCCGCCGCGGCGGTCGCCTCCTACATGGTGCCTTTCGCCCTTGGCTCAGACACC
>RRZU012906996.1_pt1 | contig 12156 bp, 6 predicted proteins | sample 2165561 | NCBI WGS metagenome assembly RRZU01 (sample SAMN10456909, study PRJNA506462) | wastewater metagenome | isolation source: wastewater sludge | place: USA: Moscow, Idaho | reverse complement strand
TTTGTAAAAGCAAATGTGAATGTAGAACAGCACTATGATGTAACCAGAGCAATATTATTATTTGTAATTCTTACCGCTTGTCGTTCTGGGGAAGCACGAGGCATGAAATGGGTTGAAATTGATTTTGAAAATCAAATATGGACGATACCTGCAACTCGAATGAAAATGAAACTGCCACACCGAGTACCGTTGTCATCACAAGCCATAGCGCTTTTAGAAAAGCTACAGGTATTTCAAAATGAATTTGTGTTTCCTTCGCCAAGAAAAGGGACAGAACTTTCAGATATGGCTCTGACCTCATTTTTACGCAAGCACAATGCACCCAGTGATACCACCGATCGAGTAGCCACTGCCCATGGATTCAGATCCAGCTTTAGGGATTGGTGTAGTGAAAACCAGTATCCTCGTGATTTAGCAGAACGGGCTTTGGCGCATGCAGTTTCTAATCAAGTTGAAGCTGCTTATCACCGTACTGATTTGTTGGAACAGCGGCGCCCCATGATGCAGGCATGGGCTGATTGGGTAATCGAGTTTAAGTCATAACGTAACTATTTAAGAAAAGCAGTAGCTTGTGATTAACTATTAGAAATAGACCTCATTCGAATTGATTATGGCTAATAGATTACTATGAAACAAGATTAATTTTAAATATTTGATATATTAGATTTTATTTAAATTTAATTTCAGATTTAATATTTCATAGGCATGTTATTCGCTTACAGCATAATTATTCCATGCAATATTTCTCGTGTTCTGATTACTAGAAAACACTATTCATAGTTCTTTTATTTACAAGGTGAATTTTATATTGATTTTCTAAGATTCATTGTTGATTTAATTCAGAAATATATTATCATGTTCTTGTCATTATAATTAAGATTAGATGGTTATTTGATGGATGAATTTAATAATGCAAGGATAGAATTAGTTCAATATATTAAAGGGGAATTAATTGGACCTTCAGGGGGAGATCATGAACAGATTAAAGATGTGCCACATAAACGCTATTTATCAGCTATTTTATTTCCTCCAGCTGCGTGTCGTGATGAAACGGATGAGAGCTTAGAAACTGAATCAGAAACACTTGCGAATGATTTCAAGCCATCTTCAATGGCAGTTTCCTTCGCAGTTGAAAGAAATACAGTTATTAGCATTGTAGTAAGTGCTGCTAACTATCTGAAAAATGATCAAGAAAAAGAATGGCATCGCCATCCACTTTCATTTTCGAAGGAAATAAAAATAGAGAAAAATCACCAGCAATTAATTTTTAATGAAAAGGCTCGGTTAGATATTTCTGTACGTAAGTTTGCTTCGGAAAATGTGGTAACAATTGCATTATCAAATCAAAAATCATCAGCTGAGAGGCTTCAATCGGAAGATTGCCTATACCAGTGTCAAATAGCGATATCAGTTGTACATGGTGGTATTAAAGAATATCCAACTAGTGATCGATTCAAGTTAGATGAAGAGCAAAAAGAAATTAATTTAGTCTATCGCAAGCAAGTACCATGGGCTGTAGGTCATGGAGTAGCAGTTGATTGGGAGGTAAATGAAAGAGCAATTCCCACAAAAATAAATACTGAATTTATACCATTTCATGAAGTAAAAGATTTCAGCACTGAGCTAGATACTGCTAAATATTTGGATTTAAATGATGAAATTCTTAGCATTGCAAGAATTGCAGATGAAGCTATTTCAAAAGAGAAGTTACTGAGTGGTTTTAATCAGTTGGTAGAAACTTATCTTTTGTGGATTAATGAGTTAGATAAAGAACTCTTAGATCCTCGTTACACAGAGGCAAAGGAACGAGTAATACAGCGTTTGAGAACAACTGCGTTACGTATGAAAAACGGTATCGAGCTTTTAGGGAAATCAGAATATGCATTGATTGCTTTTAAGTTAGCAAATAAAGCTATGTTAATGCAAATGATTCATTCTAGTAAAGACTTGGGCGGAGAAGTAAAAAAGTATAACTGGGGTTATGTGAGACCTAAATATAATACTAGTGAGGTTAGAGAAAAATATAAATGGCGGCCATTTCAGCTGGCATTTCAGCTTCTAGTTTTAGAATCTATGATTACGGATTCAGATACAAATCAGTTCTCCTCGTCACATGATGAAGTTGATTTATTATGGTTTCCTACAGGAGGAGGAAAAACAGAAGCATACTTAACAGTTGCCGCTTGGGAGTTAATTTATCGGAGGTTAGTGCATGGGGAGAAAGGTGGCGGCACCGCTGTTATTAAAAGATATACTTTAAGGCTATTAACTTCGCAACAGTTTCAACGAGCAGGGACCTTAATTTGTGCACTTGAATTGTTAAGAAGGGAAGAAAAGTCAATCAATCTTGGTGAGCAAATGTTTACTATTGGATTATGGGCAGGTCAAGAAAGCACACCAAATAACTATAGTACAGCATATGAAAAATTTAGAACTGCCCGAGAAGATCCTGAACCTGAGAATATGTTTCAACTTCAGGGATGCCCTTGGTGCGGAACGCAAATCATTCCGAAAAAATTTCAAGATGATGACGATGCCTATGGTATTAGGTCTAGTAATACGTCTTTCTCATTTTTTTGCCCCTCTTGGAGCTGTGATTTTAATAAGCTCCTCCCAATTCAAGTAGTGGATGAGGCTTTATATAGTTCTCCTCCAACATTATTAATTGGCACAATTGATAAATTTGCCCGAGTAACTTGGGTGGAAAATGCAGCTAATTTTTTTGGAAATGGCAAAACATTGCCACCATCGCTAATTATACAAGATGAGTTGCATTTAATTTCTGGACCATTAGGCACTATAGCGGGTATTTATGAGGCTGGTTTTGATACTATTATTGAAGTATTAGGAAGAAAACCAAAAATTATTGCTGCAACTGCAACTATTAGGGCTGCAAATTTACAGTGCCAACGCCTGTTTGGTAGGAAGGTAAATATCTTCCCTCCTTCTGGAACTGATCAAGCGGATTCATTCTTTTCAAAAGAAGAGCAGAAAAAAAGTGGTCGCCTATATGTTGGAGTAATGCCATCAGGACATACAGGACAAACAGCATTAGTTCAAACTGGAGCTGCTACACTCCAAGCTCCATATGAACTAGGATTTAAGGATACTGTACTTGATACGTATTGGACTTTACCCATTTATCATAATAGTCGTAGAGAGTTAGGCAAATCTATGACTTTAGCTCGTGATGACATTCCGGAACGTATGAAAGTCATCTCTAATGAAGTAAGAGAAATAAATAATATTGAAGAACTTAGTGCTAGCGTAAAGGGGGCTAAGATACCTGAAATATTATCAAACTTAAATCATGATGTTGGGAATAATGCTATTGATGTTTTACCATGTACAAATATGATTTCAGTAGGTGTTGATATTAGTAGATTAGGAATTATGCTAATTACAGGTCAACCTAAATCAACTGCTGAATATATTCAGGCTTCAAGTCGAGTAGGGCGGGATAAAAAAAGGCCGCCAGGGGTAGTTATTACACTTTATTCACCAATGAAACCTCGTGATCGCTCTCATTATGAAACATTTAAAAGTTACCATCAATCGTTATATCGTTACGTTGAACCAACAAGTGTAACTCCGTGGGCAAAACCTGCATTAGAAAGAGCATTACATGCATCATTAATTGCAGTTATCAGAGCAACAGGTTATTTACGAAAAAATGAGAGCGCAAAATATTTTGATGCAGCGCATCCTGAATTCATACAGTTATTAGAAATATTCAAATGTCGTATTAATCAGGCAATGTATGGAATGCCGCTATCTGAAAAAGAGGAAGTATTTTCATACTTGACAACCATAGTGGAACAGTGGTCTGAGAGAGTGAGAAACAACTTGACCCACTACGAAAGTGAGAAGTCAGGGAAGCAATTTAATCCATTAATTAAGTCTTTTGAAAATAATTCAAAGAGTGATGCGTGGAGAACGTTGAATTCAATGAGAAGTGTGGATACAGAAACACATCTATATATTCGTGGAGAATTAAATGGCCGATATTAAAAGAGCTTACAGGAGCTCGCAATTAATTAATCCATTCGGACCTGGCGCAATAATTGAACTTGGAGACGAATCATTAATTCTTGCCGACCCAATTTTTTGGCCTAAAAATTTAGAATCAATTCAACTGGAAAGACTAACAAAGGAATTGGGAATATGGGAGTTGAGAAAACCTCCAATTTTGAAGGGATTTCATCCAAACATTGATAAGACGAATGCAATTTTGGCTATACGCTTCCCTCAGTGGATGTTCTGCCCACGTTGTAGGAAAATGGAAAAGTGGAGCAGTGAACGTAGCAAAAAAAATGAAGATGGTATACCTCTTTGTGAAAATATTAAATGTAAAAATAAGATATTAGTTCCAATGAGATTTGTAGCTGCTTGTGATCATGGACACCTTCAAGATGTTCCTTGGGTTTTTTGGGCACATAAGAATAAACACTCAAGCAAATGTAAAGCTTCTGAATTGTATTTTAAGTCTAGCCCTGAAAAAGGTAGTGGGTTAGATGCTTTATATATTGAATGTGCTAATCCTGATTGTGGAGAAAAAAATAGCTTAAAAGAGCTTATGAATCAATCGGCTTTAGCAGGTATTTCATGTGATGATAAGCAACCTTGGGAGTTTCGAAATTCGGAAGAGAGAAAATGTACGCAAGCTTTACAGGTATTACAACGAGGTGCTAGCAACCTTTATTATCCCATTGTTCGGTCGGCGTTGGACATACCATATGATAAATTGAGCCAAGGTAATAGTCTATTTCAAAAAATACAACAATCTTCAAGTTTTGAAGATTTACAAAATGCATTAGAACAAGGTAAAGACAATCGAGTTGCTTTGTTTGCCGAAGAAATTAGTACAGAGTGCAATTTAACCATTGAAGAGGTTATAAATGTTGCTAAGCATAGTGAAAAGGAAATTCGAGCTTTTAAAATACCACAAGATACAGATTTGCGTATAGCAGAATGGGAAATACTGAGTTCGTTTGATATTGAAAAGAGAAATACTTCAACATTTAAGGCAAGAATCGCAAAGTGGGAGCACTGTGAAACTTTTGGATTTGAAAAAATTATTGAAAGAGTAGTCTTACTAGATAAGTTACGAGAGGTGCGAGCATTTTGTGGATTTGAACGCATTTCACCTAATGATAATGTTGTACAACCCAAAAGTAGTGTTAGCTATAATTCCAATAAATCTTGGCTTCCTGCAACTGAAGTATTTGGGGAAGGAGTTTTTTTAGAGTTTAATCAAGTATATTTAAATAATTGGGAAAAAAATGCATCTATGCAAGTATTATCAAGAATTGAAAAAATTCAATCAAGATATGCAAATTGTAATTCAAAATTTTTACCAAATCCAAATATTAAATTTCTAATAATTCACTCATTAGCTCATTTGTTAATTAGACAATTAAGTTTTGAAAGCGGCTACTCAAGTGGTGCGCTGAGAGAGCGTATCTATGCAGATGAAAATCAAGCTGGACTTTTAATTTATACAGCTGATGGTGACTCAGAGGGGAGTCTAGGTGGGCTGGTTCAACAAGGGGAAGGTAACAGACTCTTTCCTGCGATCTTAGCGGCTTTGGAAACCGCAAATTGGTGTTCTAATGATCCCGTTTGTAGTGAAATGGAGTCTCAAGGTGTTATGGGACTAAATATGTCTGCTTGTCATTCATGTACATTAATTTCAGAAACTAGTTGTGAGTATAATAATTTACTGTTAGATCGTAGATTGTTAATTGGGAGTGAAAATATTTCTGGTTTTTTTAGTGGAGTTTTGGATGATGCTTAGGGAGCAAAATTCACTATGAGAATGCCAAATGTTAGGGAGCTAAGTGAAGAGCAATTAGATATATTTGAAGAAGCGCCACTTAACGGAAATATACTAATTTCGGGACCTCCAGGAACAGGGAAAACGATTATTGCATTTTTAAGGGCCCAAATCTTAGCAAAAAAAAACCTTGAAGTTACAGTGATTATGTTTAATCGAGTTTTAAATGCATATACACAAAATATGGTACAAGAATTTGAGGGCTTGGTTAAATCTAAAACAATGCATAGCTGGTTTCCAGAGTGGTGGCGCCAACATAAAATTCCTCATCCAGATGTAAGACTTCCATTAGTAGAAAAGAATAGAGCTTATTTTAATTGTTCTTATGAAGACAAAGAAAACTTCAAGCAATTAGGAGGGAAGTGGGATCCAGTAAAGTTTAATGGTTTTTCTCAAAAAAAGGGTATGTGGTATGTAGATAGTCAAATATACGATGTAGACCCTACTGTGTACAGACAATGGACAGACAACTTTAATTTTGACCCAGTAAAAATTGATAAGTGGAATTTTAACTGGGCAGAGATGAAAGAACTTTATCTTGATTTAGAAAAGGGGGCACCAATGGTTAATTGGGGCCATCTCATAATTGATGAGGGGCAAGATTTCGAACCAGATTTTTATTCTTTTTTATATGTTGCTGGATGGCAGTTAAAAAATGCTGGAATTACGATTTTAGCGGATGAAAATCAATGTTTAGAAGAGAAGAATAATTCAAGTCTAGACGATATACGAAATAGATTGAAAATCCAAGATAAAGATGACCGAGAGTTTCACTTAACAAAAAATTTTAGAAATACCAAGCAGATTGCAGAGATAGCGAGGTATTTTTACGTGGGTTTATCTACAGGTATACCAGAATTACCTGAACGAAACGGGAATGTGCCATCTATTTATATTTCCACTAGTATCAATGGGCAAATAGATTATATTTGTAATTATCTACGATTGAAAGGGGCCTTGGAGGTTGGTGTAATTGTAGATAATGAGTCTGATAGGCAAATATTTTTTCAATATTTATCTAAAGTTTTAGAACACTATCATGTACAAACATATACAAGTCAGGATTATAGAAATAGTGATAATTTGATTTTTGATAAACAAGGGGTTGTGACAGTTTTGAACCGGAAAAGCTGTAAAGGACTTGAGTTTGATACTGTATTTGTACCACAAATACAAAACCTTAAAACTGATGATTCAAATGAAACAACATTTAAAATGAATATGTATGTTGTATGTTCAAGAGCTCGTTCTGAATTAATATTCATGTGTAACGCTAAGAGTTTGGAAGAGGTGGGAGTATTAAAATATTTACCATCTGAGAGTACTGGTTTAATTAATTATCGGATGCAAAAATAATGGAAAATATTGATAAAGCTCATTTTGTCTTAATTGCTAAAAAATATTTAAGTCGATATGTACTGCCCTATGAAGTATTGCCGCTCGAGCTATGTTATTCCATCAATGATAAATGCATTTTTAATGAAAATATTCTTCATGACCTATTATTAAATAACGCTATTAGTGAGAATGAGGTCGTATTAAAGCTTAATGCCCCGAGTTGTGATGCACCATTTATTTCGCTTTCTAATTTGAAGAGTATTTATTTTGCAACTGAGAACAGTTATCAAAAATTTCAAGATAGAAGTTATGAAAATTATGATATCGGAGAGTTCCATTGTTCAATTTTACAAAGTGAACCGGATTCTAATTCCATATCAATAAAAATAGCTGAACCTATTATTATTGATAAAACTACATTTTCAACTAAAATGGCACTCAGTGATGCAATCATGAGGATGGCTCATGAATTTTGTATGGAAGAAGGGGATCTAAGCTTCAATAAATTACAAATAGAAGATATTGATAATTTAATAATACAGTTATATGGTTTTGATGATGTAGATGATTTTGAGAAAATGATCATATCAACATTTTTTAGAACATGTGCACATTTTAATTTAGAAGCTGGATGGAGTTTAAAAGAGGTAATTGAGTTATTTCAGAGTCAAATTCCAAGTTCATTGAAAAATGACACTAGGATATCTAAATGGGTTGAAACAGTTGAAAAACTGATAAATAATGAATATATAAATTTAAACCTTACAGATCAAGGAAGTATAGTTTTTAGAGCAATGACATTGGCTTTTATGAATCCAGAAATATATCAACTTGACGCTATTAAAAGAAAGATGGGTAATGAAATTGGAGATATGGTACTTAAGCTGGCGAAAAAATTTGTAATTGCACGTAGTGGATATAGTTATTTGACAGTCGAAAATCGAAAAAAAATTGGTAAATCGCGCTTTCAGCTACAAGAATTGAATGCAGAAATTAATAATAAGGCGGTTGTTAGTAACAAAAATACAGTCCAAATTCCATCAAATACTTTTGTTAATGATATCCCACATCATTCTTGGATAAATAAAGATAGCTTATTGAAACAGTATATTAATGATGATGTGATTATAGCTATTGATGGCATCAAACCAATGTCAGGTTTTTGTTTGAATTTAATTTATAATAAAAATAATAAATTAGCATTGAGGGTTATTGATTTACATGGTCCCAAGGGGAAGAAAAAGTTAACAGGTAAATTATATGCTAATTTAATTAATGTACAGAAGCATCTACCAGCGTATTCACGATTTGAAATAAATGAAGATGGACTTTTTTTAACATTGCCTAATGAATGGCTTCAGCTAGAAAGTATAAAAGATAATTTAATAAGCCTTTTTGCCACTATTAAACCTTTAGGATTTGAGCAGAAATCTAGCAAGTTTATTTTTTATAAATAATTAGTTATGGTATCTCCATTCAATGGATGAATCTATGTGTTTGAAATTCAGAGAGATTGCCTTTGGAGGCGTAGTTAGCACTGCCTATATGTATTGAGGTAAATGTTAATACGTGGAGTAAGAACAAATTATCTTGTTTGGTATAGTATTAAGAGAGCACGATTATTATTTAAAAATAGAGTAATGAGACTAATTTTAGGGTGTCAGTAACCAGTCCAAAAAGTGATAGAAATTACTAAGTTGAATCTAATTCCATAAATTGACTGAAGGTATGTTCGATTCCTTTGGTCGTTCTGAACGAGAATGTAACCTCAATATGTCACTTGTAAAACTCTTGATATTATTCTATAAAATTAACTAATTTTATTTTGGGTGCAGTATAAATTTAAGTTCAAAATTACAGTATATTGTCGAGTTTTATTACCCTTATAAGTAGGTCTGTTTTATCTAGTCGCTACGATAAGCTACGCAACAGTGATATTGGGGCAGTTTCATTAGCTTGCGGTTTGATTTGGTTGAAATTATGAATGTTCAACAGACCCTAAGATTAATCAATAATTTTCGGTATATCAGCACTAAAATTTATGGGGTTACTTTATAGATTATGTTTTTAACAATTTCAGCTAGTTTTTGCGCAAGTAATGGGGGGACTGCATTTCCAATTTGCGTATATTGTTCAGTACGATTTCCAGCAAAAAAATAATTGTCAGGGAAAGTTTGTAAGCGAGCAGCTTCACGAACTGTTAAGCTTCTGCATTGAGAAGGGTCATAATGTATATAGTAATGGCCGTCTTTTGCAATGTGTGCAACAACAGTAGTTGCGGGTTCATTCATACATTGAACTCTAAAACGATCATTGAACGGAATTGGTTTACTTTTATCATCACAATGGGCATTTGTATGATTTGGAAGTAGCTGTTTTGGAAATAACTTTAAAGTTGGAGAAAAACCTTTCATATAAGCAAATGTTGCAGAGAATAAATATCTGGCTAAATCTGATGCCATATGTGAACGTGCTTCGTGTTGACATACTCCCCCCAATGATTGATCTCGAAGCCAAGTTTGAAGTTCGGTTAATTTTTTAGAGTGCTCAAAGTCAAACTCTATAAAAGATTTTCCTGTGTTGGTAATAGTCGCAGTATCAACAAATTTTTGCATTGTTTCTATCAGAGCAGTCTCATCATTTATTTGAGAATCGACGAGAAAGCTGGGGCTCGCAATAATTGTATTGTACCAAGATTCAAAAGAATCTTTTTTGGAGAGCTTGCTTCTAATTTTCGGTAAATCACCTATTGCTTCCTTTACAGTGGTAGGGGAAGAAATTTTTTTAAGTAGCTGATGTTGTTCGGAGAAAAAACCTTTTTTTATACCTAGTAGAATTACTCGCTGTCGGCGTTGAGGGATACCAAACAGTTCTGACTTTATTACATAGTCATTTGGCACTAAGGTATTGTTGTCGCCACTTTTTGTAAAAGATCGAATTTCATACTCTAAATTATCTGTAGGTTTGGATAAGTCAGCAATAATTTTTTCAAAAATTGGATTACCCGAGTGTTTGGATGAGAGTAATCCTTTAACATTTTCCATTACAAAGATAGTGGGCTTATGAACCTTTATAATTCTTAAGTACTCTTTGTAAAGAAAATGTTTTTCATCATTATGAAAATTTTTGTCTTTTGCTCTGCGTGAGCGACCTGCTAATGAGTATGCTTGACAAGGTGGACCACCAATCAGAACCCATGTGTCTCGTCCGTTTAAAGCATTTAAGATCTCTGAATCAAGAGCTACTTCATCAGTTTTACCTAGTTCAAGGCATTTTGCTTCTTTTATTGCATATTCAAAAGCGCTAGCAATAAATGGTATTGCTCGAAATTCGGACTCACTAATTTCACCTCGTACATAGTTATAATAGTATTTAATATACTGTGTTCCATGTAAGCGACGAAATACAGCTCTAAGAATTAAAGTTCGATGAGCAACTTCAGTTTTCTCAATAGAAAGACATAACTCAAAAAAAGATTCGAGATTATTTTTTTTAAGTGAGGAAAATCCTTCTCCAAGACCTCCTGGGCCTGCAAAAAGATCAATTATTGGTATCGGATCCATACAACTTTCATTTAAAACTTTTAATGTAATGAAAAAATTTATTTGAAACTAGGGTAATCTGTAATGACCTACCACTTTCTGCACAAGTCACTAGCTTAATGCATAAACCTCAGTAGGGGTTTTCATGCCCAATGATTGGTGAGGTCTGACTTCGTTGTAAAACTGTATCCAATCACTTAACACCCGATTGGCTGCTGTAAACTTTCAAAACGATGGCGATGTACATACTATTCTTTGGTGGCTCGGATCAAGCTTTCCACCATCCCGTTTTATTGTGGGCAATGTGGGAGTGATGAATCCCTGCTGTAAGCCATAGCTTTTAACCAACGTAGTGTATTTTTCGACTCGTAAACACCAAGCCACTATCTGAACGCAGTAAGAACCGTTCAGGCATTTTGCCTAAGCAGCGAAAGCAGTTAATCAAAGCATTTTCCAGTGCACTGACAACAGTGCTGGCTTTACCTATTTTGGAACGCTGTCAACCCAATAACTCATAGGTATGGCAATCCATCATCAAGGCCGAGCTTAACCAACCATCGTGGCTACCCTAAACCCGACACTTATCAGTAGACCAGCACTGATTCGGCTTTTTAGATGGCACCGCTTGAATGCGCGGACTGTGACCCACTAAACGCTTGCGAACCCGCTTATTTTGGTCATTTATACTTCTTAAGATAAATTTAAAACGAATATTAGCCTATATTGGCAAACATAGGCAGTGTTACGAAAATAGATGGGTAATTTTAATGTTAACGAGTGGCAGCGTAAGCCTATGGTGATTAAGCAAAAATTTGGTTTTATAACCAAACGACATCGCTAAAACAAAAAAATAAAAGCTACCGTGTTTGGTAGCTTTTATTTAATCACCCATCTGCTCATGGCGATAATTTTGGTCATTTTGCTGCCAAGCCAAGCCCCAGAGATAAGCTTTGGCATTGTGGTATAGATACACACAAACCACCTCTGGCCACCGTGCCATCAAGGCTTGGTACACTTTCACGGGTGGTGACCATACCGTGGTGAAGTTAATTTGCAATGAGGTTTCGGTTTCCTCCTTATAGGTTAATACGCCATTACTGACCGTACTCCAGTTGTGGGTACGCCAACGCTTGAGCTGTTGTAGAAAAGCGTGGTTGCGTTTGGCCTGTTGCAGGGTTAGCAGTGATGGTAACAGCAGACTGAAATCCAGTACAGGCTTGGTTAAGGTGGGTTTAAGCAATAACGACTGCTTGATTGCAGCGATGCTCTCAGCATTGCCCATCAGCAATAACACATTGTGGCATTGGTGCTTCATGGTGCAGCCTCCTGTGTTTTGGGCAATAACTTCTGTTTCAGACTGGTGGTGGATTGCACTTCAATACCTGACGGTGGTTCTTGATTGGTAGCAGGATAAAACTCTTCCACCACTTCCAAGCCTTC
>RRZU010566213.1_pt1 | contig 12160 bp, 12 predicted proteins | sample 2165561 | NCBI WGS metagenome assembly RRZU01 (sample SAMN10456909, study PRJNA506462) | wastewater metagenome | isolation source: wastewater sludge | place: USA: Moscow, Idaho | reverse complement strand
CAGATGTGGCGTTTAGAAGGATTTCAATTGAGAATGGGAGAATCTTATTATAAATCAAAAGATAATTATATCAAAAACTCTCCAACAACTTATGTTGAAAAATTAAAAATTCCTCTTCTAATCTGGTCAGGTAAAGAAGATTGGAATGTGAATGTAAATCAAAGTATTTACCTATTTATGGCAATGAAACGATTAGGAAAAGAAGGAGAATTGCTTTTATATGATAAAGAGAAACATGGGTTGTTAGAGCCAAAAAATCAAAAACATTTAACTCAAAAAATTTTCAACTGGTTTGAATATTATTTGAAATAGAAAGAAAGGAGCCTTTTGGCTCCTTTCCATTTAATTAATCTTTAAATAATTGATTACTACATTGCGTTTCTTCATTGTTTCTTGTACTGAAAACAGGGTCTAAACCAATGGTACATGGTTTATCGCTCGTTAAATTACAATCAACTTGAACCTCATCACAATGATTTGTTGCAGAATTATAAATATATCCTGTCATTACTACATCTTCATTATTTTGAGAAGATTTACTTTCAGTGGCAAATACAAAAGCAACAGCCATCATTCCTACCCCAATTGGTAGCGCTTTTTTTAGAAAATTTGTTTTCATCTTGTATAATTTTAATGTGGTGACTTACTCTATTGTACAGGTTTTCAGTCATCCCCTGCGTTGCGCAACGATTTATTTTCTTTTATTATAGATATAAAGTTCATGATCTACAATTGCAAATATTTTGTTTTTGTAAATGGTGAAATTTCTTAGTTGGTTTTTAGGTGAATGGTAGAGGTAAAAGCTATGTGTATAGGTTTTGTTCACCAAATCATATTGATCTATGCTACTTGCTCCTTTTATTTTTTGTTCGAAATTGCCCAGTCGATCAGTCGATATATAGAGTTGGTTACCATAAGTAGAAGCTAATTTGTTTACAAGTAAGGTTTGAGGACCTAGTTTATAGTGTTGTGTTTTTTTATAATAGGCTACATCGATCTGAACTTTAGAAATAGTATCAATGGTATGTCCTGTTTTCATTTCAGTTAACTCAGCATCAAATTCGAGGTACTGATTTTTGTAGTAATAGACGTAGATAAACTTTTTCAATTGGGAATTCCATAAGAATGTACCATCCGACTCAAATGTACCGTCAAGTTGTTTTTCTAGACTGTTATAGTTAAGTTGAAGTTGATGCTCTGATAGCAATCCCAAAACATTTGCCTTTACTTTGGTACTATAAGTTGCTATCCCAAACTTAGAAGAATCTACGACCACATATTGATTATAATACACATCTCCTTTAGAAATAGTTTTTGCTTTCCAATCATCAATTTTACCTCGAAATAAAATGCCGACCGAACCGTCTCCTAAATAAAAATAAGGTATTTGTACATAGGCGATCACTCGTTTGTAAGGCAGCTTATATTGATCAATTTCTAGTTTTATATCCTTCATTTGATTAGCGAGATAATCATATCTTTTAAGAAATAAAGGTGTTTCTGTATTGGCTAAATAGAGATAACAACTGTCAATACCTGCTATATAATAACCTGTTGATTCTAAATTGAGCGTAGGTTGTTTTTCTGCTAAATGCGGAATGTATTTACGCGTAAACGCATTGTTATACTGAGATTTTTTTTCTGATAAACCATATAAAATGGTTACACTAACAATTCCGATTAAAATTATAATGGACTGTTGAATGATGTATAATTTCCATGTTTGAGAGAATTTTGTTATCCTAATTCCAATCAAAGCCAATCCTACAAATACGAGATTGAATATCAAATGTTCTGTCCATCCCAGTTTTTCTAAAACCCCACCGCAAGAACAAGGTGTAAATGCTGTGAAATGTAAAATAATGATAATATAAGTGGTGAACATCACCATTAGGAAAAGCGAAATCTGTAAGGCAATTGTTCGGAATCGATCAAACATCAAAAAGATTGCTGTCACCAGTTCTATTGTTATAATTCCATACGAAATAGGAATCGCATAGCTTGCTAACAAAGGTGATTGTCCCAACTGCGTTTGAAAGGTTTCAAAATCCATCAGCTTGCTTACCGCTGCATAAATGAACAAAACAATAAATAGGTAGCAGATGAGTGTTTGTATAATTGGTGTTATTTTTCTCATCTTAATGTGTTTTGGGGTTTAAAGTGAACTATTCTCCTCCTTCTTTAGTACGTTTGATATATGGGTCTTTTTCCTTTGGAGGATCAGCTTCATTTTCTTGTGTTACTGGATAACTAGATATACTTTCATTTGTTGAAATCGTATCTCTTCGTTGTAAAATTGAAGTATTTATAGATTCAAATTGTCGTTCATCTTCAACGCAACTGTAAAATAAGAAGCTAACAACTGCAATTAAAAAATAGTTTTTTGTTTTCATATGATAAGTTTTAATGTTTGGAGTTTTAAAATTATATTTTGTAAAAGAGAATTAGTGTAAACAAGTACTACAAAAACATAAATGGAACAACGGATTTATAAATTCGTTGTTTTTGTAAAATAATTTATTGAATTACAGCATTTTGTAAAATATGATTTTTGATTTTTTTTTTGATTTTTTATAAAAAAGATACTTTTTGGAATGACGAATTTATAAATCCGTCATTTTGACCGTTTATTTTACAAAATTACTTTTGATGAAAAAGGTTTTTTCTGTTATACTCTATTTGTTTTATTTAGTGATTTGAAGTATCTTACAAATCATTCTGCTACTGTTTTCATTAAATTTTAAGCTTATGAAAACATATCTACAACTTATTATTGGTTACATATTGTTCTGTTTAAGCATAGAAAATGTTTTTGCAATTGATATTTTGAGTGCTCAAACCAATGAATACCTTGTTCAAAAAATTGATTCCTTTCAATATGATAAAAATAATCCCGAAGTCTGGAAATATATCAATGCCTATATCTTAAAAGCAAAAATTAGAAAGGATAACAAAACGTTATTTTATGGCTATAAAGAAGGTATTTTTTATTCAAATGATTATTCTAGCAAGCTAAGATATGCTGATAGTACCATTATTACAGCTCAAAAAACACGTAATAATGATTTTGTTATTCAAAGCTACCTTTCAAAGGGATTAATTCATTTTCAATTCAAAAAATTTCAACCAGCTTTAGAAAATTATTTAATTGCTGAGAAGAAATTAAATAATAAATCCTCCGAATATATCTCATATAAAGTCATTTTTAATCTTGCGTTGATTAAATTTCATTTAAAACAATTCAGTGAATCAGATGTATTGTTTCAAAAATGCTCCTCCTATTTTGAGAAGTATAGTTCAAATGAAAATCATCACGCTTATTTTTTGAATACACTTTATTACAGAGCTCAAATTCTTCAATTTCAACAAAAATATAAACGAGCAAGTCAACTAAATCAACAAGGTTTAAGATTGAGTCAACAAAAAGAAAATGCCTATTTCATTCATTACTTTTGGATTTCTACAGCAATTGATTACTATTTCGATAAAAATTATCAACAAACCATTTATATATTAACTAAAGAAATTTATTATTTAGAGAAACAAGAGGATTTTTATACTTTGGGCAAAGCATATTTCTATCTCGGAAAATCATTTGAGAAATTAAATCAACTTGAAAAATCCATTGAATATTTTGAAAAAATAGACCAACTTTTTAATCAATATGAATTTTTGGATAGTGAAGTTCGCTCTACATATAAGGGTTTAATTAAATATTCTGCTAAAAATAATGATTTTCAAAATCAACTTTATTATATCAATCAATTGCTTAAACTAGATAGTCTTACTCAACGAAATGTCGTAAAACTTTCCCCTATAATTCAAAAAGAATATGACGAAAAAGAATTATTAAAATTGAAGAAAAATGTTGAATTTAAACTTCGTTTTTATCCATTTTTAATTGGACTAGTTATCTTATTAAGTTCGATCAGTATGTTCGTTATTTATAAACGTTTTTACAAAAGTAGTTTACCTACAAGAAAAAAGACAATTTCTCTACCAATCACAGATATACCTCCAGAAATTTTATTGGATATTTCAAAACAATTGGACGAATTTGAAGTAAACCAACAGTTTCTGCAACCTACCTTAACTTTATCTCAATTAGCTAAATCATTCAAAACCAATTCAGCCTATTTATCAAAAATAATTAATTTAGAAAAAGGAACAAATTTCTCAAATTATATCAATCATCTTAAAGTAAATTATATCCTCAATCTTCTTACAAACTCCAAAAAATTTCATCAACATTCTATTAGCGATTTAGCCGAACTAGGAGGTTTCACTTCTGCAAGACATTTTTCAGATGCTTTTTTTCAAATAACTTCATTACGTCCTAATGAATACATTAGACAATTAAAAAGTCAATTCAACACTCATAATTAATGTTATTTCTTTAATTCTATTACAAACGAACTTTCTGCATGTTCATTTAGTTCAATTATTGCATTAAACTTTTTACCAGTCTTCACTTGGAATCCTTTTATGAGTGATGTTTTTCCTTTGTAGATTAGATTTTCAATTTCTGAGATTGAAAGTTGAACCCCACATATAGTTCTAAATTGTTTCCAATTACAAGTTGTTTTAGGACATTCTACGTTTATTTCATTTATAAATAATTGCTGATTTTTACATTTAGGGCAATAAAGCTTCGTTGTTAAACTTGAAATTTCTTGATAATTATCTTGGTTTATAAGAAGAATTATTTCTTTATTATTTAATGGTTTTCGATTAATTAATTCAATTATTTTTAATCCTTTTTCAGTTGGAATGAATGATTTATTTTCTTTTATGATGTAATTATTTGATAATAATTTTTCAATATCGTCATAAAGTTGTTCTTGATTTCCATGAATTCCAATCGCCGAAAACAAACTTGATTCAGTATGTAAATCAGGAGGTTTTGTGTTTTTTTGTGTGATGTTTGATTGTTTAATTTTTAGTTTATCACCCTTTTTTATTGATGGAAAATCTTGTATAATTTCTACATCTTCTGAAAAATTCCCTTTGATTGATCTCCAACCAGCATCTACAATTTTACAGTATTTTAATACAAATATATGTTGTGAAACTTCCAATTCAACGTTAGTAATTTCTTTGATACAAGCTGGTGAAATAGATTCCAACAATCGAAAAACAATCAAATCATAAATAACTTTTTCCATTACCGATAAAGCAGATGGAATTTTTTCTGTTGTTAAAATTCCGTGACCAATCTTCGCATTTAAATCGTTGACAATTTGTTTGTTAAAAAATCCTATTCTTAATCCATTTGTGACTTTTTTATATTCTTCTCTTTCTTGTAAAATCCGAACAAGATTTGGAATTTCATTCCACATCGAATTAGGAATTGAATTGCTTTCTGTTAAAGGATTTGTGATGAAACCTTTTTCATAAAGACTTTGAATAATTTTTAAAGTTTCATCTGAAGTAAAGTTGTAATTTAAATTGGCAGCTTCTTGTAAATCTTTAAAATTAAACAATAATGGAGGGTTTTCTGATGAAACATTTATTTCTATATCAATTACTTCAGCTATTTCAGTTTGTTGTATTGATTTCAGGATATGTTTGGCTTGCTTTTCTTCTTTCAACCTAAATTTAGATTGACTTCTACATTCAACAAACGATTTGGTATGCAATAAATCCAATTCAAAATATAGCTTTGATTTAAAATTTAAACGATCGACATACCGTTCACAAATGAGAGCCAATGCAAGCAGTTGAGAATGTTCATCAAAATGAAAAGCTCTTTTTAGTGCATTGACTCTTTTATCAGATGTAAATTCGTTTGTTATAAATGATTGATATGTTAACTCAATTTTCATCATAATTTACTTGAAATTACATTTTACGACCTTTAGATTTTACGGATTTTGGAGGATTCTCAACCGAATTTTTAGTTTGTTTTGTTTTAGGTGTCTGTTGCTTCGATTCCAACGGTTTTTTAAGATGTTTTGTTGATTCGTTGGTTTTTCCTTCCGAATTTACAGCTACTTGGGTTTTATGTTCTTCAGCTGGTTGTGCATTTTTCTTATTTTGACTTGGAAAAGTAAACTGCGTGTTTCCCGTTTCTTTGTTAAACGTAATATAACCTTGATACGGCTGTCCTTTTTTATCGACAAGTCCATCGATATAAACCGTTTTTCCTTCTTTATACTCGTTATATTGCTCAGATGTAAGCTCTTTTCCTCTGAAAATAGTAGGAGCTTTAAAAGTTTCCTTTTTAGCATTTTGAGATGGTGAATCTTGAGATAGTTTGTTGTCTAAATTTCGATCAAATAAAAACTCAACATATCGTTTGTCTGCATTATACTGCAAATGAGCTGAAAATTCTGTTCCTTTTGTAGACGTCATTCCTTCTAAATACAATGATTTTCCATCATTTAAGATTTGTTTTTGTTCCTCATTTAGTTGAATTCCTTTTATTTCATCTGGAATTTTCATGAATTCAGTTTTAAGTGCAATGAGTTCATTGGTCAGTTTATCAACACTGATAATCGAAGGAATTTTTTCTCCTGTTTTGGTATTAATTAAATCTACAACTCTTCCCATATTTCCAGTTTCTAACAAGTTTTTCTTATCTTCATCTGTAAATTTATGTCCAAAAAAATCATATTTTAAATTAGGTTCTTTTCGAATTCCATGTAGCGCAGGAACAATCGTTCCATTTTCAGCTTGTTGCAAAGAAAGGCGAACATCCGTTCGAAGTAGAGCCGATCCAAAATTGATACTCACTGGAATAAGTTGATTGGTTTTATAGCCTTTTAAAAGCGGTTCTAATTGATTAATTTTTTCTAGTCGTTCTTTGCTTAAACCTAAACTATTCATTGTTTCCCAATCAATTTGCTCTGGATTGAAACGATATTCTGTGTTTTCTGTTTCCATATTATTCTTGTTTAAATGATTATGTTGAAATGCTTCTGGTAAAATTTCATATTGAAAAACTTCGTTGTGTTTTTTAGATTTTGGAGTTTCAAAATGTTTTTGAAGTTCTTTTGCCTTCTCAATCGCAATAACATCTGGCACCTTGAAAAAAGAAAAATTAGTTGGATTTTTCAGTTGATTGTAAAAGTTTGAGAAAAAATTCGACAGAAAATTTCCATGTTTATCGATTCTCAGAAACTGGTTCTGATTTTTCTTGGTTGGGTCAACTGTTTCCATTTGACCATTCTCATCCAAACTTTTTACTGCTTGAATCTTCATTTTTTCTTTATCCAATACCAATAGAATGTCGGATAATTGTTCGTTTTGTGATGAATTTTGGTTTTGATGATCACTCATATTTCTATGTTTTTAAAATTGATAATCGAAAATAAATGAATCAAAAAAAGTATTTAAAAATTGACTTTTATTGGAAGCTTTTGTCATTTCTTGTCTCTTTTTCTTGAGGCTGGAGATTTAAAACTATTTCGAATAAAACCATGAACATCAGATAATTTGTAATACAATTTTCCGCTAATGGTGTAGTATGGAAGTCGTCCATCTGAGCGGTATCGTTGTAAGGAACGATTACTTATTTTTAACATTTGCAGTACATCTTGATTGTCCAATAATTCTTCACCATCAAGTGTGGTTTTGCTTTTTTGTAAATCGGTTAAGTTTTCGCCCAATAAATCAAGTCGCGTCATTAGGCGTTCCATCCAAGCTAAAAATTCCATTCGATTAATATTCATAACTTATTTTTTTAGGTTAATAAATTTTAATTCGAAATTGAAGATTTAATATCGCTGATAAAGCCAAGTAATGCCAATTGGCAAGAAAGATAATTTATTTAAATAAGGTCATAAAATACTGATTGATAGTAAAAAAAAATAGTTTTTTGAAAGGAATAAATTTTATTCAAACGTTTTACCAATTGGCATAGATGGGTAGAAAAATGTTTGAAAGATCTATTTTATATCTTGGTCCATGTACTCTTCCAACGAAAGTTTAAGGTAATCTAAAAAAAGTGTTCGAGAACCACTTCTGGTTTTCATGCGATGAAATGAATGGTGAATATCTTCGATAGGAATTTTGAAAAGAATTTGAAATACAAGGCTAATTTTTCGAATACTTATTTTTCCATGTGAAATTGTGCCCGAAGCATAAAGTGCATAAACCAACTCGATAAGTGCATTTTTACTATCTGTCCATGCTAAATCTTTTTGTGTATTTTCTGAATTTGAAATCAAATGATCGATATCTTCTTCTGGATTTATTTTGGTTAATAGATATGAGTACAACAATTCGTTGGCTAAAACTCGTACAACTTTATAATCATAAAAGGTCGAAAATTCTGGATCTATTTCAAATACAATGCTGTTGAGTCCGTCATGATAATTGATATTTCCTCGTTTAAAAAAAATGGTATCGCGGTCATCTCTTCCTGAGCGGTAATAACGGTAAAAATCAGAACTGCAAATATGTTCCATAAACTCTCTTTTCAAATTTGTTAATTGCTTTGAAAAGTAATTAAAATACATTTTACCATTATGAAAAGGACAAGTTGTTTCAATGCGGTACACTTTGTTATAATAGATTAATTTTCCAAGAATTTGAGGCTTAATTTTTTTAAAAAAATAAATTTCATCTTCATCATCAATAAATTCATTTTTGACCAATGAACCTCTTAATTCAGTCAAGAGTTGCTGTAAAAATGTAATCATTCGATAGGAATCTTCAATCGCATTATGAGTTAATAAATCAACATTTTTTTCTTCGTTTTGTATTAGTTCCAATACATTGTGATAAAAACTTTGTTTCATATAAAAAATATTAAAGTGTTTAATTATTATTTCAACTTAAAGCTATTTTTCATTATACCATTATTGATTAAAATAATTGATTTCAATATTTTATAGGAGATATGAACAGTAGATTGTAAAAAAAAACTCTAAAATATATTTCTATATATGTTTATTGGTCAACCAAAGAAAAAGAATACCACTTTCTACAAATTAACAAGCTTTTATAATCCAAATTTTAAACTTTGAATCAATCAAAATTTATGATATGGAAACGATTACAAAAGATGATCTTGAGATTTTGAAAAATCAGATTCTATCTGAAATTAATGATCTTTTAAATTCTAAACTTGAAAATAAAAATGATAGTGAGCAATTCGAATGGTTGAGAAGTAAAGTCATGAGAAAATCTTTAAATATTTCTGCAGCAACTTTACAAAATCTCAGAATGTCTGGAAAGATTAGGTACAAAAAAATAATGGGTTCTTACTATTATAATAAATTTGATCTTGAAAATCTTTTTAGAAATGAAGAACAATAATCCTCAAAAATGGTTTGATTTTCTTGATTATATCAATGATGATCCATTATTGAACGTTTGGCATCTTTCACTTTTACTCGCTATTGCGAGACTTGCATGTAAACAAAATGAGAAATGGATAATAAGAGTCAGTCGATCCAAATTAATGGTTTTATCACATATCAAAACTTTACCGAGTTATCATAAATATTTTAAGCAATTGCAAGAGTTTGGCTACATTAAATACTCGCCTTCCTATCATCCAGATTGCCATAGTACGGTGGAAATATTACGAAAACAAGAAGAGTAAGCTGCAAAAAATTAACCTCAATATTTTGAGATTGAGGTTAATTTTTTGCAGCTAAATCATTTCCTTTAATTTATTGATCATTTTTTCAAAATCAATGCATTTATTTTGAAAAGTTGAGACGTTTTCAACATTTTTTATGTCTTTCAAAAGCTCAAGCTCATTTTCCATTTTTTCAATAAATTTAGTTAAGTCAGAATCGAGATTGTTCTTATTGAAACTCAATTTATTTTCTAATTCTTTCATTTCACGAGCTACAGTTTGTTGCGCTGTAATCGCATAATCTTCAGTTTGTTTTACAGAATGATGCCCAAGCATTTCTTTGACAACATGAATTGGAACTCCATTGTTTAAGGTAATTGTACTCGCAAAAGTTCTTCTCGCTTTGTGTGTATTGAGTGTCGAGTTTACGCCACATAATACCGCAATTTCTTTAAGATATTCATTCATTTTTTGATTCGAGCGACCAGGAAGAACCGTATTTTTATTTCTACATAAAGGATGATTTTTATATTTTTCTATAATTTCGAGCGCTTTTGGCAATAATGGAATATCAGTTTGAGATTTTGATTTCTGCCTGCTCGACATAATCCACATAGAACCATTTTCAAGTTCTTTGATGTCATTCCATTTTAGTTGATACGTATCAATGTAACACAGGCCTGTATAACACTGAAAAATAAAGATATCTCGAACAATACTCAAGCGTTCAGAATCAAATTTCTTATTTTCAATTTTCTGTAGTTCAATAATTGTTAATGGTTTCTTTTTGATCTTGGTTTTCTTTGCGACAAATAATTGAAACGGATCTTTGGTAATAATTTCTTTGGCAACAGCTCGTAAAACGATTTTTTTGAAATTACTTATGTACTTTAAAGAGGTATTGTTAGAGCATTTTCTAATCGTTTTTAGGTACAAATCATAATCTTTTATAAATTCATAATTCAGCTCACTAAACTCCAAATCGTCTGTTTGATACTTGTATTTGATAAATTCTTGAACATGAGAACGTGCTGTTACATATCGCTCGTGAGTACCTTTTGCATATTCATTCGTTGAGATTAAATCAGCAATTTCATTGTTATGCTCCAAAAACTCCTCAAGAACTTTATTCCGTTTTTTTTGACGTCCATTTACAAAATTAATTAATTCAGAAGCTGACAAAGTTATGCCATTATTTATTAAATCGATTTTGTAAGAATTGATTTTAGTTGTTAACGATTCTAAGAAGAAATTTAAAGATTTGGCATCTTCCTTTGTTCCGGTAGCCTTTCCTGTTTTCTGATCCCATCTGTTCACGTCCCACTGTCTTTTTGTAGAAGTTTCTTTTGCAATACCATTCACCGTAATTCGAAGGTAAACATAACGAATGGATTTACTTTTGAGATTTGGACTCTTCAAAAAGAAGTTGAGTCCGTAACTTTGTTCTAACATAATTCAACATTTTAAGGGTTATAAATGTCAAACTAAAAGTGCTTTAAATCAAGATGTTAAAACGACTTACATGTTAACTATCAAATTGTTAGAATTTAATTTGTGGCAATTTTTTCATCTTCTAAAATTGCCACGAATTTGCCACGTAAATTTTGAGCAATTATGAAAACTTTGAGTATTCGCCTAAACAAAAAAATCCTGCAAACTATTAATTTTGCAGGATTTATCTAATTTTTGATGCTTTTTAAAAACTTTGTTCATTGCATCTTGCGGAGAGTGAGGGATTCGAACCCCCGGAGGTGTGACCCTCAACAGTTTTCAAGACTGCCGCATTCGACCACTCTGCCAACTCTCCAATAACGCAGTTTATTGCGGTATTTCGAGTGCAAATATAGAATGCTTTTTCGTTTTTCCAAACTCATAAAACAATTATTTTAAAAATATTTTTTAATGAAATGATTATCAATAGAATATTTTTTACATTTTTTTAAAGTTGTCGTATATATCTTTACAGTTCTAAAATTTAGAAATGATTAGAAAAGTAGAAGAGAAGGATTATTCGAGATTGAGAGAGATTTGGGAAAGTGCAGTTGTACATACACATGATTTTTTAGCAACAGAGGATTTCGAGTTTTATAAAATAAATTTACCTAATTATTTTCCTCATGTCACGTTATTTGGTTTTGAGATTGATAAACAACTTGTAGGATTTGTTGGAGTAGCTGAACAAAATCTTGAGATGTTATTTATTCAGAACGATTTCCGAAGAAAAGGAGTAGGGAAGACTTTGTTGGATTTTTCTATTCAAGAATTAGACGTAAAATCAGTTGATGTAAACGAACAAAACAAACAAGCAGTCGATTTTTATTTGATGCAAGGTTTTAATGTTGTTTCGCGTTCAGAAAAGGATGAAGAAGGAAAATATTATCCAATTTTACATATGAGTTTATAATTTGAAATAAACGTTTTAATTTTGCCATTTAGTACATTTTAGCCATGCATTCATCATTAGAATTATCATCAACTCAAAAAAATCGCATTCGTTTAGCTGTTTCGCTTTTCTTTTTTTCGCAAGGTTTAGCATTTTCTTCTTGGGCAAGTAGAATTCCGACTATTAAATCTGAATTAGGAATTTCCGAAGGTCAATTAGGAACATTATTATTGTTAATGCCAATT
>RRZU013142546.1_pt1 | contig 12161 bp, 10 predicted proteins | sample 2165561 | NCBI WGS metagenome assembly RRZU01 (sample SAMN10456909, study PRJNA506462) | wastewater metagenome | isolation source: wastewater sludge | place: USA: Moscow, Idaho | reverse complement strand
GCACGGGCCGCAGGGGCCGGTGTCGGCCATCATCCAGAAGTTGTCGCTTTTGTACTTGCCGCCCTTGTTGTCGCCAATGCGGATCACGCGCTCGGGCGGCAGGCCGATGATCTGCGTCCAGATGTTGTAGGCCTCGTCGTCTTCGTGGTAGACGGTGGCCAGCAGTTTTTCAGCCGGCAGGCCATAGACCTTGGTCAGCAGCTCCCAGCCCCACTGAATGCTTTCTTTCTTGAAGTAATCGCCAAAGCTCCAGTTGCCCAGCATCTCGAAGAAGGTGTGGTGGCGCGCGGTGTAGCCCACGTTTTCCAGGTCGTTGTGCTTGCCGCCGGCGCGCAGGCAAGCCTGCACGCTGGCCGCGCGCACGTAGGGGCGCTTGTCGGTGCCGAGGAACACGTCCTTGAACTGCACCATGCCGCTGTTGGTGAACATGAGCGTGGGGTCGTTGCCCGGCACCAGCGGGCTGCTGGGCACCACGGTGTGGCCTTTGGCGGCAAAAAAGTCCAGAAAGCTCTGGCGGATTTCGGCGACGGAAATAAACGGTGTGGACATGATGGGCTGCGGCAAAAGTGAGCAAGCCCGCAAAGCGAGGCCTGCATGGAGAGATATTTAAACAGTTGATTATAAATTTGGCGCTTTTTTTCTGCTGTGCAAACGCCATCAACCCCAGCTATTCACAGCCATTACGCAACAACCGAGACACGCACCATCACATGCGCCACCGTTACATGTGTCGTTTTTGCCGTTGGCAACGCGCCGCCCGATATGTCACTTTGCAACGGCAACACGCCCCCTGCAGCACAGCGTTACAATGCGAGCCTGCTGCGGGTGTAGTTCAATGGTAGAACGGCAGCTTCCCAAGCTGCATACGAGGGTTCGATTCCCTTCACCCGCTCCATCGCAACGACTGCTCCTCTTCGTGAGCGGTTCTTTTTTGAACGGCCACCCGCTCTTGAACGCCTTGGCTTGCTTCAGCCAGCAGCGCACAGCCGCTTCACACGCGCAATCAAGCACCCCAACCGATCACAAGCCCAGCACGGCCGGGTCAGCCGCGCCCTGGCGCAACAATACGGCCTCGCCGCCGTTGCCCATTTCGGTCAAATCGACAACGGTCGTCGGCATATGCGGGCAGGGGCCGGCATCCACAATGGCGGCGAGCTGCTTGCCTAAAGCAGCTTCGATCTCACTGGCCTCGTACAGCGGCGCATCGTCGCCGGGCAGAATCAGGGTGGTGCCCAAAATGGGCTGGTTATGCGCTTCCAATAGGCTGCGCAGCACCGTGTGCTGCGGCACACGCAGGCCAATGGTTTTGCGCGAAGGGTGGCTCAAGCGGCGCGGCACTTCTTTCGTGGCTTCCAGAATGAAGGTGAAGGCCCCGGGCGTGCCTTGCTTGAGCAAGCGGTATTGCCGATTGTCCACACGGGCATAGTTGGCCAGCTCGCTCAAATCGCGGCACAGCAAGGTCAGGTGGTGTTTGGCATCCACCCCGCGCAACTGGCGCAGCCGGTCGCTGGCGGCCTTGTCGTCGATGTGGCACACCAGGGCATAGCCCGAATCGGTGGGTACGGCCAGCACCTCGCCGCGCGCCAGCAGATCCACTGCCTGCTGGACGGCGCGTGCTTGCGGATTGACGGGATGAAGCTGGATGATTTGCGACATGGCGACCCTTTGCGAATCACCTGATTGTAGAGGCGGCCACGCCCAAGCCTGTTAGGCTGGCATACAACGCCTTCATACAACGATTTACACCCCCTTTTCAGGCGGCGACGGCATGCACTGAATTTGTGTCTATAATGCCGCCAAATTTGCAAAGCGCCGTTGCCGAAGGCCGCTTTGCCATCCCATCCATACGGGGGTTTTCAACGCCCGTTTCGGCACCTTCCGTTCCCTGTTATCGCGTCTTTTTCATTCGCGCTTCATTGAATCGGCAAGACACATTCCGGCCGTTTCATCGCAAGAAGCAGAAGCGCCACGCGCTGCCCCCATTCCCTTTTTCTTTTTTTGCGGAATTTTTCCATCATGCATCTGAACGAACTCAAGGTTCTGCACGTTTCCGAAGTGCTCAAACAAGCTGAAGAGCTGGAAATTGAAAACACAGGCCGCATGCGCAAGCAGGAGCTGATGAGCGCCATCATCAAAAAGCGCGCCAAGTTGGGCGAGCAGGTATTTGCCGACGGCGTGCTCGAAATTCTGCCCGACGGCTTCGGCTTTTTGCGCAACCCCGACAGCAGCTACACCGCCAGTACCGACGACATCTACATCAGCCCCAGCCAGGTGCGCCGCTTCAATCTGCACACCGGCGACATGATTGAAGGCGAAGTGCGCACGCCCAAAGATGGCGAGCGTTACTTTGCCCTGAACAAGCTCGACAAAATCAACGGCCTGCCGCCCGAGGCCAACAAACACAAGGTGATGTTCGAAAACCTCACGCCGCTGTTTCCCAAAGAGCAGATGCGGCTGGAGCGCGACATCAAGGCGGAAGAAAACATCACAGGCCGCATCATCGACATCATCGCGCCCATCGGCAAGGGCCAGCGCGCCTTGCTGGTGGCTCCGCCCAAAAGCGGCAAAACGGTGATGATGCAGCACATTGCGCACAGCATCACCACCAACTACCCCGATGTGCACCTGATGGTGCTGCTGGTGGACGAGCGCCCCGAGGAAGTGACCGAGATGATGCGCAGTGTGCGCGGCGAAGTCATCAGCTCCACCTTTGACGAGCCTGCCACCCGCCACGTGCACGTGGCCGAAATGGTGATCGAGCGCGCCAAGCGCCTGGTGGAACTGAAAAAAGACGTGGTGATTCTGCTGGACTCCATCACCCGCCTGGCGCGCGCCTACAACAACGTGGTGCCTTCCAGCGGAAAGGTGCTCTCCGGCGGGGTGGACGCCAATGCCCTGCACCGCCCCAAACGCTTCTTTGGCGCGGCGCGCAATATCGAAGAAGGCGGCTCACTCACCATCATTGCCACCGCGCTGATCGACACCGGCAGCCGCATGGACGAAGTGATCTTTGAAGAGTTCAAGGGCACGGGCAACAGCGAAATCCATCTGGATCGCCGCCTGTACGAGAAGCGCGTGTTCCCGGCCATTCAGCTCAATCGCAGCGGCACCCGCCGCGAAGAGCTGCTGCTGCCGCCCGACGTGCTGCAAAAAACGCGCATCCTGCGCCAATTCATGTACAACATGGACGAAATCGAGGCGATGGAATTGGTCTTGAAGAGCATGAAAGCCACCAAAAACAACCTCGAATTTTTCGACATGATGCGCAAAGGCGGCTGATGAGTCGGATGTTCTGGATGTGCCGTTAGCGCCTGCTGGCACGCCAACAACAAAACGCCCACTCAGGTTCATTCTGGTGGGCGTTTTTCATGGATGAATAACTGGAATGAATAGAGCAGCACGCACCGTCAAGCCTTGGCAGGCGCGGGGTAGCGCACATCCAGCACCTCGATTTCTTGCACGCCTGCTGGCGTTTGCAGTTGCACCACATCACCCACGCGGCTGCGCAGCAACGCCCGGCTGATGGGCGCAATCCAACTGACCTGGCCTTGCAGGCTGTCTACCTCGTCGATGCCGAGAATGGTCAGGGTGTTTTCTTCGCCTGCTTCGTTGGCATACGTGACCGTCGCGCCAAAAAACACTTGGTCGCTGCCGTGGTGCAGACTGGGATCGGCCACCTCGGCGCGCTCCAGCCGCTGCGTCAAGAAGCGGATGCGGCGATCAATTTCGCGCAGGCGCTTCTTGCCATACAGATAGTCGCCGTTTTCCGAACGGTCGCCATTGCTGGCGGCCCAATGCACGGTTTCGACCACCTTGGGGCGCTCCTCATCGATCAGCTGCATCAGCTCGGCCCGCAGCCGCGCGTAGCCCTGTGGCGTGATGTAGTTTTTACCGCCGCTGGGCAGCGCAGGCGTTGCGTCCTGCGCATCATCCTCATCGTCGTGATCGGTTTCTTTGGTAAAGGCTTTGCTCATGGTGTGCAGCATAGTCCAAATACCGATCAAACGTGCATGCCAGCGTGCGCCAAAAAGTGTGAACAGGCTCTAGAATGCAGCCCATGTCTTATCTGGTGTTGGCTCGCAAATATCGTCCCCGTCATTTCGGTGAAATGGTGGGGCAGGAGCACGTGGTGCAGGCGCTTTCCAATGCGCTGGAGCAGCAACGGCTGCACCATGCCTATCTGTTTACCGGCACGCGTGGTGTGGGCAAAACCACCATCTCGCGCATTCTGGCCAAATCGCTCAACTGCACGGGCGTGGATGGCACCGGCGGCATTACCGCCACGCCCTGCGGCCAATGCCCGGCCTGCACGGCGATTGATGCCGGCCGTTTTGTCGATTACACCGAGCTGGACGCCGCCAGCAATCGCGGCGTGGACGAAGTGCAGGGCTTGCTGGAGCAGGCCGTGTACAAGCCGGTGCAGGGGCGCTTCAAGGTCTTCATGATCGACGAGGTGCACATGCTCACCAACACGGCCTTCAACGCCATGTTGAAGACGCTGGAAGAGCCGCCCGAATACCTCAAATTCGTACTCGCCACCACCGACCCGCAAAAAGTGCCGGTGACAGTACTGAGCCGCTGCCTGCAATTCAATCTGCGCCCCATGGTGCCTGAGACCATTGCCGCGCACTTGCAGCAGGTTTTGCAGGCCGAGCACATCGCGGCAGAACCCAGCGCCCTGTACCTGCTGGCGCGCGGCGCGCGCGGCTCCATGCGCGATGCCCTGTCGCTCACCGATCAGGCCATTGCCTTTGCCGGTGGCCACGGTGTACAAGAGGCCGCCGTGCGGCAAATGCTGGGCAGCGTGGGTAGCAGCCATGTGCTGGGGCTGATTGCAGCGCTGGCAGAAGGCAATGCCGCACAGCTCATGGCGGGTGTGCAGGTGCTGCAAGAGCAGGGGCTTTCTGCCGCCAGCACGCTGGAAGACATGGCCCGTATCCTGCAACGCATGGCCGTGCAGCAAGCCGTGCCCGGCATGCCAATAGACGAAACCGACCCCGATGCCGCCGAAATTGCGCGCCTGGCCAACATCCTGCCCGCAGACGAAACCCAGCTGCTGTACAGCATTTGCATCCACGGCCGCGACGAGTTGGGCCTGGCGCCAGATGAATATGCAGGCTTGAGTATGGTGCTGCTGCGCCTGCTGGCCTTCAAACCCCCGGCTGAAAAAAAAACGCTGAAAACAGCCGCTGACGCTGTCGCCGCATCTGTTGCTGTATCTGCTCCCCCTGCATCCCAAGCTGCGCAGGCAGCGCCTACGCCCCAACCGCTGGCCGCGCCCGCGGTAACGCACCCGCCTGCCGCCCCTACCCCGCCCGCGCAGGCAGATGCCCCGCGCACAGCAAACCCAACAGAAAACGCAACAGCGTCTGCGCGCCCTGTCACCACGGCATCTGCTGCGGCAGCAGAAAGCAGCATCCCCCCTTGGGAAGAGGCACCGGCAGATGCTACGCCTGCCACCAACACAACAGCCAACGCAGCCAGCGCGCCCGCCCTGCAACCTGCCCAACCCATGCCAGCGGCTGCCAGCCATGCATCCGCTGATCTGGTGTTGCCCGTGCGCCACCAGCCCGAGCCGTCACCTGCCCCCCAAGCGCGCCCGGCCCCAAAAGCGGCTGAAAGCGGCGATGCGCCCAGCACCGCGCGCCGCCTGGTCCCCACGGAACTGGGCGATGCTTGGTACGCACTGGCACAAACCTTGTGCCGCGAAGGCGGCATCACCGCTTTGGCGCGCGAGCTGCTGCTGCAAAGCCAGTTGATGCAACAGCCCGACACGGCAAACACGCCCGCTCCCTGGGTGCTGCGGGTGGAGCAGGAATCGCTCAACCACGAACCCAGCCGCAAAAAGCTGGAGCAAGCCTTGGCGGCGCACATCGGCCACCCCGCACAGGTGCAGGTTGAATATGGCCGCGTGGTGGATTGCCCAGCGCTGCGGCAGGCAGCCTTGCGCGCCGAAAAAGAGGAGCAGGCTAAACAATGCTTTGGCGCCCACCCCTTTGTGCAAGCTATGATTCAGCAGTTTGACGCCCGGATTGTGCCGGGCAGCGTGGGCTTTGCAGAAGCAGCGCCTGCCGCCCGCACAGAGAGATAAGAGTCCATGCACTACAGCCCTGTGTGTAGGCTCGTTTGATTCCAACCAACCCCACTGATTTTTTGGAGCAGAACCCCATGTTCAACAAAAACCAACTCGCCGGCCTGATGAAACAGGCGCAAGCCATGCAAGACAATCTGAAAAAAGCCCAGGACGAGCTGGCGCTGGTAGAAGTCACGGGTGAATCGGGCGCTGGCCTAGTCAAAGTCACCATGACCTGCAAGCACGACGTAAAGCGGGTAGCAATTGACCCCAGCCTGCTGGAAGACGACAAAGACATGCTCGAAGACCTGGTGGCTGCCGCTTTCAACGCCGCCGTGCGCAAAGCCGAAGAAACCAGCGAGGCGCATATGTCCAAACTCATGCCTGCGGGCATGCCCGGTCTGCCCGGCGGCATGAAGTTCCCGTTCTGACCGCCGCCTCGGCACTGCTTGCGCCCATTGCATTGATTGCACACTGATCGCTGCACCGACAAAACCATCGTGGCCCATGCCTTAGACAGCCTGATCGAAGCGCTGCGCCGCCTGCCCGGCGTAGGCGCGAAATCGGCTGCGCGCATGGCGCACCACCTGTTGCAGCACGACCCCGCCGGCGCACGCCAGCTGGCGCAATCACTGGTGCACGCGGTGGACAACATCCACCACTGCGCCCTGTGCCACACCTTTACCGAGCAGGAAATCTGCGCCACCTGCAACAACCCCGCCCGCGACCGCAGCAAGCTGTGCGTGGTCGAAACACCGGCCGACCAATCGGCCGTTGAGCGCACCCTGGCCTACAATGGGCTGTACTTCGTGCTCATGGGTAAACTCAATCCGCTGGATGGCGTGGGCCTGCACGACATTGGCGTGCAGCAACTGCTGCAACGCGTAAGCGACGGTGTGGTGCAAGAAGTGATCCTGGCCACCAACTTCACCGCCGCGGGCGAAATGACGGCACATGTGCTGGCCGAACAGCTCAAAGCCCGGGGCCTGGCCGTGACCCGGCTGGCGCGCGGCGTGCCTATTGGCAGCGAGCTGGAATATGTGGACCTGGGCACCATCGCCCATGCCCTGCACGATCGACGCTGAGTGCTTGAACCTGGCCTGATCGGCCACATCCCCCGGCAGCTCCACCCAGCCACGCGCACGGCGTGAATCATGCAAATATCGGGCAGACACGCGACAAAGGCAGGCAAGATGCGGCTTGATCGGTGCGGGATTGGCGCATCTTTCAGCGACAATAACGCATCCCGTCCCCATTCGTGCAAAAGGTGCTGCACCCATGCCCCAAACCCATTTTGGTTACGAAACCGTAGAAGAAAACGAAAAAGCCCGCCGTGTGCGCGGCGTGTTCGATTCGGTGGCGTCCAAATACGATGTGATGAACGACCTCATGTCTGGAGGCCTGCACCGCGCGTGGAAAGCCTACGCCGTGCTGGTTGCCAATTTGCAGGCGGGCGATCGCGTGCTCGACATTGCCAGCGGCACGGGCGATTTGGCGCGGGCGTTTGCCCGCAAGGTGGAGCCTGAAGGCCAGGTGGTGCACAGCGATATCAACCTGGCCATGCTGGGTACGGGGCGTGATCGCCTGATCGATCAAGGCGTGATTCTGCCCAGCGTGGCCTGCGACGCCGAAATGCTGCCCTTTGCCAGCGACAGTTTCGATCTGGTCAGCGTGGCCTTTGGCCTGCGCAACATGACACACAAAGACCGCGCCTTGCAGGAAATGTGCCGCGTTCTCAAACCCGGCGGGCGCTTGCTGGTGCTGGAGTTTTCGCGCGTGGCCGCGCCGCTGCAAAAGGCGTATGACTGGTACAGTTTCCACATCCTGCCCAAATTGGGGCAATGGGTAGCAGGCGATGCCGACAGCTACCGCTACTTGGCCGAATCCATTCGCATGCATCCCGATCAGGAGTCTTTGCGCCATATGATGCGCGCGGCCGGATTCGGGCATGTGGATTATCACAACCTCACCGCTGGAGTCGTTGCCCTGCACGTGGGCATCAAATGCTGAAAGAACCCATCATGGAAACTTGGCACATCGTTTTATTGGCATTGGCATGCTGTGGCGCACTGGCAGGCATCTGGCTGTTTGCCTCGCGCAAAACGCCGCCTTCATCCGCAGCGCCCATGGCATCCACACCGCCCGTGCAATCATCTGCTCCCACAACAGCAACAACTACGGAAACCGCTGCCGTCACCCCGCCCAGCTACAACCCGAGCAAGGTCGGCAACGATTCGGCTGCCAGACCGTGGGACTCCGTAGCCGTGCCCGCCAGCTTTACGGAAAAAATCGAGCACGCCATACAGGCACACCATGAAGAAGATAGGCTGGTGGCCGAAGTGCGCAACTGCTTCATCGAGATGCAGCGCGCCTGGGACAGCGCCGACATTACCCGCCTGCGCGCCATGCTGACGCCAGACATGGCCCACCTGCTGGGCGAGCGTTTGCTGGAGCGCGAAAGCCAGGGCGCCAGCGCGCAAGACACCGAAATCATCGTGCTGGAAGCCCGCCTGCTGAATCAGGAACAAACCGACACCCAGCGCATCGCCAGCGTGGAGTTTTCAGGCATGGTGCGCGAATCGCCCACGCAAGCACCCACGCCGTTTCGCGAACTGTGGGACATGATTCAACCGCGCCACGCAGACGCTGCGCGATGGCTGGTGGCAGGGGTGCAATCTTTGCAATAAGGTGCGAGCGGCAGCGCTGGCCACACAGGCGGCACGCCACCCTCATGCCCGGGCATGCGCCAGACATGTCCCTTGTTCAGCAAACAACCATCGGAGACAATGGCTGCCATGAATCCCGCAGATCCCTTTCAATTCCTGTCTGATCTATGGGGCGCCGCAGGCGACAAATTCGGCACACCCCGGCTGCCGCACTGGCTCGATCACGAACTGCGCAACCGCTTGCTGCTGGCCATCAACCACGTGCTGCTGCAGCACCCGCATGCCCAACAGCGGCTGCTAGAACAAAAAGACAAAATCGTGCACGCGCAATGGCACGGCTTGGCTGTGCGCCTGCAAGTCACGCCCGCCGGTCTGTTCACGTTGGCAGACGAGGCCCGGCGCGAAAACCTGAGCCTGCATATCGAAGCAGACAACCCCTTGCAACTGGCACGCCAGGCCATAAGCGGGCAGCACCCGCAAGTCCACATCAGCGGCGATGCGGCGTTTGCCGACACCATGAACTGGCTGCTGGAGCATGTGCACTGGAACGGCGAAGCCGATCTGGCGCGCCTGATTGGCGCAGACGCCGCGCGGCAGGTGGTGGAAATCACCCGCCCCGTGCGCACAGCGTTGCAACGTTTTGCCAGCGCCTTTGCGCCCGCATCTGCACCGCACGCCCCCACTGATCATGCGCCTGCCGATACGCCCACCGATGCACCGGCTGCCGGGCAGCATCCGGAGTAAGCTCGGCATGAAACTGCTGCGCGGCATCTATATTTTCTGGATTTTCTTCCGCTACGGGCTGGACGAATTGGCCCTGTCTTCTGCACCCCAATCCGGCTTGCGTACCCTTGGCCGCCTGATCACACTGGGGCGCAATCTGGATGCGCCCCGTGGCCAACGGCTGCGCATGGCGCTCGAAAAACTCGGCCCGCTTTTCGTCAAGTTCGGCCAGGTGCTCTCCACCCGGCGCGACCTGCTGCCGCCCGACATCGCCGCCGAGCTGACCAAGCTGCAAGACCGCGTGCCGCCTTTTCCGGCTGAGGTGGCTATTGCCACCATCGAGCGCGCCTTTGGCAAACCGCTGGATAGTCTGTTCGTGCAATTCGATCGCGAGCCGGTGGCCAGCGCCTCGGTCGCGCAGGTGCACTTTGCGGCGCTGATTGATCGCCAGGGCGTTCGCCGCGAAGTGGCCGTCAAAGTGTTGCGCCCCGATTTGCTGCCTGTGATGGAAAAAGACACCAGCCTAATGCGCTGGATGGCGGGCTGGATCGAGCGCGTGGGCGGAGCTGACGCGCGCCGCCTCAAACCCCGCGAAGTGGTGGAAGAATTCAACAAATACCTGCACGACGAGCTGGACCTGATGCGCGAAGCGGGCAATGCCGCCCAGTTGCGCCGCAACGCAGCCAGCAACCCGCTGGTACTGATTCCGGAAATGTATTGGGATTTTTGCGCCCAGGACGTGATTGTGATGGAGCGCATGCAAGGCGTGCCTATTAATCAGATAGAGCGCCTGCAAGCGCTGGGGGTAGATACCCGCGTGCTGGCCGCCAATGGCGTGAAGGTGTTTTTTACCCAGGTGTTTCGCGACGGCTTTTTCCATGCCGACATGCACCCGGGCAATATCCAGGTCAGCACCGACCCCGCCACCTTGGGCCGCCTCATCTTGCTCGACTTTGGCATTGTCGGCTCACTCACCGATTTTGACAAAGAGTATCTGGTGCAGAACTTCATGGCCTTTTTCCGGCGCGACTACCGCCGCATCGCCGAGCTGCACCTCGAATCGGGCTGGGTGCCCGCAGACGCCCGTGTGGAAGAGCTGGAGGCCGCTGTGCGCACCGTGTGCGAGCCGTATTTCGAGCGCCCTTTGCGCGAAATTTCGCTGGGTTTGGTGCTGATGCGGTTGTTCCAGACGTCGCGCCGCTTCAACGTCGAAATCCAGCCGCAACTGGTGCTGCTGCAAAAAACCCTGCTCAATGTCGAAGGGCTGGGGCGCGAGCTGGATCCGAACATGGATCTGTGGTCCACCGCCCGCCCCTTCGTGAAAAAATGGATGCTGGAACAGGTCGGCCCCCGCCGTCTGCTCAGCGAATGGCAAAAACAATCGCCACGCCTGTTCAAAATCCTGCCGCAATTGCCCGTGCTGCTGCATGATTATCTGGAGCAAGGCACGCAGGTCAAAGCCCAGCAACACGATCTGCAACAGCTGATTGCCGAGCAACGCCAAACCAATGCGCTACTGCAATGCCTGCTGTATGGCGCCATCGGCTTTATCGCAGGCATGGCCGCCATTGTTTTGTTGCAGCGCCTGCTGCATGGTTTTTGATCGACTATTAATCGGCTTTTGATCGCTGTGCATCAGTGCCTGTTCCTGCTTCCGCGCACGAAGTAAAACACAGGTATGCGCATACTCCGCGCATGAACTGTCGCATATCTGTCCCGTACTTCACCCAATTCGCCCCCTTGCCTTTACAATGCGCTGCGCGCGGATGGCCGCCGCGCAATTTCGCACGCGGGCCTTGGTTGTCCGTTGTTTGTCCTCTTCTTTTCATGTGTGGGGTGTGGCAATGAACACAAAACATCTTTTGGCTGTGGCAGCAAGCGCGCTGCTGTTGGCGGCATGCGGCAAACAAGGCGGCAGCGCCCCACAGGCAACCAGCGCAGCTGGCGATGCCGGCGGAGAACCCAAGGTACTCAATCTGTACAACTGGCCTGACTACATGCCCGAAAACCTGTTGGCCGATTTCGAGAAAGAAACCGGCATCAAGGTCAATTACCAAACATTCGAAAACAACGAAATGCTCAACGCCAAACTGGTAGCGGGCAATTCGGGTTACGACCTGGTGGTGCCCGGCTCGGTGTTTGCCAAAACGCAAATCGAAGCGGGCCTGCTGCGCAAGCTGGACAAAGAACAAATCCCCAACCTCGCCAATCTGGATCCCACCATCATGTCCAAGCTGGACAAGGTCGATCCCGGCAATAATTACCTTGTGCCTTGGGGCTGGAGCTACGTGACCGTCGCCATCAACAAACAGGCAGTTGAAAAAGCGCTGGCTGGCACGCCCATGCCAGAAAACGCCTGGGATCTGGTGTTCAATCCCACCTACACCAGCAAGCTCAAATCCTGTGGCATTGCCTATCTGGATGCGCCTTCCGAAATTCTGCCCTCGGCGCTGCGCTACATCGGCAAGCCGCCCTACTCCACCGATGCGGCAGACTACAAAGCCGCTGGCGACATGCTGGCCAAAGTGCGCCCCGACGTGCGTATCTTCTCCAGCACCATGATCGACGACCTCTCCAGCAGCAAGGCCTGCGCCGCCATCGGCTGGGCCGGCGACATCAACATCGCCCGTAACCGCGCCGTCGAGAACCAGTCCGACATCCAGATCGAAGCCTTGGTGCCTGCCACCGGCGCCATCCTG